>Ga0307517_10008982_pt1 | contig 14250 bp, 3 predicted proteins | sample 23_EM_MG_FD_194515 | JGI IMG/M metagenome (GOLD analysis project Ga0307517, IMG submission 194515) | Populus trichocarpa ectomycorrhiza microbial communities from riparian zone in the Pacific Northwest, United States - 23_EM | ecosystem: Host-associated > Plants > Roots > Unclassified | place... | reverse complement strand
TACGGCAAGGGAAACTAGCAATCCATCACCCGTGGGATTGTCAGTCTCTGAAGTTCCTGTCATCTTCCCTCAAGAACAGCAAAGTCAGAATGAGGGCTCTAATTGTCAACCATTGTGTCATCAAATTTTTGCGAGCCTTGATATATTTATACATGACGAAAACAATCCAAATAAACAAGGGTTTTCAATTACATCACTGTGTTTCTTTTACAAGTTATTTGCATCATCACCGTGTCTAAGGAATTGAATAAGAACATGCATCTTTCAAATGAAGTGCCATGGACTGAAGAATTAGATCTCGTAAAGGAGGATAACATTTTTGTAAGGACAGTTATGAAAGGAATGAGATTAGATTTCGTTTCTTTTGCAGTAAAATATTCATGGAAAATGTTTTCATAAAAAGGGCACACGTTATTCACTCACTTATTCACTAAAATATTATTTCTTCTCCAAAGTATAGAGGGGCTCATCGACTCTTGTGTGCACGACGCCCAACTGGATTAGCCAAAGTCTGGGTATAGAATTAATGACTCCTTCATCAACTCAAGACATGGAAAACACTATTGCTTACAAGGAGATTCTCCAGAAAACCCACCAAAAAGGTAGGAGCTGGGGAATCATATAAATTTAACTGATAAAGTCATTTATCATCAAAACTTTAATTACCAAAAATAGGACTAATTTAATATTTTATTAACTTTTATTTGAATATTGGATGTTAATTGAGTTATTTTGATGGCCATCTTCATTGTTTAGCTGAGTTTACTATAGGCTACTGTCGCCGGGATGTAAGACGATGAGCATGAGAAAGAGAGATGAGGAAAAGCAGTTGCCAAGCTACATTGAATGCAAATAAAAAAATGTACAAGGTTTTATTTATGCTGAACTATTTAAACTTGCTGGGTGTTAAATAAAAACGTGTATAAAGGGGAAGAAGAAAATGGGGGGAAACTTGACCTAATATTTTTGGAGTACTTACGTATAAAATTCATATAAATGATAATCGCATATAATTCAAGATCTTAAATAAAAAAATAAAACAATAAGATAAAGGAATATTTTATTAATATAAATATTTAAATATTTTTTTAATCAAATAAATAAAAATCCATTCATGTGGAGTGTATCATTACTCGATCTTGACCCTTGTTTCAATCAATTTTTTTTAAAAAAATCAAAAATGCATTTTTGATATAATTTGGCTAATTCTGGCTATTTTATAAGTTTCAACCTTTATGCTTATCATATGCATGTTGTTGAATTTTTAAAATAAAAAAAATCTAAGAAAATCATAAAAAAATCAACGAGAAATTGTATTGAGCATAATGATAATTGAGTAAGGGATGAGGGACTAACATGAACATTTCTGATCCCTCCCCTAAACAACTAAGAGATAAGATTGAAAAATAAATAAAAGAAAAAAATAAAATAAGGTGATAAGATGAGTAATGGGTAGAAGGTTTTAGAAGGTGGTGAGATAAGAGAGAATAAGGAATAAAAGAGAAAATATTAGGTAGTGTAAATAAGGGACCCCATCATAAAAAAAAAAAAAAAGTGGCGAGGGGGAGAAAAAAAGAAAGAGAAAGAAGAGAAATTTTTTAAGGAAAAAAAGATAGTGTGTAGGAAGAAGGAAAAAGAGAGAGAGAGAGAGAAAAAAAGAATAAAAAGTGAGAAAATCCAAAGAGAAAAAGGAAAAAAAAATAGAGTGAAAGACATAAAAAGATAAAATTTTTGTGCAGGGAGAGAAGAAAAGAGGGAAAGAGAAAGGAGAAGAAAAAAACAAAAAAAAAATCTAAAATCAAGGGGGGAAATGACAATAAAACAACCTCCTCTCTAAATCTCTTTCAAGGCTAGCGACATATCTCAACTCCACCAACCACCATGATAGATCCTAGCATCATTGACAACTCGATCATGCAACCTTCTCTCTTTAAGAAACCAAAATCTAGTATTGACAACTCATCTATATAGTTGTAGCCCATAACCACCAGATTAGGCCTTTATCGCTACCATCTTCTCTTCTCGAATAACTGTTAGCAACCCCCACATTTACTACAGCAGTAACTATGCAGTGGAGATGGTGAAACAAATTGAAAGAGAATATGAAAGAGAAAGAGAAAATCAAACCTTCAAGTGACATAATCTCCCTCCATAAATAATAGTGAAACTCACTGCCAGTATATGAAGGAAGAGGAAGGATCAAGGCACACGATTAGCCACCAGAGCCTCTACCCTTAGTTGGAATGAGTAACCATGCGCCACAACCTTACAGTGTTGGTGGTGTTATACGTGTTGATGTTATCTTCTACTGTTCTAGCCTCTCCAATGAACCTCAACCACTTTTGAAGTTCAATTTTGAATACAAAATGAATTTTTTTTTAAAAAAAATATTGATTATTGTTGATGATTTTTCAATTGATTGCATATAATTATAATTATTGTAAAATTTTTGAAGTGTTGGGGTTCACACCATTATGTGGCAAACCCGGGGACAAAATATTGCTAGAGATTTATTTTTAAGATGGAATAAGGTTGGAATCAACACCCTGCGATGAAGTTAGGAGGATTAGGTTGTAATTGGTTTATCTGAGACGTAATGGTTTGATCTTGACGTGAAATTTCATGTACAGTGATGTTGTTTTTATTTGTTATGTTAATTTTTTTTTGGATGTCGTGTGATGATGTTGTTTTTATTTGTGATGTTGTGTATTGATGGTTTTAATATGCAATTTTGAGTGTATTAATAGTTTTATTATTCATAGATCCACCTAGAATAAATGAATCGTCAATAGACGTTGTTCTAGAGTGTTAATTGGTAATAAATGAAATAGCTTAATACATTACATTATTGTATTCAGAATATCCTAAAATATTTTTCCTCTTTTGCAAAGTTATGGTATATTAATGGTTTTATTATTCACAAACCCGCCTAGGATAAATGAATTTTTATTGTGCATTATCCTGGAGTGTCTATTGGTTGATAATAAAGTTACTTAATACATTACTTTATTTCATTCAATTTTTTTTTTTGAAATATTATCCTCCTTGAAATAATATTGTGTATTAATAATTTTATTATTCATCAGCCCATTTAGGATAAATGAATCGCCATTGGATTTTGTCATAGAATGTTGATTGGTTGGTAATAGAATTGTTTAATACACCATATTATTGTGTTTAAAATGTTTTGATTTTTTATAAAAAACAATATATCCCAAAAAAATTAATAATCCTTTTGTTGTATGAATTTAGATTTAGATTTTCTATAATCATGTGTGTTGATTTTATTCCAATGTTCTTGTTTTGAGATATCTTTGTTTGGTGTGATAAACGAGTTAGAACTGGATTGTTGTTATTTCACATAGGCTTATTGAGTGAGTGGTGGCCTTCGAGCCCATTCTAATCAATATAATCTTCAACAAGTTTATGTTTATTATTTGCTTACATCCTTACAAGTTTAATGCTCATATTTTAAAAGTGAGAATTGAGCCTTGTTACTAGGTGCTTGTCTCAAATTACTACCTTACATCTTAGTATTTTACCTTTAATAATAAAACATGCATATATTAGTTTAGAAAAATATTAATATGTAAGCACAATTAGCATATTTATCATTAAAAATAAACAACAATGCAACTTACCTCACGTATAATGTATAAAGTGATTGTTATCTTTTCCTATTACATAATTATCCATTTACCCAAAGACCTCTAAAATATCAATTAGGATTTCTAGTAACCATGGAGACACCATTGGGGATCTTAATAAGGGATACATTTTATATGTTTATTTTTTTAATGATAATGTGTATGATGTGCTTTAATATATTCTTTGAATGTCTTTGTTATGCTTGTTTGTCTAAATTGATTTGTTGCTTGTTATTGTTTGATTTGATGTTTAGATCTTTATATATATATATGTTTATTTGGTTAATTTTTGTGTGATCATTTCATTCATTCCTATTTTTTCTTGATTTGTTTAGGTTGGATATGGAGTTGTGTCTACTCACACACCATACAACACTTATCTTTCACTCACACATTGCTTTAGGTTAGCTTGGGAAAGTAGCATTGCCTCGATGGTCTCTAGCCTAGGTAATACTCTTGAAACTACTAGACTCTCATGGATAGTCTATTTGGTTATGGTATATAGTCGATGTGCTAATGCCATAGTCTATACTCTTTGTACCTTGTAGGCCTCAATTCAGCCCATTAAGATTGTGAACTGAGTAGTGGGAGACCTTTTTTAGACCAACTTAGTTGGCTAGCCTACCCATGCATATAATAACTAGAACCTTCCCTTATGATATTTTTGTTTGGTTTCTTGAAAGCATACAAACACAATTAAAACAATAATTTAAAATTTTTTCAGGAGTTTCAAAAATCTTATTAGACAATCTAGAGTCATTTAAGGTTTATACAAAAATAACCTTAAGATCAAATCGTGTTTCTGAGGTTTGATTAGTTTTTTTAAGGCTGGTTATTGTAAACCACAAGCCATCCAAGTATTTAACCTCTAATAATAATCCATAAAAACCACTAGTGAGGAATCTCCTAAAACTTTTTTTTAAAAGAGAGAGATCATCAAGCTTTTGAGTGTTAGCTTTTTATTTTTGTTTTTGGTGTTTTTTTATACATATGTTTTATAAATTGTGTGGTTTTTCTCTCTACCAAAAAATATAAGGTATAACATTTTATTTATCGGGAGATTCTATTAACCCTATAATGGCAAAATATGAATTTTCCGCTTAATAATATTACATATATATTTTAGGATAATTTTAAAAATTTATTCAATCAAGTCATATTTAATTAATTGTCTCAGTTTAATTTCTGACAAATAGTTTTTATTGTGTGTCACTCATTAGGCTTCTAATATATTGGCTCAAATATAAATTATGCCGAATTGAAATATGATTAAATAAATTAAAAATTTTAATTTATTATCAATTCGATAATTATTTGATTTATACTTGAAGATCAAGTGCACCATCTAGAAGCGTGTCATATTATATACTGACATTAATTTGAGCTATTGAGACATGTAAATACTATATTCTTTCCTTTATGAAAGAAAAATGTTTTAATGCAATAAAAAATTCATAATTATAATCACTTTATAATTTTCTTTGTAAAAAATTTTTTGCCCTAAAAACTTTATTTTTACTATATATTCATTAATCAAAGATTAGCTCCATTAATCAAAGTTAAATAAAAATTAAAGATAAAGAAAAATATTTATTAATTGTTACACCATGACGTTGGCCAGGACTCCCTGAAATAAAATTGGGGACATGGATTGCAAAAATTAAAGGAAACTGGGGATCCTAAAATGTGCACCGGTTTTAGAGATTCAGGAAATAGTTAGTTATGTTTAAGGGAAGAACGACATTACCCTTACAACATTCTTTCTTACAAAATGTTGCTTTTACTATGTGTTTTCTCCTAAATTTATCTTTGTGATTGCTATTAATTATCCTAATTGTTTTCATCTTTTTTTTTCTATATAATTTTAAATTATTTTATGAAAAAATTAATGTCGATCCCTAAAAATAAAAGACTCTTTGATTTGCTTATTCGTAAAAAAATGAATCTTGACATCAGTTCCTTTTAAAATGAGAATTATCGTTCTTAAAAACTTCGATATTGCTCTTAAAAACTAAAGACTTATTGAAAAGGGCTAAATTAAAGTTCTAATTTTTAATTTCTAAGTTAACACCTAAAATTCTCGAATTTTATCCCATTTGCTTCAAACATTAAAAGTAAATGATTTTATTTTAAAAAATCAGGGTTGTGTATTTTAGTTTATTGGGTATGTTGACCCAATAAGCCTTCTGATTTTAACCAAGTGGTAATGGAGTTATTAAACTTGTTATTAAATTCAAATATGAAATCAGAAGTTGAATTTCACTGTTCACCCACACCCAATTTTTTGTGGTGCATTCCTCTTTTTTTTTTTTTTACTTTTTTGTTTTTTTTTTCATCTTTGTTTTTTCCAAATTTCCTCTTTTTTCTTTTGTTTTTCCAAAAATTACTTTCCTTTTTTTTCCAACTTTCCCCCTTTTTTGTTTATTGTTTTTTCAAAATTATCTTTGTCGATTTTACTTTTTAATATTGAGCTGGTTAAAAATTTCGCTTTGTAATTTTTTTCCTTTAAAATACTGTGAATTTTTATTGTGTTTTCCCACATGGTTTTTCTTTTTTATTTTTTGATTTTTCAAAATTATATTTGTTGATTTTATTTTTTTTATATTGAGTTAATTGAGAATTTAGTTTTATAATTTTTTTTCTTTAAAATATTGTTGATTGCTTATAGTGTTTCTCCGTATGGTTTTTGTTGTTTTATTTTTTGATGATTTTCTCTGAAATTAACTTTTTTGATTTTATTTTTTAATATTGAGCTGGTGAAAAATTACAGTTACAATATGTGAGAAAAATATTGTAACTTTCCTCGCAAATTACTGTGAATTGTCATAGTGTTTTTTCCCACGGTTTTTTTTCCAGTTTCTTTTGTGTTTTTTTTTTGTAATATTTTTTTCCAAAATTATTTTTATCAATTTTATTTTTTTAATATTGAGCTGGTTAGAATTTAACTTTGTAATAAAGCTTAATCATGTGGAGAAAATATTGTAGCTTTCCTCACAAAACACTATGGATTGCTAGAGTGTCTCTCAACATGGTATTTTTTTTCTTATGATTTTTTCAAAATTATCTTTGTCAATTTTATTTTTTTAATATTAAGCTGATTGAGAATTACAATTACAAGTCATTACAAATAAGGTTAAATCATGTGGGGAAGCACTGTAGCTTTCATCACAAAACATTGTGAATTGCTACAATATTTCCAACATGGTTTTTTTTCCCTGTTTGTTTTTTGTTATTTTTTTTTCTAAAATTGTATCTGTCAATTTTATTTTTTTAATATTGAGCTTATTCAGAATTTAGCTTTGTAATGTTTTTTATTTAAAACATTGTGAATTGTTGCAGTGTTTTCCCATATGATTTTTTCTAAAATTATCTTTGTCGATTTTGTTTTAATATTGAGTTGATTAAGAATTATAATTATAATAAAACTAAATCATATGGGGACATCGTTGTAGCTTTTTTCACAAAACACTGTGAATTGCTACAGTATTTCTCTAAATGGTTTTTTTTTATGATTTTTTCTAAAATTGTCTTTGTCGATTTTATTGGAGAAAACACTGTAGTTTTCCTCACAAAACATTGTCAATTGCTACAACGTTTTTCCTCGTGGGTTTTTTTCCTTCCAAGATTATCTTTGTTGGTTTTTTTTTAATGTTAAGTTGGTAGAGAATTTAGTTTTGTAATTTTTAAAAAATATGGCGAAAACAATCATTTTGTTCAGTCTCTAAGTTTTTGATCACCAACACAACTTTTTTTCTCATCATGAAATATTGGCTCCATCATACTTTTAATTTTTATTACTTATCTAGCGCTGGTTTATAATTATAACACTATTAAGTACATTTATTTTATAAGCCCGCAGCAGGTCGCGGGCATGCCACCTCGTTTACACATGAAAGTAGATAACTAAAAATAAATAGAGTGGAAAAATTTATAATTATTATTCTTTCTATAACTAGAAACTATATCAAAGAATGGCACTGCCATACCTAGAAAAACATACTATCATCTGGCAAATAACAAAAAAAAAATAAAAAAAATAGAAGAACAAAAAACCAATAAGATTTAAAAATCCCCTCGTGGACTGATTTTAAAAGATAAATTAAAAAGTAACCCACGTCATTCTTAAATTAAAAAATAACATTATAAAAGAATATTATCATGCTCATCAAAGAAACACAGTTTACACACTAGGCCTTAAAATAGTGCTTTCTTGTATGTCAAAGGAAAATAAGGTGATGTTCATACCTGGAAAGATAAAGATGTTACTCCTTATCTTCTACAGTATTCACTCCTTGAACTTACCTTCCTTTTCTTTTTCTTATGGTATTTTACAGGGATAAGTAAAAAAATCAAAAAACTGATTAAACTGAAAAAAATAACTGAAAAAACCGAATCGTAAAAAAACTGATTAAATCGATTAGAATTTTTAAAAAACTAACTAGCTCGGTTCGGGTTCGGTTTTATAAGCCTGAAATCAAAAAACCAAACCGAACCCAAACAAAAAAAACCGGGAAAAAAACCGAGCCAAACCGGTAAAAAACCGAGTCAAATCGGAAAAAAACCGAGCCAAACTGAGCCAAACCAGAACCAGTTGTGGTTTTTTGTTTTAAAAAAAACCGGTTTGGTTGTTTTTTTAATAAAAACCGAACCAAACCGAAAATGATCACAAAAAAAAAAAGAGACAAAAATTAAAAAAGTATTTCCCTTTGTATTGTCTTTTAATTTTTGTCTCCTTTTTCTTTTTTTCTTTCCCCCCTCTCCTCCATCAAGTTAAAAAATATTTATAACTTAACGTAACAAAAACCTTGCCTTAGAGAACTAAAATTATTTGTAATTCATCATCCTCATTCTATGCGTATAACAAGACGTGAATATGAAATATAAATTATAATAAAATTAATTAATCATTTGAAGAGTTTTGTAAATTTAATAAAAAAAACTTATTATGAGTATCACGCAACAACGCAAAGAAAAACAAAGCATCCAAGAGTTTGAGAATATTTGCACCTACTGACGATAACATGGAGGACAGATGATATATACAATCTATAGTGGCTTGCGTATAGGAATGTAATGAAACAAATTAGTTAAAATAACAAGAGATGCTGCTATAGCAAGACATAATATAAGAGGATCGATCAATCGCTTACTCTGTACATTCTGGAAACACTGTTTAACGTTCAATGATACACGCTGAAATTTACTTGCATAAAATGTCTTACCAGGACTAGAATTTCATGTTAAGAACCTTACCCAGTGGCTGATATTCTTTGGGTGCACTCCCATATGTCGAAGAACTGAACTCTCTTGATGTAGATTCCTCGTGAAGCCCCACTATAGCTGCCTTTATCCTCTGCTTTTGTTCTTGACGCCTCTTTTGTTGATCTTCGAGTATTGTTTTAGCTTTTTCAGCGGCTTCAGCCCTTGTAACAGCCTGTTCTAACCTAGTCCTCAACTCCCTATTTTTCACAATTGCAATCTCCAACTCTTTCTTTAGAAGTTGTGATTCGTACTTATTTTCAGATGTGATGGATGTGATGGACATATTGGAAGATTCTCTTCTTAAGAATTCACCGGCCTTCTCAGCTTTCCTGATCAAGAACTCGTATTCTTCAAGTGAAATTGTTATATTTCCATCATTCTCATTTCTTCTCTTCACAGATTCTGCATTTGACTCATTTTTCTGAAAAGCGTCTACGTCTTGACATGAGTACTTTTCATATTGATCAGTGTGCATGAGCCCAAAGTCTTCAGATTCCTCAGTTACCTTATCTAATCCTTTTAACCTTTGATTTTCCCTCTCTGCTGCTTCAGCTTCGACTGCTAGCTGCTGAACGGCAAGATATAATCCGGGTTTTACACTCCCAGTCCTTGCTTCAGCTGCTGAAAGTTCAGACCTTCCTTTATGAAGCTCAGATTTTAGCACTGCAATCTCAATCTGTGCTTCTTTCTCTCTTTCTTTAATTTCATATATTTTGGTTTTTGCTTCCTGTAGCTCATCCATGAGGATTTCCATGTTACGACTCAAATGGCTTGCCTCTTCATTTTCATTCTTTAGTTCTGCTTCTAACTGATTCAATTCAGTTTCCAATGCCCCAAAGTAAAATGTATGATCGGAATTATCTCTTTCCTTGACTATCAAATCCACGTTTAGCTGATTCAAATCTTTTACAGCATCCGAAACAGTTTTATTAGATGAACTAAGTAGTTCAGATGCTTGATTGAGTTCCGCCTGTAGCGAATCAACAAGTACAGATTTGGCTAGCAGCTGATTTTCCAATTCTTGCATTATTTCCAATCGCTTTTTCATGTCTTCCACCTGCTCTTGTGCTTGAGCAGCCATTTCCATTGCTGACTCTAACCGAGCATCTTTATCAGATAAAACCATGCACTTCTCTTTTTCAGCTTCAAAGGAAGCAAGCTTTGACACAAGAATAGCTTCATTGAGCTCAGCGACATGCTTTACCAGTTCTTCAGATCTTTTCTTTTCCATGTTTGCTGCAGTTGCCATCAGCTCTGCTTCTGCCAGTGCCTTGAGATTCACTTCCCTTGCAGTAGCAAGTTGTGTTTCCATTCCAAGTATCTCTTCCTCTGTAGACTTCAATTCACTCAAAACATGAGTAAGCTTCTCCCGTATTTTTCCAGTTTCTAAAAGTTCATCAGTCATCTCCTTTACCTTGGCCTCAAGTTCATGTATCCGAGTCCTAGCTTCTCTACAATCTTCACAGTATACGTCTCTCTCAACCTCAGATTTCTTCAACAGTAGGGAGAGTTCCTCAGAAGATTTCTGATAATGCTCTAGCTTAAGTAGCAGCTGCGAGTAGGCGGAATCCTTCGCTGCCATTTGCACCTTGTAATTGGCCAAATCTTTTAGCAGGGTTTCAACATCCTTCTCTTTTTCCATCTCCTACGGTTAAAAAAAAGCTAGAGGGAACAACAAAATAGCCAAGAAGTCATATTCTATACTTCGTAAAACACTAAATACAATATACGAATGAACCTATAAAAAATCTTGAGAAGCCAAAGCCAGGAAGAAATAATTTAAACAAAATACAACCAAGCAACAAATTAAATCTGCAGTTGCTTAGCCAAGTGATCAGCTGGGGAGTTGGCTTGTGTAATAGCAAATAATCTTTATTACATTAACAACATTTCAAATATTAAAACAAATTATTGAATTTTAACCAAGCCGAGTAGAAATGAAACGGAATGAGTTCCAAACAATATGATATATAAAGAGAGCTTACATCACCACTGACACCGCTAGACCGGGGTTTCTTGTGATCACCTTTCTCTCCGAACAAAGTAAGGGCAACTTTCATGCACTGATTCGATACGTTTGGTTTCAATCTCACCAACAGTATGTATATCTCCCAAGAAACTATTTCAACATGAGCCAATAACCTGCGACAAAAATCGTAACCGATAGTTATAATTAAGCATGGTTGTTCAAAGAATGAAATTAATGCCAGAAAGACATGATCTGTGTTAGTTCTTAGCTTAAACGATTTGTAGTCAAATTGGAAGCTAGTTTTTATACACATCAAGAATCTAACCGTAGGAAACCAAAGTAAAAATGATGCCTAACAGATCGATTTCGGCCATCAAGACCATGCCATGCATCAAAACACATACATATATGAGAAATTACTTTCATTTATAATCATACAACCCTATTCTACTTCAATAATACTTCGAAAGAAATTTAAACGGTACCGGTAATTGCAGTGAAATGAATTCCAAGTAAAGCAGACTGGAAAATGAAAATTAAAGATTGATAAACAAAAGAAAGATTTGCATTGTCTGTTTGTTGTAGAATACGAGGTGTTTAGGTCTTGTCACAGCTGTGAAGACTACAATGTTTTGCGTTGAAGTAATCGATTTTAAATCAAAGATGGTTGTGTTTTTCGGAATTTCCGCGGGATTAATCATATTGTCCTGATCTTTTCTAATCCATAGCTGATTTTTACGGTAAATTTATGTTAACAAAGAAATTTTTTTCTTTGGTGAAATATTTCTAACATGAATTTACGTAATTAATAACACTTGGGCACTAGGAGAAAGAGAGTTACTTTTACTCCGAGCAAGAACCTACAGGAATTTCTTAACATTAAATGAAGAGCTTACCTCGTTATTCTAGTTTTGCTCATTAGTAACCCTACAAATAACTCTACAGAGCTTTACTGTTAATCAAGCTACATTAAGATATTCATCCCATTATTTATATCCATTTTCTCCTTTTGGGTTCCTAGAGTTTTTTATTCTTTTTGGCTTTGGTCATTAAAGTACTTTTTTTCTTTGTGTTTTTGTCCTTCCATGTTATCATTGTTTTACATGTTCAGCTTTGTTTATTTGTGCACGCCCGATCATATGCAATGTGGCAAAGATTATCTTTATGTTATATTACATATTGTTATTACGAAATACAATTGTGGGGTTAAGTTAAAAAGAATTTTGAAAAAACAAGGACCAGTATTAAGAAATGGTTTTCTCATTTGTACTATTCAAGAAGCATGTCATTCTATGTTTTGGTCCTTGTAGTTTTTAAAGTTTTAGTTTCAATCATAAAACTTCATATTTCTTACATTTCAGTCCTTCATTATTGGGAAAGGAGAGAGAAAGTTATTAGAAAAGAAAAATAAGAGAAAAAGCTCTTGGACGGCCACATTCTAGCCTAAAAAAACATCGATTTTGGTGTCAATAGATTTGTCTTGAATATAGAAGTTCAATGAAGGCTGACACGACCAAAAGATTGATGTCTTCTTCAAAGTGCAGAAGTGTCAAAGTAATAAATAACCCGGCAAGACCAAGGTCGAACCACAAAGAGGTTAACTATATAAATTATAAATAATAATAATAATAATAATAATAATAATAATAATAATGAGTTAGAGAATTTAGAGATGTAAGATTAATGTGAAGATTAAACAATGATAAAAACAGTTGTCAAGGTTAGAGGATCCACTAATGGTATTTCAAAAAAGTATAATATAAACTCTTTTTATTACTCAACTGGAAACCACACACAAAGGAGGTTCCAATCGGATGATTTGTCATCAATAGCTCGTTATAAATTATTAACATGATCATATTAATTATCTTATTCAAGTAACACCAAACTTTTAAATATTGTCAGGAATTCATGATGCTAACTTATGTTAACAACAAATCAAGTTCCTTTCATAACACAGTTGTAGGTTATACCATACGGTTGGCTATGAAAGTGTCAAGCATTTGTTGTACCAAGTGTTATACAACACAAATCTAGATTAACCATTTAACAAGTAAGGTATTAAGAATTAATAAGATAAAAATAATAAGACATGTTAATAGCAAGTTGTTAAGGATATAATCATTGAAGTCCATATTGAGTTTATATTATACTTATCCTAACACCATTAGTGAAATCTTTTCACCTTGACATAATAAACTTAGCTAAACATAATGAAGAAGAGAAACATAAATAAACAAGAAGAGAACATAATTATATAAGTATAGTAAATGAAATGAAAGGCATAAACAAGAGATTAATGAAACTATAACATGAAATAAAATTAGAACATTAAAACTACAAAGAAAGAAAGCAAGGAAATGATCTTGATCTGAAAACCAAGATGCCTAAATGCATGGCAAATGCCTCCTTTTATAGGTCAAAATTCAGAACTATTGATTTGATGACTAATTATTGAGTGGATGGTCATCTCTTGACTTGGTAACAATCATTATCTTCTTGTCTGCAGAAAATGTCATTGCTAATGATTAGTACTTAAAAGTGTATTTTTATCAAGGTTTTATATCATCATTTTGCACTTAAAACATCAATAACTCCTTAACTAAAACATGTTTTATAATAACAAGTCTGATACTATAAGATACCTTTAATTTATGGTAAATGTTCATCTTAAATGCAGGTATGTCACATAAATCAAATGATTGATTGATGAGTTTAACTACTGAAATTGAGAACACAAAGAGAGGGTCAAGCTTAGAAAAGAGATGTTGGCTCAGTCCAAACTGGAATACTGTTCATTCATTGAGTTATATCTGAAGCTGTAGATCTTGGATTTCAATTTGGTTTATATGGCTAGAAAGCTAAGACATGGGCCTAAAACATTCATGCGGAGTGAAAGACTCAATTCAGCTGTTTGGAAGTCCAAATCTTAGCAACAATGGAGAAGTCGGAATATGTCCTGCAGCCCAGACACTGTTCAGTGTTCAGCCCATATCTCGAGTTCTAGAAGTCCAAATGCACTTATTCTTTTTTTGTTGGAAAGCTGAGACAATTTTCTAGAATTTTTATGGGGAAACTCTGTTCAAATTCGGACGTTAGCAATGACATTTTGTTTAAACAAGAAGATAAGGATTGTCACCAAGTCAAGATGTGGCCATCCACTCAACAATTAGTCATCAAATCAATAGTTCCAAATTTTGGCCTATAAAAGGAGGCATTTGTCATGCATTTAGGCATCTTGGTTTTCAAATCAAGATTATGTTATTGCTCTCTCTTTATATTTTTGTAATGCTGAAGTTTTGTTTATATTAATCTCTTGTTTATGCTTTTCATTTCCTTTCCTTTACTTAGTTAACTTATATCTTATTTATG
>Ga0307517_10008981_pt1 | contig 14250 bp, 4 predicted proteins | sample 23_EM_MG_FD_194515 | JGI IMG/M metagenome (GOLD analysis project Ga0307517, IMG submission 194515) | Populus trichocarpa ectomycorrhiza microbial communities from riparian zone in the Pacific Northwest, United States - 23_EM | ecosystem: Host-associated > Plants > Roots > Unclassified | place... | reverse complement strand
TATAAACTCTGATTGTAAACTCGAATCATAAAATCGTAAAATCACAAATAAAATATTTTAATTAATTATATATTGATAATTTCAATCAAGTAGTAAATAATAATATAACACAATTAAAATAAAAATAAAATAAATAATACAAATATCCGAACATCTTAAAATATATAATTCAAATAAAAATTTATACATAATTTAAATAACTTAAAAATACAATTATATCATTAATTCTTACCAAATCTTCTCGGAGACCAAAGTCATGTGAAATTCAGATATAATAATCAAGTGAAAAAACCAATCATGACCAAATTCTTTAGACTATAATTAAAGAGGAGAAGTGAAAGGGGTAGAGATGGTAGTAACCCAGCACTATGCAAGCGACTTGTCAAGAGGGCGGTTATGAAGGCTCACAGGGGCTCCATGACCTTTTTCCAAGTTTTCCTCTCTCATACAGGACCAATATTTGGCAATCTCGCATCTTTCCTACAGTTATTTTACAAGCACACTACACACCAAATACGACAAAGCATGGCCATAACTGAGCTACAGTCTTCTCTTAATCCCCTACGCACGCATATAGATCTACGATCTCTTTGATGCAATTATTTGTTATGATTAAACATGAACATATAGATCTATGATCTCTACTGCAGTTGTAGACATCAGTAGTCGAAAACAGAAGAGAAAATCACATGACATACCTTTTCAGCTGATCTGAAGCGAGAAGGCTAAGACAATGTGTCTGAATCTCAAACGATGGGAGTTATTGCTCTCCTCTTTGACTCCATCTCTTTCTCACGATCTCTCAGTTTTTAGCAGCGGCGATAGCTTTGAAATGCGTGCAAGGCAATGGGGTTGAGAATTTAAGATTTGAGCAAAGAGGAAAGGAGAGATTGGGGGGTGGGGACTGTGGGTTGATTGCCGGGGAACTAAGGGACAAGGACTCATGGAGTGACTCAGTCAGCAAAATTTTTGACTTTGGTTAAACTCATGAAATCAGTCCGGTTTTATCGAGTTTGATCAATTTTAAATTTTTAACTTCATATGTTATATACATTGGCTCATAAAATCATATAATTTTATGAATATCTCATGATTTTAACAACATTGATACTAGCAAATCTAGCATCGTTGTTGGTGGCGCAATAGCAAATCTAGCATCATTGTCTCACATAGCAACGAGCACCAGAAGACCTAGCATCGCCGCTGGTGGCATTGCCATTTATATATATATATATATATATATATATATATATATATATATATATATATATATATATATATATATATATCCTGCCAAATCTAGAAAATCTAGGCTAGATCTGATGACCAGAACACTAACCAAATTTTAAAACAAAAATCATGAGAGAAATATTTTTTGGAAAAATAATTTTTCACACAAATTTAATTCGCAATTAATGTTAATAATAATTAGAACATGTAATTAACAATTCTAATTGTCTAATGATAGCTCCGTTATCATTGTTGAGTTTATCGAAATACTTATATACAGTAAAAATGGTAAATCTTAATTTGTTATGAGAGTTCTAAGATCATGTTAGATAATCTAGGGTTGTTTAGGGTTTATACAAAGATTACGAAAAGATAAAATATTATTTTCAGTTTCGAATAATTACTTCAAGGTTAAGTGTCGCAAACTATAAGTCGTTAAAATGTCCAACTTTTAATGGTAATCCACACGAACCACTAGTGAAAAATATCATAAACCCTTTTTAGGAAAGAGAGATTACTATTTCTTTGATTGCTAACTTTTTTCTTTTGTGTTTTTCAGGTTTTTTATACTATATGTGTACTGTATAAAAAATAAATGGCATATTATTTTATTTATAGGAAAACCTGAAAACCTTATAAATGATAGAATAACAATTTATCCCCTTAAATAATATTATATATATTATTTCAGGATAATTTTAAAAATTTATTCAATTAAGTCCTAACTTAATTTTTTAGGTATAGAATTGTAATTCCCTATATAAATTACATTCTAGTCCTTAGTTTCTAAAACTTATTAGTCACACTTGATTAAGATTTGAAAAATTTTTGAAATCAATATTATTTGAGAACAAATGAGATTTTTTTTCTAATTCATCTAGAATGATGAATTCTCTTTTGATTACATAAATACATTTACATATTTCATGTTATCCTCAATATATGCATGTTTATTACCATTGACTAGGACAACATGATCAAAGCGTAATATTTTCTATTTAAGATAACTTATTAATTTCAACTCTAAGGATAACTTACATAACTATCACATATGTTTTTTCATCGAAATACATAATCTCTCCACATGAAACTCTCATGTGGGTCAATTCAGTGTATATATCACCTGACAAACACTTACATATTAGTTCTAGATATCCCTTATAACTCAGCTTATGAGAATAACTACTTCATTTCATAAAAAAAAGAATATAATATATATATTAATCTCAACGACTTTAAGTAATGTGTAGTCTTAATAGAATATTGATTATGAATATTTATGAATAATACTTTGATGCAATATATATAAATCATATAATTACAATAACTTTATAATTTTCTTTACAAAATATTTTTGTTATAAGAACTTTATCTTTACTTTATATTTATTTATCAAATATCCGATGAATATTAAAATAAATAAATTTTTTAAAAAAATAAATATATTTACATGAATAAAATCAAAGTAATAATCACGCATGTCATATTCATTATCACCTACACTTGTACAAAATTTATGTTTTCTCTTTTGATAATTAGACATAAAATAGAGGGAGAAAGGTGCTCAACTCCGACTCTTTTTTTTCTTAGACATTAGTCATTATCACCTTAGATATAAAATGGAGGATGGTATAGAGAAAGATGCGATGATCCTTGGCAAACAAGGAGAGCAGCTACGTTTGAAAAATGAAATAAAAATAAAAATCAGTAACCCAAGAAAATAGTATTGTAGAATAGATACGCCAAAACAAGCAAAATCCCTACTTCTTTACTGCGTAAGCCTTTTCAGCTTCTGCCCTGCTTCCAAAAAAATCAGCCAAAAATTAAAAATGTAATTAATTTTCTCAGTTTAATCTAATTAATTATAATTTTTAAAAATTAAAAATTTATATAAACTTCCCTATATAAATTTTCTCTCATTACTTCTAATATCATCAGTTACTCTACCCTCCCAATTTAGTAGTCTCCTTTTCAATTTAGATAAATCATACTAGATTGACTGAAATTGAAAATACATAGTAAATGGATTTTATTTTGATAAATTGGCAGAAAATACATGATGTAAATAATTGGTTTCCACAATTTTTAATGAATAAAAAGGTTAGTACATGTACTGTAATGGAAGAAAAAAATTTCATTTTCCAAATCTAGTTTCCTACCCCCCTTTTGTTTTTTACATTTTCTGCCCATGAAAAATAAAACAAAACTGTTTGAGAGTGTAGTTGTGGTTGTTTTTCAAAGTGTTTTTCACTCAGAAATGTATCAAAATAATTTTTATTTTATTTTTAAAAATCATTTTTGATATCAGCTCATCAAAATAATCTAAAAACACAAAAAAATATTAATTTAAAACAAAGAAAAAAATAAAAAAATTCAAATTTTTTTAAAAGCGCTTTTGAAACATAAAAAAAAAAATCTTTGTACCGTTTTTGGATAATGATGAATTTGCCCCTCTTTTTTTTGGTCAGATGGAGGAAAGAAAAGCAAATTGAGCTAGATTTTCTTTATTGAAAATTTCAATTTAGTCATTGTATTTCTAAATCTGTTCATAATTAGGTCTATGATTTTGAATTTTGCTTTTCATCCTTTTGATTTAATCGTGTTTGGGAGTGTGGTTGCGGTTGTTTTTAAAAGTGCTTTTCATTCCAAAACACATTAAAATAATATATTTTTTTATTTTTTAAAAATTATTTTTGATATCATCGCATCAAAATGATTTGAAAACATCAAAAATATATTAATTTAAAGCAAAATAAAAAATAAAATTTTTTTAATTTTTTTCAAAAACGCTTTAGACTCGTAGTTTTTACAATTTTTCTAAAAAAAACAGGAAATAAATGAAAAAGTACTAGTTTAAGATTTTTATAAAAACAAAAACTTAATATGCATCTACTTCACACAAAAAGTCTGAGCCATCTACGTTTACCTTTAAAATATCATTCTAGCTACCAAAAAATATATTAAATCTTCATTCATAAGATGATAAACTTTATGTATTAGAAATATATCTCTTAAGATATTGTAATGTGTAAATTAAAATTTACTTAAATAACTTTTTATATTAATAAAATTCATAAGATTATGTAATTAATTAAATTTAATTATCAAATAACATTAAAATAATATTGTAATATTTACATAATTTTACTACATTCATCATGTATATCATATATACAACCTTATTTATTTCATCTCCTTTATTTTATCAATTGAATCGCATTTCTAAAAACATTTCTTCAATGTTTATAAAGATATCTATTATATTGAGGATTTTAAAAAAATAGAAAGTGATTTTATAAAAAAACAATTAAGACAAACTTCAAATATATGCCGGTAATCTTAATTTTTGCACACAGTATCATTTTTATTATTATACTATTTTTATTTCTTAATAAGGATTTTTGTTAAAATTACTTAACAAAAACATTGAGTTTTTTTTAATAAAATGATATCGTTTTTTTATAAAACAAAAGATGCAAGTGAAAATATGGATATTATTTTAAAAAAATTAAATTTTATGATTTGTTAGTATTTTTAAGATTTATGGAAAAAGATAATAATGATCGAATCAATCATAAGCAAAGTTATAAATTTTGTTTCGTTCTTGCCGATATATATTATATCATTTTGAAAAATAGAATAAAGTTAAATAAATTTTATATCATTTAGGATATTGGGTATTCCAAATTTCTCGTTAAAATTTTGGCCAAAATATCCTGGGTTTACTTTATTTATTTGATTTTGGATAAAAATTTGACAAAACTAAAATGTCATTTTATTGTGTGAAGAGTAAAGTAAAAAAATCATTTAATAATAATTAGTTAGAGCACAATAAACTAGATGATTTGATATTTAATCGTTATAATTTTAGGATTCAACAAGGATAAAATATTAATATTATTATATTAATAATAATATTGAAATTGATTATTACTATTTTTATTACTATTAATATTATTTTTTAAAATTAAATTTATCATTAATTTATATGATTTATATTCATGTTTGTATTTTATATAAATTAAAGTACAACAAGGGATGCTTTAAATCCTATTAACATTGATAACATTGATTTTTATTGAATAAACGGATATGTGAAGAACATAAAATTCCTGATGGAGAGAATTAAAATTGGAAGAATATTAAGACACCGTGATGTATTTTAATTTTAGAAGGTGAAAAGATCTATTTTAATAGCGATAATAAAATTAGTAAAAATAATCATTTATTAAAAAGTCTAATTGATGATTTTTTTTTGCATACTATCACAAGATCAATATCTTTATTTCTATGTTAATGATATAGATGCTATTTGATTTTTGCTTCTTTATATTAAAACCTTTTATATTTTAAATATTTTTATATTTTATTTGTGTTGAATTACTTTAATTTAAAGTTAGTTTATCTTTATATTAGAATTAGAATTAAAATTATTAAATTCCTATTTTAAATCATATATATCTCCAAACGAACAACAAATTAGTTCAAAATCAAAATTTATTGTTACATTAAAAAAAAACACCAAAGCAAGCTAAAATATTGTTTAGAAGTTTAATAGAAAATAAAATGAGGCAGCACGTATTCAACACGCGACGTCCAATGAGTCCAATTATTAGCGATCAATGAAAGGTGAAAAAGTTCCTAGACCAAAGCAATCCCAACCGCTCACAAATCTAATCCAACGGATCCATTATCTTACACGTGTCCTCAAACACTCCCTTAAAAAAAAAACCCTTCTCTCCACGCGCCCAGTCACTTTGTAAAGCCCTAAACCATTCCCGTACCGTTCCCGAATTGGCTTCTGCTCCGTTTTGCTGTTGCTCTATTCGTTATTATTCCAATTATTCGAACAAGGAAGAGTCGTTGCAATATAGAACAGATCTGATTGCTACAAGGTTAGTTTTTCACTCCATTATTATTCTCACTTTCTCTTTTGCTTTAGCTATGTAATGTAGGCGAATTTTGATACTGATTATGCTACGTGGTATTTTAATTTTATTTTTTTTCCTAATGTTTAGGGTTAGATGAGTGAGAATTATTTGAGAAATAACTAAATTTTGTGTATCGATTAGTAGAAGAATGCATAATAGGGAATCGGATTTCTGTTATGTTACGATTTCTTATCTTAGGAACAAAATCGTAGTTATGGTTTCTTTACCCTAGTACATTGATTTTGGCGTAATGTATTGGACCATGCATTATTACTTAGTCTTGTTGATAAGTGAAACTAAATATAATAATAGATGAATGCTGTGAAGATTAGTTTTTAGTAGTTCCATTTTGGTTCTTATTATTATGCGTGTGTCAATGCCGTTCGATGCATTTCTCAACTCAGGTGAATCTGCCCTTGCGTGTTGCAACTGTTTTGTTTTTGTTAAGTTTGCAATTTGTATGCAAATTTATTTTCTTGATAATCGATAGTTGTATTGCTCGTTATCATGTTTTGGAGCAGTAAATGTACCATTGAGAAGCCCGGTGGTAGTAAGTATGGTTATGCTTAAAAGGGATGGATACTGTTTAATGCTTTACTGAATTGATATTTTGGACTTAGTTTAGATGGATTTATATTTCTTTTGTTTAATTCTAATTTAAGCAGACTTACCATGTAATCTGAGATCACACTTGGATGTTGATGTATCGGAAACCTTTAAATGTAGGAAACAGGAGTCCTGTCTACTAAACTGTGACCTGAAATTTTTCTTTCTTTTTCATGAACGCAAAAATTGTCCTGAGTTGCTAATTTCCACCATGATAAATTGCTAAATAGCTCATTTGATGACCAGTGCTTTATGAGCTATCTTACCTTTAGGACTTCAACGTGGTTATGAATGCTTTGGAGCTGCCTCTATACTTTGCAAGTTCTTGTTAGATGTTAGATATTTGATTCATTTCCATGTATTTGAATTGCTGTTGTCGTGACTGTCGATTTTTCCAAGAATTTAGAAAGCAAACTACCTTAGCATTTTTGTCTTTGTATATTGATTAAATATCCACGTAATTATTAAAAATATGTCTGCTTATGGTGTACGAAGTCAGTATCAGCATCACTACATATGATGCTTTCTAGTTCTAGTACTATTACTTGGAGTGGGTATGGATGCAGATCCCTATTAATGTAGGCTATTAAAAAGAGAAGTAGCAGTTTGCATGCAATGATGTATGCAGTCAGAGAAACTTCTAGATATAGAGAAAAAAAACTTTTTTTTTTCATCCCCTATAATAATGATTAATAATTGTTTCCCTAAACCGTGTTTTGATTATTTTAGTAGCATCTGCCCCTGAAGATATTATACTCAGTATTTCAGCTATGGATATTATTTAGAAAGAGGATCCACTATGCATACAGAGTGTCTGAACATGCGAGAGAAGCTCTATTTTTGCTCTGATTCTACTTATATGCATACATATGCAAGTCGTTAAGGAAAATTCACTTTCTCCTCTTTCCCTTGTTGTGAATATAATTCCCTACATGCTTTTGTTTATTCTTAAATGTGCCAACTGCTTACATCTTGGTGGTAAATTTGCAACTGCGCTGCTACCTGCTACACTGTTTGGGCCTCAAAGTGAAACAAATGTATTTTTGCATTAGAGTAAACTGGGAAGATTGGGCACCCAATGAACAATTAGTTATGGGGGACAGGATCTATTACCTCCCTTTTCTTCTCTTTTTTCTCTGTCTTTCTCTCTCGCTTTTTATTTATTTATTTTTCTAAGGTCATTGTCTCATCTCTTATATCACAATAATGCAGGTTATGATCCCTTCAATATTCTAGCTGAAAGTGTATGAGTTGAATTATCATACACTTTGTGCATATACATTGAACAATGGCAGAAGGAATATCGAGCTTTTGGGGCCCTGTAACATCTGCAGAATGGTGTGAAAAAAATTATGTGTATTCATCTTATATTGCTGAGTTTTTTAACACCATATCAAATATCCCAGGCATTCTTTTGGCACTCGCTGGCCTTATAAATGCTTTCAGACAACGGTTCGAGAAGAGGTTTAGTATACTTCACATATCTAATATGATACTTGCCATTGGAAGTATGTTATACCATGCCACTTTGCAACACATGTGAGTACGCTTCTCTATTCTCCTATCTTGTTCATCATCTTCTTCTCAACTGCTTCTCGAATATTTGGACGGTTAGCAGCTCCTATATTTTGCCCATGGAACCTGTTATTGTGTAGGTAGAAGTGTGTGTGTGTGTATTTTTTTTCCTTTAGATGGATAAAATTCTTAAAAAGTTCTTGGTTTTGAATTTATGGCATACGATGCTGTAAGGTGCTAAGACTTTCATGCACAAAAGCTCTTGTTCTAGGTGTTTACGTCTCTGTATAAGTTGATTTTATGTTCATGCATACTGTTGAGTGAGGGAAGGAAAGGAGTTACACATAAGCAAATACTTTGTTGATGTTTTTTTATCGACTTTGTAGATTGACCAATCATTCATGCTTCTTGGTTTTGTATTGGGTTTCATCCCCTTAATTCCTTTAACTGATTTCTCAATGGAAATTTCCATTCAAGAATATTCATATTAATGTAAAAGAGCCCTCGAGCTTTCCTAGCTTAAGCAAAAGAATAAGGAGGATCAATCAACCATTGATTTTTACCCTTGAAGTTCCTTTTGAAGTTCTCACTATATTGTTTTCATCAAGATTGTTTGTTTTATCAACCCCCCCTTCATTTTTTTTTTAAGTATGTAAAGAAACTAGCACCCATGCTTTGAGGCTTCTTTATTTGTTGAATGAAATTCAGATAAAAATCTTGTTCTTTAAGTACTTTGTATAATTAGAACTCCAACTTAGTGCTTCCCAATCCTGTCTTTTTTCTCTTGTGAATGCCCTATTAGTTGATTGTTAAAAAAGAGAAGAAAAATACATCTCCAACCTACCTCTTATTCAATCCCTATACTTACTAAGGGTATAATAGTGCTTGACCAGCAAACAACATGCTTTGGGCACAATAAGGAGCAAGTTGTGAACTCGGTATTGGAAATGGTTTTTAGATTGAGAAACATGGAAGTTGTAGATTCAGTATTCCAATGAGTGGATAGGACATTGTATTGTATGTGTGATGTGATTGGCTAGAATTCATTAGGGTGGTTCTTCAGATTGCAGCTAGATTTGATGAGGTGCTGGTGCTGATGATTTAAAGAAGTGTTCAATTCCATATCTTATTGCGGGATTATAGGGTTTATCGTCTGGAACGCATTGCCTCATCTTATTTTATTCCCTTAACTGCCAATGAATGCCCCAGAATTGCAAAAACATTGAACTTCCTAATTTGTCCTGCATCTGCTGAAAAACAAATTTTATGTTATATGAAAATTAGTTTATTGCATCTAGTCCCCTCAATTTCCACTGTCTCCGTCTCTTCTATCCATCTCTTCTATCCCGAGATAGTAACCAAGCGCTACCTTAGCAGGTTCAGTAATATGGTTTTTTAGTATTTATTCCCCCGTGGAAAAAGTTGGGACTCGAGACCTGTATTTTGATTTGTTGGATTTCATTCCCAAATCATGTGAACTTGCATGACATTGTGTAGCTTGTTTTGTTTGCTGGTTTATTCATTATGCTGATTAAGGTATTTGGTACTTTTGATTATCTTCAGGCAGCAGCAAGGTGATGAAACACCAATGGTTTGGGAAATGCTGTTGTATATCTACATCCTTTACTCTCCAGATTGGCACTACCGAAGTACGATGCCCACCTTCTTGTTCTTTTATGGAGCTGCATTTGCAATTGTCCATGCATTGGTTCGTTTAAGAATGGGTTTCAAGGTACATTATGTGATACTTTGCCTTCTCTGTGTTCCCCGGATGTACAAGTACTACATCTACACAAAAGATGCATCTGCAAAGCGGCTTGCAAAATTATATTTGGCTACCATTTTCATGGGAAGTCTTTGTTGGCTTTTTGATCGCCTATTCTGCAACAACATTTCTCGGTGGTACTTCAACCCCGAGGGACATGCTTTATGGCATGTCTTGATGGGGTTCAATTCATATTTTGCAAACACTTTCCTGATGTTTTGTCGTGCTCAGCAGTTGGGTTGGAATCCAAAAGTAGCCCACTTCATGGGATTTTTCCCGTATGTGAAAATTCAAAAACCAAAAACCCAGTGAGAGGCGCTGCAAAGCAAATGGCATCTTTCCCTTTTCACCTCGTTTGGAGGCAGATATATGGTTTTGGCAGGTTAACAAACAATAGCAAACACAATTCTTTTCTCCTGCATTTTCTAAATCGTTGTAAATGATAGCTGAACATTTTGACATCATTAGTTGGATTTTTCCATTTTGGTTTGATTTAAGTTGTATAATTAGTGCTTTTGCCCTGAAGAAAATGTGCGTGGAGGGTACCCTATTATTTTCCTGCATGACAAAGGTTTTCATTCTGTTTAGCCAAAAAAATGTAAATTGCCATATTTATTATCCTCCCTTCAATCCTAGTCTGCGAACAATCTGATTATGAGAAGTTTCTGGAAAGATCAGTTGCCAAATTCATTAATGTGCTGCATTTTTTTGCATGCGCACTGTAAACACCAGACGTTCTTTCAATTGAATTAAAATTCCTCATGTTCTTCACGTTTCTTGGAAATAGTTTTCATTTTTTATTAGAATATATATATATTTATCTTTCACGTATTTTGGAAATGTTTTCAGTTTGTATTAGAAGATGCTTCCTTGGATGAACGTCACATGTAATATAATGCAGCATGAAAGTTTACGCCATAAGCCAAGTGTTAGGAGGTCAAACATGCCAAAGATGCACAGAGGGACGCAATGGGCAGCGGCAGCCTACGTGACGGTGGCAAATTTGACTGGCAGCGTGCAACGGCTGCGAGTAGTGGGTTAGCGTGAGTTTGGACTTGGGAACAATCCAAGACATGCAGCATGGCAGGGTAGCGGGTGGAAGACCGAGAGAAGTTGCAACTATTGGGCAGTTATCAACAATTAATTGTTTTGGAAAAAAAATTGTCTGGACTTGTCTTGATCTTTTTGAGGTAGTTTTTATTGGAACTTCTGTATAGATTATCTATAAATACGCCATAAAGGTTGTGTAGCATGCAGATTCTATTGCATTGCACACACAAGAGAAACTTTTGTTTTTTTCCCTTGTTAAAGAGTTAATAAAGGTTGGGTTTTTGCTAGTAATTCTTGTGTAGTATTTTGATTTATTTACTTGTGTTATTCCGCTTGTATGAAACAAAGAAGAGGAGAAAACTTATTTGGTTGAATGAAACATATAATTGTAGGCAAACACAAGTAAATTTGTGAGGAAATATAGAGTTTAGTGAGACTAGACTGCTGCATAAGAAGCATCGTTGATTTTAAAGGATTTTTTATTAATGGTTCATGTAAATTACTGTTAGAGACTAGATATTTAGATGACTTGTAATTTGTAATAACTCAGCCTTGAAAAAGTTAATCAAACCTTCAAAATAAATTTTTTTCCTTAAGCAATCTTTATGCAAACCCTAAATGAGCCTCTATAGACTAACAGGATCCTCGAGACTTTTAGGGAGAAAAAATTATCGTTTTAACTGCATTTAAAAGTTTTGAGAAACCTAACAATTTCATCATATTAATTGCATTTATTAACAATTAACATTAACATCAGAATTAATCTTTCAAAATAACTGCCATGTAATAGATATTCCACTTTGATTAATTCTAAATTTTCTATCAAGAAACACATCGACACAAATATCTTACATAATCCACTACCAAATTTAAAAGTTTTATCGATGAGAATTTTTGTCAGTATTTATAATAGCAGTATGTCAATACGTAAGTTAATCGAACCTCATAAATAGTTCATCTGAAAAAATCTCATCAATAATTTATAGTCTGTTGGTGATTCCGTCGGTAATAAATATACTGATGAATTTATAAACGAAAAAAATACGCCAAAAAATATTTACCCGCATTATTTTATTGGTATCTCCATCAGTAAATTTAACATATAACCGACAGGAGACTGTATGTAATGTCATCAGTGTTTTTATTTGTTCATCGATATAACTATTGGTAAATATAACATATCATCGATAAAATACCATCAGTAATTTTATCAGTGAGTTAACAATAGTAGTGGTATTTTTAGTAATTATTTTCCAACTCTTTCTGAAATATACTCAATGGAGTTGTTCCGTTGGTAACTCTGTCAGTAATATTTTAAAAATATTTTCTAAAAACAATATATTGAATAGAAGTAGAAAAATAATTAAAATAAATTAATATAAAAATAAAATGTTTATTACAAATTTAAAAATATTTTATGAACATCTAATATTTTTTTAATTGATTACAACTTTGAATATAAAAAACCTGCCCATTATTCTTTCCAAATTAGGATTAAAAACACCTTTTAATGTTGATGATTTTATTAATTGTCATCTACCATCCTACATGGCAAAATCTTTAACCTTTTTTAACAAATGATTGCACTAAACTTAATTGAAACAATTGTTAACTCTTTAGGTAACCTTTTCCTTCATTCCCATTATATGCATAGATAAACAATAAAATGAGAAAGAATTACATTTAAAAAACCAAAAGTTATTTATAATACACCTTTTCAATTCTTCTTTCCTTTTGATACAGTGCTTCATTGTTTTTGTATGAAGCGCCTCTCCTCTCTCCCTCTTTTATTTTATTTTATTTTATTTTAATTTTATCCTCTCTTTTTTTCTTTTTAATTTGATCTTTTTAAAGTCTATTTCCATGAGACAAAGTTTTCAATTAAATTAGAAAGACAAGATTTAAAGTAAGAGGATCACAATGTAAAATGCAAAGAAAAAACATGCCCAATCTTAAAGTGCTTAAAATTTTTATTTTGATTCAAAATTTTATTTTGTTTGTTTTTTAGTTTATAAGTTAAAAAGAGGTGAGATAAACACGTTAAAAAACAAAGTTGTCATTTAACCACAATCTGACTATGGAAAAGAATTATCTTTCTATTAATGAGTTTTTTTTTTTCAAGAGGAGTTCAATGAATATAGTTTCTTCCTCTAAACATGACAAGAAAAGTAAATCGGGTTCAGTTTTTATTTTCATGATTTGGTTGATTTTTTATTTTTGTGTAATTTTAGAATTGTTGATTGATTTATATAGGTTTTTATGGTGTTTTTTTAGGAGTTTCTAGGTGGAAATTGGAGGAAAATGAATTTTTAGAACAAAACCCTCATTGATTTTTCAACCACCACTGTGGTGCTTGGATTCTATATAGTAGCCCAATAGATGATAAGTCGCTTGCAATGGTAGGCGACCTATTGCCTACTTAATAATAATAATAAAAAAGTTAAGATGATTGAGGGAAAAAAAGCCTAGGCGTTCTAGGGCTTTATTTATTAAGACCAAGCACGTGAATCTGACATGTTTTTTTTTTTTTTTTAATTTTTAAAAAATATAATTTAAAACATTATAAATATATTAATTTATTAAATTCTTATATTAATTAAGAATATATTTTAACTATTATTTTATTAAATACCATTCATTTTTTGCTTTGTTATTTAATTAGAGTATAATAAACTTTTTATAATGTTAGCAAAAACAATTTTATATCCCATCAATATTCTTAAAAACATTATTTGGTTGCTTTTATAATGGTGTATATTTTTAGTGTAATATAATCAAATACAAATTATTTTAGAAAAATAATTTTATTAGATGTAGTCAAGTTTATGTATAAAGCTACGGGTTTGATAGTTTAACTCGGATTGGTTTAAGTCAATTGAAAATGTTATCATCTTGATATTTAAAAAGAAATTACTTTGCGTATATTAAATTTTAAGTTTATAATCAAAAGTTCATTTTCAAATAAAAAAATACATTAACAACGTTTACATTTTTGTTATATGTTAAAAAAATGTAGATGTTGTTAATATATTTTTTAATTTTTGTCTCACTCATAACTTAACGCAAACTAATTGTTTTATATATATATATATATATATATATATATATAAACATCCATTTAAATATTTTTTATTATTTATTAAATAATTAATA
>Ga0307517_10008980_pt1 | contig 14250 bp, 2 predicted proteins | sample 23_EM_MG_FD_194515 | JGI IMG/M metagenome (GOLD analysis project Ga0307517, IMG submission 194515) | Populus trichocarpa ectomycorrhiza microbial communities from riparian zone in the Pacific Northwest, United States - 23_EM | ecosystem: Host-associated > Plants > Roots > Unclassified | place... | reverse complement strand
ATCTAATTGAAGAATTAAGTAAAAAATTTGAATATATATATTATATAAAAGCTATTTTAAGAGCAAAAACAACTTCAAATCATCAATCTCAAGAGTATAAATTCTCACATTTACTATACTTAAACACCTTCATACATTCTACGTGTTATTGAGTAAGATATAGAGATATAAGCTTCAATTATGGTATCTACTTTTTGAGATAGTGTTGTTACATTTCAAACAATTGTAATCCTTTAAGAGTTTAAGTGAAAAACTCTTGGTCATTGGTGAGGTACATTATCAAGATTAAAAATCTTGAAGAGGGTATTTCTTTAAGTGGAGAAAAAGGGCTTGGTAAGGATTTATTAAGGACATTGTAATCTTTAGCTTGGATTAGTAAAGAATACAATACTCAAGATTGGTTTGGTACTTGAGGTGTGGATGTAAGCTTGTCAAACGTCGTTAAAAATCGAGTTTGCAATGTCTATCCCTATACTCTTTACTCTAAACACTTTAATTATATTTTTGGTTAATTGTATTTAATTGAATTAATTGTAATATTTGTTATTATTAGTGAAACACCTAATTCACGCTCTCCTTTTAAGTGTTATTGTTGTCTTAATCCTAGAATAACATGTATGCCCCATGATTTAAAGTACTTTTCCATAAAAGTATTTTGTCATCAATTTTAGTATAATACCACATATGAAAGTGGTCTCTGATTGTTTTTCCATAATGTTTAATTTTCCTTTACATTTGTCTTTGTGTTTCATACCTTATAACTTATCACTACTTATACCAACTTTTAGCAAGTACTGGCAATTAGGAATGTTGAAAGTGATGATTTTTTAAGGGAAGGTTGGACCTTAGGCATATGATTGATGGTCTCAAACTCTTCAATGACATCTACTTTGCTTTTCTTCTCTTTTTCTTTTTCTTTTTCTTTTATCTTTTATGACATCTTTAGGTTCAAAATACTCTCTTGTTGTTGTTGTTGGTTAAAGGACTATTATAGTATCTATAAGGAACTGCATGTATCTAGTTTTATAAAGGCTTGTGGCCTATAATTGTAAGTTCTAGTCCTAAATGAAAAGACTTTTCCATTCTTTTCAGTTTTTTCATTTGTTTTTCTATAAAAGATTCCCTAATGTTTGCAATTGTCATGCATTTTTTTTTACTTAAATCATTAATGACATTGTTTTTCATTTTTCAAACCTTTTAACTTGAAGTTTTATCCAATGAGCAAATTCTTATACAATATCAATAACATATTGATAGTTATTCAGTTAATTGACTATTAAATTCATCTTATAATCAGATTTGTGTTTCTATAGTAATTGTATCTCATATAATAATGCATATTTGTGAACTTTATGGAATACTTAGATAGGTTGTAACTTTAGGTTTTATGGTTTTCATTAAGCATAAAGATTAAGTATCATTACATGATTTGCACCTAGATATGTTGTAACCTTTTTCGAGTTATATGGTTTGCTTTAAACATAAATTGTAGTATTAAATTGGTTATTCTACATGTCTAATCACATGCAAAAAGAGTTGCTTGCATTAACAGAGCTATCCTTGGACCACTCTACATGTGGTTTATGTTACATGGATTATTTTATGGTTTCAGATTTATATTTTTTACCTTATTAATCATGTATAGTTGTTTTATTTATAAATAAGAACTTTAAGATTATATATTTTAATAGAATCAATTGTGTTTATGTGATTTTAAAGTTGTCAACTTAGGATGCTTGATGAGTTTTTCTGAGATTTTTTTCTTTGGCATATGTTGCCTTACAACATTGTTGAATAAGCTTTATGAAATGAGTCTGGTTACCGAGGACTAACTTTTTATTGTACCAATGTGATGTGAATTAATGTTTTATTTTAGCATATCTAGATGTTGTCTGGGGATTCAAATCAACATTTGAATATTTATGCAGCAGGCATGACATCTAGATAGTTTTGTCTCAAATCAACATGTCTTACTCTAGCAATTAATGCCTTATTATTTTCTTTCTATCAAGATTGAAGTATATAGAATGTAAGGAGGATACTTCATACTAACTTTTTGTACCTTTCTATATTCATGTATGGGTTTCTTCTTCACCATATCCTTGATAACCAACAATATCTTTTAGAATACAATTTAGATAGGATCATTGAGTTGGAGGCCATAACACAAAACAACAAAAACCTTAAGCATAGGGACAGGAACACACGTCTTGTAATTGGCAAGCAATCATGCACATTTAAGGCCCGTTTGAGATTGTGGTAGCGGTTGCAATTCAAAGTGTTTTTTGCTTAAAAATGCATCAAAATAATATTTTTTATTTTTTAAAAAATTATTTTTGAAATCAGCACATCAAAACGAACTGAAAATAAAAAAAAAATTAGCAAATTTGTTTTTTCAAAATTTGAGGGAATGCGATTTGCATCGCGTTCCCAAACAGACAATTATAACATATGTTTCTGCTACACCATTTCCTTTTTTGCCTGCTTTTACATATGCAAGTTTCTAAGTTATGGGTTTTGTATTAGTTCAATAAGGAGGAAAGCAAACCCGAAGGTTACGCCAATATTTTTTTGACTTGATTTTTCCCTTCTTTAATATAGAGGGTTTTGTTTTTTCTTATTCTTTTTTTCTTGTGGGGGGATGGTGGGTGATGATTGATATAATAGGTTTTTGCTTAATATATATTAGATGATATGGTTGTAAATATGTATAGTAAGACATAGCCTGAATGATAGTAGCTTAGGTGATATGAGATTGATAGATTTTGTTGATCTCTGGTTTTAGGATTAATTGATGGGTTGGTTGAAAAAGTATTATCATGTTAAAAAATGTATATTTAGAATATGGACATGACAGTTTGCAATTGTAATTTTGAAACAACAAATTGAATGAAATTCAAAAGATTAGATATAAATTTAAATGACAAATCTTCATGTTTAATAGTACTTGGGTTGTCAATAAAAAAAAATTAATGAAGAGGTGCCTAAATGGAAATAGAATGCCCTAGTCAATTGATTCATTCTTCACCACAGGTCAGATCAAAAGCTTTTGTTAATATATAAAAATAAATATGCATGTGTTGTCATCACGTTTTTGTGACATCAATAAAAAAAATTATGAATTGAAAATTTAATGTATATATTTAATAAAATAAATTGAGAATCACATACGCCAATAAATGTTAAAAAGTATTCACATTATACTACAGGTAGGATTTTAAGTTAATTTTTAACACTGTAGAAGAAAGTGTCAATGTTGTTGATGCGTATTATTGCATCATGATTTTTTTTAATTGAGAAATGTAATGATGCTAGTTACCCTTAATGAAATAAATTTAAAAATATATAAACTATTAAATTAAAAAAAGGCTAATCTTTATTCTTAAAACAAAAAATAGATAAGTATGCAAATATTTAACTTGGTGTTTTATTTTAATTTATATGTTTTTATTTTTTTATCTTGGAGATTATTTGTTCTTACCAAGAATAAATTATTTTTATTTTTATAAATAAATTATGCAAATACAATTTATTTATATCAAATATAAAAGAAAACAACTTAAAGATCAATTACAATAATCTATTTAAAACATTATAAAAATACAAAATAATTAAAAAAAATATAATCGCTATTTAAAAAAGGTTGACTAAACATTTAAAAATTAAAGAGAAATATTATTAATTTAAAATAAAATAGAAATCAATTCAAATTATATATATAAAATTTCAAAAACAAAGAACAAAAGAGGTTAGATGCTAATAGACCTAGTAGGTTAAGCTTGTGTGCCTAGCCAGCTACCTAAAAGCCTACACATGCTTGGATTGATTTTTTTTTATGGAGCGAATAACACATCATCCACTTTATTATTTTTTTAGTGGACAATAGGTTGTTTGAAATATTTCTCGGTAACTTCTAGTAATTGAAAAATCGAGGTTCGAGTTTTGGACCCCAAAAACTTATTTTCACCTAATAAACATCCTTATAATATCAATAAATCAATCCCTCATCTCAAAACGTCTCCAATTTATCCAAAAACAAACTAGAAAAAAAAATTATGTCTTAATTTCAATATGTTTTTTCTAGTACGATGAAGGGTAAAAAACACTTCAATGAAATCTACCTCGTAAAATGGAACCAGTTGAAATTAAGAATGATATTTTTGTTGCTGCAATGTGAGAACCGATGATTTTCTCTTTCTTTCGCTATTTTTTAACAACTTTCTTTCTTTACCCTCAAACCTATAGGCTGAAAAATAAATAAAATGAAAATTTAGACAAAAAAACTATTAGGATTGTAAAGGAAGAACATGAAAAATAGGTGGACTACAAAGAGTTTTTTCATGTGAATTTAAGATTGGATACATAGTTTCTCATTGTTTTGCAGTTTGGTTCTTTTAATTTTAATTTTGTCTTTTTATTATACATTATAAGATATTGGTCATTAAATTAATCACAAAAGGATGTAATTGAAAAAAAATAAAGGACAAAAACAAAAATACTATGAATTACTATAATAAAAACCCATTGGCTTTTAGTTTATAATTAATTATTTTCTCCATGCAATTGTCATGTTAATTCTAGTAAAGGAAATATTGATTGATTTTGAATATTGAACACTAATGATTCTTAGACATTCAAAAAGATGCTTAAACTAGTATAATTTTAATATGGGAAACCTCGATTTAATCTCATCAATTAGATCATAGACCTAAAATTTTATCAATTTCATTCTAAATATTTCAAAAAAGTCTTAATCAAGTAAAGTTATTCAACATTTTTGCCAAATTTAAATTTTCATTTCAATGCATAAATATGCATGTTAGAATGAAAATATAAGTGTTCAACTATTCATCAACCTTTTCATCAAATTCTCTCTTGTACATAAAACATAGAAATTAGATGATTCAATTGAGAAAAGTAGAAAATGTTTTGGGTTTAATTATTAAAATTTACAGATTTGGATGCAATTGAAAGTGAGTATATAGGTTTGGACTAAGTTGAGGTTTCCCCCTCCAATTTTCAGGCAAGGTGGTTTTGTTAATGAATGAAGTATCTGTCACAAGGACTCAATTGCATAAATAAAAACCTCTCTGCTGCCACTAGAACCTTTGGATGTGGGTCAAACCAAATGTTATTTCAAGCGAGGAAAGGAGCGGCATGTCGTTGATCCACCCCTAGCAGAAATGGTTCGCTAAGTTGACATGTCGGCTGGTACCGAGTTAAAGAAGAAGGGAAAAAAGGACCCTTCTCAAGCCAAAGCCAGCCATTGTTGAAGGAAAGAAAGTGAAGATGGGAGGAGTGAGACAGAGAGCGATGACTACAACACTTCCAAAGCTGATACAAAGTCTCCGAAAGGAATGCCCAAAGCCAAGAATAAAGCAGTTGCCATCGCTGAGACGCGCTTTCTCTCTCTACGATCAGATCAATCTCATCGACAACGTCCCTGAAGACCAACTCCGTTTTCAAGGGTATTATTAATGATTTCCTTTATATTTTAGTAAATCAATTTTATAATTTATTCAAATAGTCAAAATCCTTTTCTTTTTTTTTAAAGGTATACTGATACGGGATTCAGAGTGAATGGGGTGGAGTATGAAGGTAGCTTGCTTTGTGTGGGCAACCTGCTCACCTCTTGGGCACCCAGTTCCTTCTCTCAGATTACTCCTGACAGGTCTCGTCTCTTCTCTTCCCTTCCTTTTTTTTTCTCCCCTTTCTGGGTTTCTTTTTTATCTTTGTTTTATTAAGCCATCCCATCAATCAGTGCTGAGGGTACTTTTTTGCATATAAGGGGCATTGATAAAGATTATTAAGTTTAGTTAGCCCAAACTGATTTTAGTTGCTGTTTTATAATGTTCAAAACCATTTATTTTTTCTTGGTAAACTGATAACTCGTGCATATTCGCAATGAAAATTCAAATGTTAGGCTTTTTATTTGCTCCTTTTTGTGACATTTCGTCATTGTTGTGGCCATTTTGCAGTTTATCCATCTTTCAAATTGTGCGGCCTATACCAGGTGAGAGAGTGGGAGACTTCAATACCATTATATAAATGCGATTCTATAGGAGTGTTGTTTTAGCACTTTTACTTGATTTATTCCTTGGCTCATTGCATGCTGCTTAAAATCGCAAATAATGTGATTAGAGAAAATCATCTGGAACACAACTCATGCTCATTTTTCTACTGTTGCATGCTCTCGTGCTTTTTAGTATTTTTATTGTTTGTTCACATAAAACATTAAATTCATATTGAATGTTTGATCCCAAGTTGGCTTGGTGGACAATTTTTTGTCGGGACTCCAACTGTGGGCACAATTAGAGTTGAGGAGGTAGAAAGTTTCAAACATGTCTTTTGTAATCATAGATGCTAAAGGATTGGTGGATTTTAATTAGAGGCCAATGAGGGGAAGGACTAGTGAATTTTAGTGCAGAGACCAGCGAGGGGAAAGTTGAAGTTTCGTCAAAATCCAAAGAGGAGGAGACATAAAAGAAGAAGACATTTTGTGGGGATGAATCCAAGCATGCTACTTACAATGGACAATCAAAAGCAAAGGCGAAAGGCAAAGGGTTCATAGCCAAATTCAGGTTGCTTTATTTGCAATGGAAAACACTTTGCAAGGGATTGCCAAAAAAGGGTACAACTTAAGCTGTAAATAGCACACATTAATCCATACTAATTGTCATAAAGACAAAATTTTCACACAAATTTTAGCCCATTGTGTGAAAATCTAACCCCCTTATACTCAAACCTTTTTCTCACTAATTCGCTTGTGTTTGCCTACAACTAAGTGTTTCACTCACCCGAAGAGGATTTCCTCACTCTTGTTGTAAACAAGTGGAATATACATAAGCAAATGAACAAAACAATGCACAAAAATTATAGAAAAAGTATCATTTTTTATTATACTCTTAACAAAAGAATTACGCAAGCCTTGTGTGTGCTATGCACTTAACTTGCATGCTATATAACATTTTATAGTTTATTTAAAGAACAAAATAAGCAAGTTACAAATGGGGAAACTGCCTCGCCAATTTCTAGTAAACTTTTGAATATATAACTACAAGTTTTGGCTAGTTTTATCCCAATAAATAATTGTCGATAACTGCTGCAACTTCATTGTTTTGCCTTTCACAAACCATTAGGCCAATTTTTCAAAGCCCATGTTGCCAGAATTGTTGTGTTTCTGCTTGTGTTGGACAATCCATCATCCAAGTCAAAATTCACGCAATGTATGAACCTAATGCTCGCACATACTGTTTTACGATACCTATCGATTTTTCCATTGTCCATGTGGGTTGCCAATGCATATGGCATCTTTTAGGCAGTGTTTTCATTGGTGTGACTTTGCAACTAGATCTCTAACAAACCTCAATTTCTAGAAAAACCCGAAGCCCTCGTCAGAATATAGATGCAAGGTACTCCTATACTTTGTCTTTAAACTATCATAAATTTGTGTTCACCCCACTTCACCAAGAGCTCCATTCGTTGATTTTTTTATGTTGGTCAAGTCTACGGTGGTCTAGGACTTTGACATTCCCATTGTCAAACTACTTCTGAATCATAGGAGGTGCATATTGTGACTTACTTCTCTTTGGATTTTCATGGAATGATTTCAAGTAGAAATGTGGAATATAAGATGAAGTTTCAGCCGTTCTGGTAACTTTAGCCTATACACCACTGCTCCCACCTTTTCCATGACTTCAAAAGGCTCGTCGTATCTTGACACCAGCCCTCGATGTCATGATGCTTAGATTGTTTGATCTAGAATAATTGAGAATAAGGGATTGCTCTAGTACTAAGATGGACTTAAGAACAAGAGACACATAAGACAAACAAAGGCAAAACTAGGGTTGTGCTGAGAAAGTCTCTGATACCATGACAAACTTAGAAAATTTTGAGCATGAAAAGTTATGTTCCCTTTATGGAGAATCGTTATTTATCTTGAATATGATTACAAGCTAAATTTTAGCTCCTATAAAATAATTCACCTGCCATATATATATTTTCCTAACAACTAACCTACAACTAGTATTTCCTAAAAAAGGAAAGAATAAGATATTTACAAATATAGAAGGTAATTGTCAAATGTCTTTAAAAAGACAGCTAATTCTTTTGACAGGTTGTGGATGCTCTAAGCAGGCGAGATGTGTTTGCTACTTTGTTTGCTATTATGCAGTTGGAGTCTGATAGGGTGGAGAGACTACACTAGGCAACCAAGGAAGACATAACCTATATGAAGCTAATCGACCTCATAGGAGAAGGGACAATATGACAATGTTGGTTGGAGAATGGCCTTTTTAATGCAAAAAGGGGTTAGATATATGTTCTGAGTTGGAAGCTGAGAAAGCACTTCATGTCAGAGACTCATGACCCATAATAAGTAGGCTATCTAGGACAAGAAAAATGTTGGTTCTCTTGTCCCAAACATATAATTGGCTGAAGATGGAAGAAGTCATAGAGTTGTAAGCAAGACATGTCTTATGTGCCAGCAGGACAGTGTTGCGGCAAAAAGAAGTGGCTTGTTTCAGCCTATGCCAATTCCAGCAAGACCTTAGGTATCGGTCTTGATAAATTTTGTTGTGGGGTTTTCGAAAGATGATGGAATGAATATTGTAATGATGGTCGTGGACATGTTCACTAAGTATGCAAAATTCATTGTCACTGCAACACTATGCTAGGCTAAGGTAGTTGTGGGGTTCTACCAAAATGTGGTGAAATATTTCAGAATTTCATTGGACATTGTCAACGATTGTGATGTTTGATTCACGAGCAAATTTTGGACAACACGTTTAACTTGTGGAACTAGGCTAAAAATGGGCAGATGAAGAGGTGAAAGCTTTGTTGGAGGAGTGCATGAGACATATGTGACGACAATGTAACGAAACCAATTAGAGTGGTTGGATAGTGCTTAGTTATGCTACAACCTCCACAAATCTTTAGCAACAGAAGCAAGTCCATTCGAGTTGGTGTTGGGAGCACAACCCCAAACTCTTGTGGAGATAACGATACAGAGATTTGGTGTGAAAAGTCCAACTACATGCAAGTTTGCTAAAGAGAGGCTTGAGCTGTTTGAATAGGTTGATGATAACTTGCGTAAAGTGAGCAAGAGGATGCATAAGTACGTAGGCCTGAAGAGGAGACCCTGGAGTTTGACAAAGGTGACAAGGTTTTGTTCAAGTTAACTCTGCAGATTTGGAAGAAAATCATTGGGCAGAATAGGGATAGAGGGTTGCGTTTAGATTAAAGTTATTGGAGTGGCTAAAACTTTATCATATATTCCACGTAAACTATTTAAAATCATTCCATGAAAATCTAGTGAGAAGCAAGTCCAGCGGACACCTCCAATAATTTAGAAGGAGTTTGACAATAGGATTGTCACAATTCTGAATCACCGCATTCTTGGTCATGCATAAGAAAAATTGGCGAACCAAATTCTTGGTGAAGTGGGAGAAGAACCAAGAAGTTTTGTGGGAGGACACAAATTTATGGTAGTTTGAAGACAAAGTATAGAAGTACTTCGCTTCTATACCCCGATGAGGGTGTCAGACTCTTCTAGTAGAGGAGGTTTGTTAGAGGCCTGGTTGCAAGGGCATGCCAACAAAAACATTGTAACAAAGGACGCCATGGGTATTGATAGCTTGTATGGACAATGACAAAATTAGCAGGCAACATACAGCAGTTTGTGCGAGCATTGGATTAATGCCTTGCACGAATTCTGACTTGGATGATAGATTGTCCAAGACAAGTAGAAACATGATAATTATAGCAACATGGGTGTCAATAGACTGGCCTAATGGTTTGTGGGAGGCAAACTAGGGAAGTTGCAACAGTTATCGGTAGTTACTTGTTGGAATAAAATTAGCTTAAACTTGTAATTATCTATTAAAAAGCTTGTTGGAAATTAGCGAGACAGTTTTCATTTGTAACTTGCATATTTTGTTCTTTAAATAGACTGTAAAATGCTATATAAGAAGTAAGTTATGTGCATAGAGCACACACAAGGGGCTTGTGTAATTTCTTTGTCAAGGGTTTAATAAAGATTGTGATTTTTCCTATAATTGTTTTGCATTGTTCTACTCATTTGCTTATGTATATTTCGCTTGTTTACAACAAGTAAGAATGGGGAAATCCTTTTTTAGTGAAGGAAACACCTAGTCACAGGCAAACATGAGTGAATCGGTGAGTATGGGTAGAGTCTAGGGGGACTAGATTACCGTACAATGAGCGAAAATTTGTGTGAAAAATTTGTCGTGTTACAATTGATAGAGTAATGATGAAAAAGAGATGACCAGTGAAAAATATATATGAATTGTGCTTAATTGGATGTTGGATGTGGGAGGGTCCCATTTATGAATTGTGTTTAATTTACCCCTTTCATGCTAACAAATGTATTTTTGGAGACTGGGCAAACTGGCTAGAAGACTTTTATTAGTGACATCTAGTCAAAATGTGTAGTGACAACATGTCTCACCTGAATGGTATGTTTCTGAGATTAATAATACTAGAAGGATCCATGCGTTGCACCATACTTATGGATGAAATTCCTGCTATATCCACCATGCACTTGTGCATGAGTTTATTGTTTGACAAGGCATAGCAAAGGAGATTTCTTTGTTGCTTTCCTGTGGTGTTATTTACTTGCTCCTCGCACCATGATGTGCCCAGCTTGATCTCTGTTTCCTTTTAAAAACATGTTCTTAAGCTATTCTACGGTTTCGCCCTTGTTTCCTAGAAAATGGTTTTTGAAAAGTGCACAGTCAAACCAGTATACATGGAATGTTGATAAATATAATGCAGCATTTACCACTTAGAGTGCAACAGAGTACATAAGGGGCAGACTTATTCCAAGTGTGAATTCAGGAACTTAGGATGTAGCGTGGTCATGTTGAATGGGAATGCCATGTTGGACTGGTAACTAGATAATAGAAGTTCCTTAACTAGTATTTCTATGACTTGATTCATAAAATGACTACCTGTGATACTAGCAGTGTGAAATAATTGGGGAATATTTTAACTAGAAGTTTCACTTAGTGTTTGTGAATTTTTGGATTTTACTTTTCCAACTATACTTGATTGTTAACAAACATATAATAATTGGATCACTGAGAGTTCTTTTCAAGATATATCATCCAAAGATATGAAATGCTCTCTCAAGTAGGTGTGGAAAATTGTCATATCTTACTGTGACTCTGCTGGTTGCATTATAAATGTTGTTTTGACTCCTGACTCCCTTTGTTAGCCGATTCACCTGTGAATTTTTGTTTCAGAGATTTTGATTATTGGTTGTGGAAGATACACTCAACCAGTAGATCCTGAACTTAGGCGCTTCATTCGGTCTACTGGCATGAAATTGGAAGCTGTTGACTCGGTATTCTTTTTTATATAGCTTTTTCTATGTATGAGAAAAAGTAAACCAAAATTTTGAAATGACTAGCAATGAGTTTAAACAATGACAAACTTACATACCAAGTTTGTTTGATCCATATGAATTTTGTAATTGTTTATGGAATTTTCCAAATTGTAAATTGCCTTCTTGTAATCTCTGGATGATTAAATAGCAGTAAATGTTCTGTTTGGAAAGGAAAAACCTGATAACCTTCCCAGAAAAACTGATGACAGATGTCAAATGTATTCCTCCCGCATTTTAAACTTGATGAAATGTTGCTGACTTCCACTACAATGTTTATGATACCTTAGCTTTATTTTGTTGCAGAGGAATGCTGCATCAACCTACAACATACTGAATGAGGAAGGGAGGCCCGTGGCTGCTGCACTTCTCCCATATGGAGTTTCTTCATAATGCCTAAATTCTTGAGTTGCATCCTTTTCCAGTCAAATCTCCATGATCACTTGGCTGATTTCACCTTTATTTCACGCGAGGCCTCTGGAAAGTCCTTAACTTGCTACATAGCCAGTAGCGACTTGCATAAGATTGTCAATTTACATGTATTTAGAGAAAGGTTTTTGTTAGGATGTGTAATATTCTGCATTTCTTGTGCTGATAAGAGAGGCTCATGCTACAAATGACTGTACTGACATTTTAATATCATCCTTTCCTTTTGATTTCCTTGCTGGTTGTTATTTATTTGTTTATTATCAGCCTTCTTGGTGGGATGTTACGCTATGATCTTGATATTTTGGGTGAGAGGTTGTTAGACCCTATCCTTGATTCAATGTCTAGGTTTCGATACTTGTGAAATGGGCAATAACTCCATTACTTTGTTCTTGTTCTTGTTATTTGTTTAGTGGAGATTTCATCATTATTAAGAATGGGTTTCCTATTATTTGATAATTATCCCATTTCTACAGCTATCCAACCATAATAAATACATGATGTTTAAATTCCAAATATATAATGATAAATAATTAACTCATTTTTAAATTTTGCTTTTTTTTTTTCCATTCATATTAGAAATATGTATCTGGTAAGAACATGAAACCTCATAGTTTGGATGACATTGTATTAATTTCATAGTTTTTGCCCTGCGTTGCACTGCAAGTTACATTAAAAATATTTTGAAAGTAAAAAAATTGTTTAGGCCATAAAAAATTATTTGATATTTTTATTAAACTCAACTTATCGAGTCAATCTTAAATTCTCTTGACCCCACTTCTTACATAACTCGGGTTTAAAATTAACTCAAGCGAGAATTGGTCTAACATGATCTTGTTGACTTGACGAGTTTAAACTCAATCAGGATGACCAGTAAAAAATATGGTTTAACTTGAAAAAAAATTTAAGATGATATTTTTTTTAATAAAAAAAATCTACATATTTAGATTGACTCAGGTTTTTCAGCTTAACCCACTAAACCTGTGATCCAGATCATGAATTTCACTGGGTTTAACTATTTTTTACTTAATAATATGATAACAAAAATAGACGCTCGTAAAATTGATCATAAACCAAATATAGGGACAATTGTTTTAGACTACAATAATCTCATAGACAACAAATCAAAACAAAATTATGAAAACCAATTCAAAATTAACCAGATGTGAATTGGAAGATGAAACTTAAAAACAAAGAAACTATTTGACATTGTTATTAAACCGGACCCAGCAGATCAACCTTGAAATCTTTTGATTTGACTTCTTACCTAACTTAGGTTCGAAAGTAACCCGAGAGTTGTTCTTATATGACCCAATCAACTTGCCGTGTTTAAAGGCAACCAAGATGATCAGTAAGAGTGTGGTTTGACTTTAAAAAAATTTCAAGATTACATTTTTTTTTAATATTGAAACAACAATTTATTGGATCGACTTAGGTCTGGTGGCTTAACTCTTCAAACACGTAATCTGGATCATGAACTCCACCGAGTTTAAAATCTTTATTCTTAAAAACTATTTTTTATTTAATGATATGATAACAAAAATAGATGCTTATAAATTAAGTATCAACTAAATATCAAGATATTTGTTTAAAACTATGATAATCTCATAAAAAATAAACCAAAACGAATTATGACAATCAATTCAAAATCAATAAAATATTAAATAATAAAATTAAAAAAAAATAAAAAAGCATTTGATCGGAAGAAGAAAAAATTTGATGATATATTTAAAAAACAAAAAAGGAAAAAAAGGGTCCATGAATAATGAAGTAGGTTGGAAAAACCCAACTTTTTTTTTAATATATATTAGTTAATTTCTAACTTAATTGAAAATTTTATATAATACAATTAGGCCCAAAAAATCAAACTAAAAGAGAAAAAAGTCTAAGGACCAATTTGTAAAAAAAAAATGAAAAGAAGAGAGAAAAAAGTACCAAATCAAAAGGAGAAAACAATCTAAGTACTAATCTAAAAAACAAAAATAAAAAAATAAAAAATAAAAATTGCGGTGCTCCCTGCTAACATCACGCAACCCAAGTCTTTTAGCATGTCTAGATAATAATTTCCTTGTTCCTACTTTATATTTAACAGGGTTTGGGTCTGGGTCGATGAAATAATTTTTCTATTGATAAAAGGAATATAGTGATTTGTGATTACAATATCACATTTAATAGTTAATATAAAAATAAATATTGAATTTTATCATAAACTATTGCAAATGAAAATATAAATAATTAAATAAAAAATCAATTGCTTAAGAAATAAATTTGATGAAAAAACCAATATATTTTCCCGGCTTCCTTTCTCATTTGTTAAAAAAAAAAAAATGCTTTTCATACCCGCACATATGGGTGGATAACCACCAGGATGATTAATTTTGCCCTAAGGTATTAACACCTTTTTTTTTTTTTTAATTTTA
>Ga0307517_10008979_pt1 | contig 14252 bp, 5 predicted proteins | sample 23_EM_MG_FD_194515 | JGI IMG/M metagenome (GOLD analysis project Ga0307517, IMG submission 194515) | Populus trichocarpa ectomycorrhiza microbial communities from riparian zone in the Pacific Northwest, United States - 23_EM | ecosystem: Host-associated > Plants > Roots > Unclassified | place... | reverse complement strand
CTCTAACCAAACATTTTCATAATTTACTTTCCATGTGCACTTCAGAAACCAGTACCTGACAGTACATTTATAATCCTTTTTTAATTTTATATCTTGCTTGATCACCAACTCTTTGTGGTGCAAGTACCAGAATTTTTCTTATAGAGAAACAATGAAATTGCAAATATAAACTCATAGTTGTTGATTGATACAATATCTAAGCAAGTCCTTGCGCTCAAAAGTTTCTACTATGATAGATTATATCACGCACTGACCCTTAAAAAGTACACAACTTGCCCTGATTGCTACTTCCCATCACATGATGATCAACACAAGAAGAAATATTTAATGTCAAACTCCCTGAGTATAAAACTTGAATTAATGGAGGAAGAACATGTATAATTTGTTTATTCGACAGCTTATTTGACACCCAGATTTATACATGCAATGAAAACTCATCCCCGAGCCATTTGCTAATAGATTTTTAGAAAATTATATGATTCTATACATAGAATCTCCATGTTTGCAGAAGAAAAGTTGGATCCAAGTTTCCAGGCTCAATTACAAATTTACGCTGAACCATTGACCATCACAAGGCACCAGTCATAACCCATAAATGATTGAAGAAACCAAAAACATTTTCACCACTCATAGTTCACCAAATTCAAAAGCTTTTTACCTTTTCTTTTTTACTTTTTTTTTAAAAATTAATTTTACATTACGTGCTAGTCAATATATAGGTGAGACACCTAAATCAAACAAATTTCATATATTGAAAAGAATGCACAATATCAAATAAGGACCGAGTCAAGTTGATTTGAACAAGTATCGGGCCACCACTCAATAATATCTACATAGACAAAAGTCAAAGTATAGGCTGACAAAATGAACCATGTCTCTTTCATCTTTGGTACTAGCAAGTCATATGTCAACAATTTACACAAAAACTAATTAGCTTCAAAACTAGTACATAGAAAAATCCTCTGTGCATCTTCATAATTTGCAAACACACATCTAACAATTATTTACTTACATGGAGTAAGAGCAAGATATAGGTAAAATGTTGAAGTCTTCTTATTCCGTTTTATAAGACATTGATGGGGCAAGTCGCGTGGACCCGGCTGCATTTTTAATGAAAAGAAAAAGAATCATCAATTCCAAAACTTCAAACATGTTTGACCAACAATGGCAGCAAGGCAGTAAGTCACACAACACGGATCAGCAAGCTGAATAGAGAATCCAAAAGTGACTAAATTAAAATACAAACATTTTGCACAGAAATGACAAATGGAAAGAAAATAATAGAATAAAAAACAGCAACGTAATTTAAGATACGTCTTCAATTATTCTCCAGGAATCACCTCCTCAAAACCAAGTCACGTCTCAGCTCAGCAAGTTATACGAATAGATCTTAATTCTAAATTTACAATTTGGTAACCCATGCCTTGTCTAATACCATATGTACTCTAACAAAAAATGGAAAACATGTTCTAACATCGAGAAGAATATCTCCAAAATCTTAGGCAAAAGAACGATCCCATCAACATATAAAAACACCATGTCCCAGATGCAAACCCAAAAGCAACTTTCACCATTTCCCTAACACCTCATAATTCTCTGAACAGGGATGAATATTCTAAAGGTCTAAAGATGCAGTTGTGAAAGCAGAGAAATTGGAAAATCAATTCTTGAAACCCAAAATACAAACCTTTATATTAAAGCTATTTGCCTTCTAAAGTTTAAATTTTAAACATTTCCATTCTCCTTCATTTATTATTCCTAAATCTTTGGTTTTTCTTTTTCCACTAAAAGAAATTAATGCAATTTAAAACAAATTAAAAGAATAATTAAGGTAAATTATCTAGTAAAATTCAAGCAAAAGCACAAAATCTTAATCCCTAGATCCCCAGTAACTTGAATCAATATAATTAAATAAAACCCAATCAGAATGACAGAATATTCCTTCACAAAATATTTATAAAAATTCAATAAAAACCCTCTTAGATTCACCATAATAAAATAAAAAATCAGACCTGTTTAAGGCAAGAAGGGAAAGTGATTTTTCCAGAACTTCCATTATTGTTGTTGTTGTTAGGAAGAGACTTGACGATGTCTTTGGTAACTTCTCTCCATTTCTTACAAACACAAGCACATGCGACGACGTTTTGTCTCTGTGGCCACCGATCCTCACTCTCTTCAACTCGTTTTATTATTTCTCCTAATAACTCAGGCAACATACTCCCCCACCCATCCGACTCACCCCCCGACTCACCAACGAGTCGCCCCGATTCCACTCCATTTCGTTCGTTTCTGTTCTGGTTATTGAACGATCTTGAGAACCTTCGCGATAAAAACGATCTTCTCAGCGACATTAGAAGGCAGGCAGACGGAGAGAAAGAAAGAGAAGAAAGCAAACTGTTTTTTCTTTTCTTTTCTTCTCTCTCTTTTTTTTCTGAGTGTTTTTCTCCTAAAACTCAAGAAAAAAAAAAGCACAGGGGAGGCAGTTTCTCTCTCTCTTTTTTCTTAAATTTATTTTGGCTGGAAATGGAAACGGTTTATAAACTGGTGTGGTGTGGCTGTATGATGTTAACTTAGACAGACGAATGGGAGACCTGACTTTGAACAGGTGGCGTGAGGATATTAATTGAGGGGAGACAAGGACGTGAGAGTAGTGTGATTGGAAGGTGAAAGTCAAGAGACGGTGCTGCTGGAGGTAGGAGATTTTTTTGACTGGGTCTGCTAAGAAACAATAAAGCGCAAAACTGTGCGTTTTATGGTGTTTGCGTTCGCTTAGCCATCCTACTTTTATTTAAATCTATTTTTATTTTTATTGATTTTTTTTTATATATATAGAAGCTGCAATGAGATTATAATTATTTTAGTTTTTAGCCAAATTCTTTTGTCTAAATGGGGAGATCCGGATTAAACCGGAAGAAAACCGGTGATATATGTGGACAATAATCCACGTAACCTTGCCTATCTATTACGATAAGTTTGCATTGTGATGAATTGGCTAGGAAGCGTTTGGGAACGCGGTTCAACCCGTGTTTTTAAAAAATTTAAAATGTTTTTTTTATTAAAATTTAATATGGTTTGTACCTTTTGGATAAATAATTTTTAAAAAATAAAAAAATATTATTAGCATGTATTTTGGTACGAAAAGTTATTTAAAAACTCCCGCAACCACACTGCCAAACACGCTCTTCTGCCCTGTGTTGTTCAAAATTGTCCTCCAAATTTTGCCTAAGAAAAAGTTAGTGTCAAGACAAACTTGGATTAGTTTTCAAATTTTAAATCGTCTGAATAAACAATTTCCACTTCAGACCATTGTGTTTATTTTTAGAATTTCTATGAAATCGAAGGAGAGCAAAATGGTAATATTGTCAAATGAGTTCTCCTGTGTATAAAGAATCTTTTGATACGAACAAAATACGTTGCATATAGGTTTTCTTTTCTTGAACAAATAACACTTTTTTTCAAAAAACAAATTGGTAAAATAACACATTTTAAAAGCATTTTCGTGAAATAGTATATATCATGATTGAGAAACGTGATATTAAAACTTTTTGTTATTTAGAAACGGAAAACATAAAAATATTTGTTAATATTTTGATGAAATAACATAATTTATATATATCATGATTGAGAAATACGATATTTATTCTTTTTGTTATTCAAAAATACAAAATTGTAAAAACAAAAATATGAAATAGGCTAGCACAATTACGATGAGGAGAGAGAATACAAAAAGATATCGAAGTCACATCGAAGCTCTGATTATGACATCACCGATATCATTGAAAAATTTTGACGAGATGAATTCAACGACATCAAGGAAAGTGAGCATCATTTACTGTGCAAAGTTGGCAAGTGACTCATTTGTCTTTGGCGACAAGCGTGGTCTACTCCAATCATTATTAGTGACCTTCTTTGATGTCTTTGGATTTGTCTCGTCGAGATCTTTATAAAAGTATTGATGCTCTCATAATTTGAGCTTTAGTGTGCTTCTAAGATCTTCTCTCTCTCTCTCTCTCTTTCTCTCTCTCTCTCATTTCTCATCATTATAATTACTCACTTAACTTTGGGTGGCAAATGTGACCTGATTCGATCACTGTTGATGACATTTCTTGGTATCATTGAATTCATCTCGTTGAGATTTTTTTATGATATCGGTGGTATCGTTATCGAAGTTCTAGTGTGCCCCTGACATCTCTTTTTTTCTTTCTCTCCTTGTTGTAATTTGTACAAGTTCATTTCACAATTTCTTTATGTTTCACGTTTATAAATAATGACAAGTTTGAATGTCGTGTTTCTCAATCATATGAGAGTTGCTTCGTTATACAAACTATGTTATTTTACTAAAACTTTTAAAATTGTGTTACTTGACCAATTGTTTTTTTTTTTAAATAGTGTTAATAAATGAAAATACCCTTACATATAAATGGCATAGTGATAACTAGGTTATTTTCGACTCCACATTATAGATCAGACCAAAACTTTTTTTAATGAAAAAAAGAATCAAAGGACTAAAAATAATCATATGGGAATTGCTCTGTCGTGACCCAATCATTTTGGTGGGTCCAAAAAAGCATTTACCAAGAAACGAGCCCAGGTGTGCGATAGTAAAAACTTAGTTTGACTTTTACAAAAAAATTAAAATGACATCTTTCTTTTTTAAAACATTGAGACAATAATAAATTGAATTAACCTGGATCAATCGAGGTTAATCTGCTAAACTCACAATCTGGTTCACAGACTCAACTCGATTTAATAACTTTTTTTTAAAAAAATATTTTTTACCTAATTATATGATAATAAAAATAGATATCTACAAAATAGAGCACAAAAAAAACTAAACCCACACATGCAAATAATTAAAAACTCTTTTTTATTGTTCAATTGTATGCTAACATAATATTCTCAAACACTCTTAAAAATTAAAACAAAAAAAAAATGGGACAAAATGTCATTTAGTGAATTTAAAATTATATGGAAACTTTCTGAACTCTTGATCTAGTATTGAAAAAAAAATAAAAAGAAACATAAAGTTTACAAAAATAAATAAATTAATGAACCATTAAAAAAAAAAGGAAAAAGTTGACAGTAAGAATTGAATTTGTGTCCAAAAGTAGTCTCACTACCAACTCTCGGATATATTAACTTATTTATCATTTACACTTAATTATTTTGAAATACAGGCAATGCATCATGTATGGTGATCGAATAATTAGGGAAAGAATATTTTGGGTTAAAAAATAAAATTCAAGCCATTTTCAACTAAAAACAACATTAAAACACCATAAAATCCTTCATGGACTTGAATGCATGTTTTTATTTTATTTTAATTATATGATAAATAAACATAAAGACAAATTTAAAATAAATATTGAATTCTTAAAATTAAATGTTAAAGGCTAAAATTAGACAAAAAAGAAAGAAAGAAAAGTCCAGGTCTACACATGTGGAAACAAAATGAAATTAATTATTCATTAAATACTAGAATATATTATACAAATAGCAATTGGGAAAAGTTTTGTCTTTCGAATTAATTGGTTATTGTAGTATAAAAATTAATTAAATGATGCCTTAATTAGTCTTTTGCTCATACATTTTACGTGGTAAATATATTAATTACTATATTTTAATATTGTTTTTGAAAAAAACAATTATATTTTAAAATTTTTAACATATAATTAATTATTAATTTCATTGTACGGTATATATTAGGTTGTGTATTTTGTTATAGTTTTTTTTAGCAAAATAAAAAATAAATCTTGTTTAGCAATTCAAATATCTAATCACATAAAATAAAAAAAAATATATTTTAAACTTCTTTGTCCTTATATATTTACATCTTCTCCTATAAAAAATTTAAAAAACATTGTATAAAAAAAAATAATGAAGAGGAAAGAAAATGACCAGGTGCGTAGGCCTTCTAGCCCAGGCCTGTGTGCCTGAGCCATTTTAATTTTTTCTTCTTTTCTAAGGAGGCGAACTGCTTGTTATCCGACCCTAATTTTTTTTTTTAAATAAGCAGATGATATGTCGTATGGTTTCCTAGAATCCAACCATGATCATGGTGGTTGAATATTTGGTTTTGATTTTTATTTTTGTCTAAAAACTTATTTCCAACCTATTTTCACTTATAAACACCTTTAATACCTTTAGAAAACCATTTCTCAACCCCAAAACTCTCTAACATGGCTAAAAAACACAAAATCAAACCTGAAAATAAGTTTTTCTCTCTCGATCCGATTTGTTTTTCTAGGCAATATTAATGTTTGAAAGAACCACCATCAACCTCTCTTCATTGAATGGAACATATTGGCACCAAGATCGATGATTCTTTATATTGGTGGCAACCAATTATTTTCTCTTTCTTCTACCATAATCTAATGACTTTCTCTCTCATCTGTCATTTATATTAACTAAAATGTAAAAGAAACAAACATTTATATCCAATTTGAAATTACAAAAATTATAAGGAATACAAAGGTAAGGAAAGAAAAATATGAAGACAAAAAAGAACATTCCCCTCTAATTTAACATTGGCCATGATGATGTTGAATTGTCTCTTATATTGTTAACTTGATAAATAGACATTAACACATTAAAAGTCCAAAACAACTAAAATAATAAAATAAAACTTAACTCAAATAACCCTTAAATACTGCAGGTTCTATGATAAACTAACAAATAAATAATAACACATTAAAAGCTCAACTAATTAAAACAAACCCAGAGTTGAATTTCATGATTTGCTGGTAGAATTGAAGCTCAACTTAAAATGAATGGTTCTCCTCATTCTTGATGAATTAGAATGTATACCAAATGTCACTAGAAAGAAGTGGATGTGTACTTTACAATGAAATTAGAATTACATCAAAATTCATTATATAGCTCAAGTTATGACCAAAACAGTAGTCAAAAGTCAAAATTAGCAAATTTAAATATTTTTATTCCAATCTTTTTGTAATGTTTGAAAGCTACACTACAAGCCCTTCTTGAACATGAATAAAATTAATCAAGGATTGTTCTTCATTTTTTGATATCCTCTTGAAGTCCATCTTAGCTCATGTATATTAAAAAAGTACATTAATTGCCTCATTGAACCTCTTTACTTATTTTATGTGTACATGACACATAAAATAAGACAAAGGCAACAATACATAATGAAAATATCATTTTTTTTAAAATTTTACTATTTAAATATAAATAATAGATTGATAAATTAAATAACATATTTATATTTTAAAAACAAATCGATCATATAAAAATATAATTAACTAAGAATGAAAATAAAACATATTAGAAGAGAGGAACATACATACAAATACAAACATGCATAAATAAGTTTGCATTCTCTACTATAAGAGGGGATGTTTTCCATTTCCATACATGCACCATGGAAAAATTGCCCCTATACACAATAATTAATCAAATTTCACCGGATTCCATCTAATCATAGATTTTATGTTCTCTAATGTGTATGCAAACTTGTGTTCATTTTATAACCAAATAGGCTAGAATTATGGTTGGGTATCAAAATTAGAAGCAATAACTCCACCAAACAAGTTTTTAATCCTTATAAAGTTGAAATAAATTTATAGCTCTAATAAAAAAAGAAACTATATTATTTTATTTTTATGTGTAGAAAATTCAATACATGAACACTCACGCGGGTCAGAGCCTGCTTGCTCTACAGAATGAAAAAAAATATCTTTGTTTATTTTATAGGACATCAAATATTAGAAATTTGAAAGGTATATAAGTGGGTAACATAATAACTAATTTAAAAACAAGAATGTTTTATTTTATTGGTTTATAAACTGACAAACCCAAATTTAACGGGACTAAAAAACTCTGAAGATCTAAAAACTCACGGTCTCAGGCAACATGCTTGGACCCAACACCATGAGTATAGCTAAGGGAAGAGCCTAACTCCCTTGAACTCGGCCAAGGAAAGGACCCAACTCCTTTAGGTTTAGCTACATTTTATATAATACTCTCCCTGCACCTCTAGGTATATATCTCTGAAGGACCTATCATTTTTCCATCACATTAATGTAATCCAGCCCCTCATCTCCACTAAAGGATAAGACTCATGGGTTATAAATACCCCATGAACCCTTCAGGATCCAGGTTCATAATCTTTTCATCATTAATAGTTTTAACACATATATTTTCAGAGTCTACCTCTTTAAAATATCATTGCACTCTTTCTCTGAAAAGATACTTAAGCATATGAGAGTCTCTAAATATACCAAAGGGGACCTTTTTGCAGGTACCACCTACTAGTCACATTGGCTTACTAGGCACTAGGCACAATGCACCAGCCACATTAGCTAGGAAGAATGGATTAGATTGCTAGAATCAAAAGATTAACGAATTATCAAACACATTAGTCTTGCTTCTTAGCTACTTGGATTTTTAGGACCTTATCATTGACTCCGTCTATGGGAAGCTTATCAAAAAGCCATTAATTTCTAAAACTTGTTTTTGATATTTTCAGGTCATTCCATGACACACAACCAAGACAAACCTAGTCTAGGACGCGAGATTAATTTACCCATTACCGTGGATTCTTCTACCAATCGGGCTCTCAATAACTTACTAGTCAGTTGTAACTCCTTACTCAAGTCGTGTTAGCAATCCAAGGGCAAAATTATACCTTGCCACCCCAACAAGTCTTGACACCCAACGCCATGACCACCAGCAGCACTAGGCACCCATAGATAATAACACTACCTAAAGGAGACTAGGTAGAATGACATTGATGAGAGTCTCTCAAGGGGTCACTTGTGCCATTACGATACTCATGTATAAAGTTGGTACTCCGAACACACTCTTCCTAGCTGTCGTGAGATGGACACCAATTATTTTAATCGTCGTTCCATACCAAACTCCTGGGCTTCCAAGAGCTTAACAAAAAAAGGACTAAGAGATGGTCTGTACATGAGCATACATAGGAGAATGACTACAACCCACATTAGTGAAGGGGTTTTTATAAAAATGAGTCTAAAAAACTATGATAGCCTAGTTGACCTAAGTGAGCATGTACAGAATATGCGTGGTAGCTTAAAGTTGGTCCTCCAGGTCAATGACTCAATGTGCAAAATCCTCCCCTCAACCTTCCAAAAGTCCACGCATGCATTGTACAATAATTTGGAGCCAATCTCCATTCAAGGGTTTAATGACTTTTGTACCAAGCTAGTGGCACGCTTTAACACTAACATACCCATCAAGAAAAGCTCTACAAAGCTATTTGATGTTGCCCAACAAGAGGGTGAGTCTACATGGATGTATTTGAATAGGTTCAATGAGAAGATGATCAAGGTAGAAGAATTGCTTGAGTCAATAGCCTTAGAAGCCTTGATAAGAGGGGCAAGGGAACATGTCACATGGATAAAACTTTATGCCTTTACAAACAAAAGCTTGCTCAAGGTGAACCAAGTTATGAAAAATCATAAATGGATGGAAGAAGCCAATTTGGTATGACATGGGCCTCCTTGTTTTTACAAGAACAACCAACATGAAGAACCTTCTAAACAAAATCATTCTCCTTGTATAAATGAAAGATCAAAGAAGAACCATAAAGGATCAATCTATGGGTATTTGGTATATCCTAAGGATTTATAACTCCATTGAATCAAAATAGGATCACCTATTTAAAGCTATCAGGACAGTCAAAGCAAACACTTTAGCGCCACCTTCAAGACATGTTCCTTTTAAGAACTTCCCTCATGCCTATTACTCAAATCACCTCATGATACATAATTCTTAATAGGAATGTAAGTTTATTTTTAAAATAAAAATAATATGTCTCCGAGATATATTTCCTAGGAAATGATTGACTTGTTCTTCCTAGGGCAATAACCCTATAATTTCCATGGAATGGATTGACCTGGTCTCTCTAGTGCAATAACACTACCCTCCATGAAGGGGATTTACTTGTTTTTCTTAGAGCAATTTCCAACCAATCCAATGTTGAAGAATGAAGTAAAAAATAAATCAATTAGAAAAAGCAACCCAAACAAATAACCCGAGTTAACTCGTTAAACCTGCAACCTAGGTTATAAGATCGAGATAAATTCATTGAAAACAAATAAAAAAAACTATGAAGATTCACTTCCAACAAATCTAGTATCAAATGTTGAAATTGAGAAAAAAAAACTAAATCCATGCAATCGGTATAAAACCTAACAAAAAAAATTTAAAGTATTTCAAAACAACTTAATATTGAAGGATGAATTGAAAAAAAAAAAACCTAAAAAAAAAAGTTATTAAAGGGTTAAATTAAAAAAAAAACACAAAATACTACATATTACAATAAATATTGTTTTATAGTGTGATTCAATGATTTAGCCACATTATTTAGTGTTTTATTAATATTAGCTAACGTAAACTTTGAATTACTGTTTTATGATATTATGACAGACAATTAAGGATTTATGAATTAATGCTTACATGGACAAAGCTAGCTAGGAATTTAAAATTAACGAGATAAAAAAGATATTGAGGTATCAAAATAGTTTACGCACACACAAAAAAAATATACATAAAAATTATGAATTATGGGCTAAAATGTAGTATTTTTTATTTAAAAGGAATCATTATATATAAACTATTAAAACCTACTTGAAATAACCAACAAGCTTCAGAGATCGTTTTCAACTTTGAGAGGATCGTGGCTCCTCCTTACACCCCTAGGTTTGCCCTCGTACGTGGCTGTATAAGGTATCGATTTTTAAATATGGACAATGATGTGGCTATGATATTGGTGGAGTGTAAGGTTAATTTGTCCATTAACATATTTATATATGATATTCATTTTCTTAAATTAGCATCTAATTATTCTTGAATATATTAGAGAGAAAGAGGAAATAAATCTTCAAAATAATTAATTTATATATAAAAAATAAGTCTCCTATGACATGAAAGGTGGCTCTAGATGCCCGATCTTCGAACAATAAAAAGGCTTTCTTTGAAAAGTCCCAAACCAATTACATCGTGCGATAGTTGAATTTGTGGGGTAGCTACGCACGTATATATGTTTTTTTGTTGATTAAAATTATGTGAAGTTAATTTCATAGTAAGATTTCGTTCGATGTAAATCAACTTTTAATAGTGATTTATTGTCATTTAATAAATGATTGTATTACATGGAGACAAGTTGCCGATGGAAAATGTTCATGCCGAAGTGCCTGGAATCTAGTGAGAAAGAAAGGATATAATGTTGCCTGACATCGCAAGTTTATTCGAGGATCATTGCATATTCCTAGATGCAGTAGCTTTATTGTTTGGCTCTCTGTGTTGAATAGATTATCCATAAAGTGAGACAACTGTTTCAGGAATTGGGAGATCTAGCCGATTAGATTCTAAATTTATTCTTTAAAGATTATTAGTTCGAGATCTATAAAGTTTATATCACTAAAAGTTTATATAATTATTAACTTTAAAGCTTGTAGAATTAGTCGAGATACGTAAATGCTGGCCGATCATCTATATTAAAAAAACAAAAAGACAGCTGCAACGGGGAAGAAATTAATATTGATATAACCTGCTCTCTATGTGAACAAGCTCCAAAAGACAGGGATCGATCGCCTATTCTTCTCTTACAGCTTCACCAAAAACATATGGCAGTACTGTATTTTGAAGAAAAAGTGGGATTTTTGAGCAGGTTGAAGATTGACATGGAGAGCTGGGTTGGGCTATTTCTTTTTTACAAAAGAAATGTTTTCTTTCTATTTTGTTAAGAATTTCTTGGTGCTCTTATATCTATCAAATCTTGAAGGAAAGGAACAGGAGAGTGCGTGGCTGGATGGGGCAATTGGTAGTGTCTTAATTTGTTGATAGAATTTTGCAAGAAGTTTTTGTAAATCCCAGATAAATAGTTTGCTTTTGTTTGTACTTTGGTGTTTGTATATTATACAAACCTTGTAAGCAATTTGTTTAACTTGATTTTGATCCATGAAAAATCCATTCATAGAATAAAATAATTTCTAAGTTATTTATTACAAGTTTACATAGTGTCTAGAATCTTGAAAGCTTGACTTGAGTTAAAGAAAGGTTAAAAAATCATTTCTAAGCTATTTGTTAGACGAGATTTTAATGTATGATTTATATAATTTTTTAATATATATTTTTAAATAAAAGTTTTTTAAATTTAAAAATAAATTTATATTATTTTATAATTAATTTTTATCAAATAAAATGATGATGGTAAAATTGAAACTTTTAACTATTTAATTATAAAAGTTTTGATATTATATTAAATACTCTAATATATAATTTATATATTTTTCTAATAATTACTTAAACATAATATGACTGCATAAATCATGAACGAAGAAATAATCTTTTTTTTTGTTTTTGTTGGTAACCCGGGGTGTTTGGGCCAGCTTACGCGCACCACAACTAATCTCCGGATCCACTGAACACCTTACAAGCTCAGTAAACAGATAAGATATTACGAGAGTAACAAACATGCTAAGGGAAGGAAACCTCGAGAAATAATCTTTCTCTCTTGGTATATGACACGCTGCCATTTCAAGAAACGCATAGTGTCACCATGCATGTTGCATACACTTGCAAGCAGCCACGTGCTTTCGTTAGGCTGTCGATCTGTGGGGGGAACCAACTCTTTTACGGGTATTTTACTGTTCTAACATAATTTAATTAAAGTTTTTAAAAATATTACAAGTTAAAAAAAATTAAAAAATAATACAATTTAAATACTACCGTGTTTTTTGATTTATACATAAATTATTTATTCATAAAATTCACGTAAATTAATTTACATGTGTTAAAACATCATAATTTAAAATTTTATAAAAAATTAATAGCCAATAATAAAAATGACATTATAAGAAAAGAAATCACCAAAAAAAAAAAAACTAATACACTCAATATTAAAAAATCTCAACAATAAAATTATAACCACACATTAAAAAAAATCACTAAATTAATCCTAAATAAAATCCCTACACTACCTTAACCCAATCAATTTACCTCAAATCCTCTTTTTTTCTTCTTTTTCTCCTGCTTCAATTCGACAATTAGTGGAGTGGCAGATATGCTCCTTACTAAAACTTAATAAAGCTGATTCGACATTTGATTAAAGTTTAAGGAAAAAGAAAAAGGAGAGATCAGGACAGAAATAGATTAATGGCACTTCCAAAAAGTAATTAATTCTTTCTTTTTGAAAAAAATAAAAGAAAAGAAAAATCCTTGATGTGAGCATCATTCTAAAATTTTCTCCCATATTCTCATGCATTGCCCAATAATCTAGAAATTATAAAAAATTATGAAATAAAATTGTAGCTTGGAGAGGTCTGAGTTGAGTAATGCCATATACTCTTGAGGACCTTCAATGTCAATGGCTAGGTCTTTTGCAGGAAAATCATTATAAATTTAAAAGATCTGATTGAGAGGGCTTTATATTTAGCATTGTCTGGACTTTATGGAATGCTAGGAACATTTTGATAGTTGAGGAAAAGTAGCCAATCTGGAAAGATATCCTATCACATTTGTTCTACTTTGCTGCAGGTTGGATAAAAAATCTGAATTTTTCATTTTAGTAAATAGGTGCTGATCTGTATAGGAATCACAAATATATTTCAGTTTGGTCCGCTTAAGTTCTGATTCTGTTTGGTTTTTGTGTTGTTGCTCTATTAGTAGGGTTGTTTGTTTCCTTATTTTTTTCCCTTATAATTAGATTGATGCCTAGGCTACAGTCTATGTACCTAAAGCTCTGCTCTCTCTGTTCAGGTTTTCTTTTTTTATTCTATATATATTCTCGATTTCACTAGAAAAGAAAAGAAAAGAAAAATTCATTTGTTTAATTAGATAATTATGTTTGTCAAATTAGCATGTGCTTGATATAGTTTGTTTTTCAAATAATAAATATGAATCAACTGGATAATTTCAGTTAGATCGTGATTAAAACAAAAGCCAATTAATTACTTTACATTATATGACAAAACATACACTCAAGGTTCAATTTCAATTGTTAGTGCAAGATTTAAGAGGTTATCATTTGACTAAACAAAATCAACAAAAGCAAATCTCTCAAACATCTAGGTAAAACCCACATTCAATTAAAGTTGACAACCACCTGTTTTTGGAGATTCCTACATTACAAAACGTAAACAAACACGTTGGACATCATCTAGCACATAAAATTGTGGGTGAAGTACCAAAAACTACTAGTAAATTGAACATCTTCTAGCACAAAAACTGTTTTGGAGATTCCTACAGTACAAAACGTAAAC
>Ga0307517_10008978_pt1 | contig 14252 bp, 10 predicted proteins | sample 23_EM_MG_FD_194515 | JGI IMG/M metagenome (GOLD analysis project Ga0307517, IMG submission 194515) | Populus trichocarpa ectomycorrhiza microbial communities from riparian zone in the Pacific Northwest, United States - 23_EM | ecosystem: Host-associated > Plants > Roots > Unclassified | place... | reverse complement strand
CATAACTAAGAACTCATAATGGTCATTATGAGTCCTAAAAGCATTCTTAAATACATCTTATGACGTCATTCTAATCTGATGATACCCAGATCTTAAATTTATCTTTGAAAATATAGTTTCCCTCGCTAACTCGTCCGCTAGGGGTATGGGGAATTTGTCTTTGATAATGAGTTTATTAAGAGTCCTATATTCAACACAATCTTCATGACCCATCCTTCTTCTTGACCAAAACCACATGGGAAGCAAAAGGGTTATAATTAGGTTGAACTACCCCTGACTCCATTTCGGTGACCATTCGTTCTACAACACCCTCCTATAAGCCAGAATATCTGTAAAGCCTTAAGTGATAGGTTGGGCTCCATCCTCGAGAAGTATAGCATGATCATGAGATCCAAGGGGCGGTAACCCCTTTGATTCATTAAACACCTCTTAGTAGTACTCTAAAAGATGTTCCAAAGCAGTGTTTCCTTCCACAACTGGATTTAAAGTGGTAAGACATAGACCAAACTGTGATACCAACCCTTTTAATGATTCTCAAACTGTATAAGCTAACTTCTGCCCACTGTGAAGGACACCCTAGCAGACTGTTGAGTTGCTCAAATCTAATAGATTGTAAGTGAGCCAGATCGTTGCCCTTGAGCAACATCTTTTTTCCTTGCCAATTGAATGACATCCACAATTCTTTATAGTTTGACACAATGTCACCTAGCATGACCAGCCATTGAATTCCCAACATCATGTCACAGTTATTTAGGTCCACAATGGAAACATTAGCTTCAAAATTCTTACATAGAGCTGTGCAACACATTGTTCCTCTAATTGCTTCCACTGTCAAGGGTTTTATGGTAGTAAGGTTATATTGTAATCTACTGGCAGCTTCAGAATTGAGAAAGTTGTGTGCTTCCAAAGTCAACCATGATAAAGATTGATTATTTCTCAACCTTGCTAGTTACTGGGTATGAAAACTCACAGTACCCTCTAAAGCATTGATAGAAATTGAGGAGTAACTTCTTCAGGTTCAAAATTGTCTTCTTCAATCTCCCCTTCTACTACTTCCTCTTCATCACTTATAATGCAAAGAGAATTGAGCCTTTTATTTTTAAACCTATGTCCAGAAACAAACTTCTCATCACACCAAAAAACACAAACCCATTGTTATTCTTTCCTCTATTTCCCCATTCTTCAGACGTCTAGTAGGTTCAAAAGGAACTTTGCGATTATAGTTTTGGGTTAGAGTGGGTAGTAAGCTATTTTAAGGCAGTTTTAGGTTGCTGGTACTTACAGAGGTGAGTTTCCATGGTGAGTTTGTTGGTGACTAAGTTTGGTTTAGGTTATGCCTTGGGAGGGATATTTAGGAAGGTTGTGATGGTTATGCTTGTAAGATAGTGTTTTCTTATAATCAAGCTAGGTTGTAAGCTTGTTTCAAGGCTTTCGGTTCAAACATCTTAACTAGATTCTTAATTTCAATCTCCAACCCCCCCATAAAGAACATAAAAGCTTGTTTTTCAGAAATATCAGCCTTATTCTATAGTATGTCAAAATCTTGTATATATGCCTCCAGACTTTTAACTTGCCTAAGATCCATAAGTACCTCTAATGGATCTTTTTGCCCATCAAATCTTGCACATAAAGCTTCAACATATTCTTCCCAAGATACCTCCTGGTTTCCCAAACTCCTCATGAAATTTTGGTGCCAATAAAGGGTTATACCATCAAGATGGTAAGAAGCCAATCTAAGTTTCTTAGAGTTCTTAACTTCCTCTACTTCAAAATATTGATTGCGTTTATAAAGCTATTCATACACATCTTCACCATCAAAATTAGAAAAATCACATTTGGGTTTGTGTACCTTATAGTAGTGGTGACCACCTTCACATTTTAGACACGTCTTGAGGCAGCATCTTGTCCCTAATGAGCTGGTTTATCCCTGATGACACTGGGTTCACCTGCTGTTTGCTGCAGAGTCTGCAAAATGAAAGTTTGCTGGCAAAACAGACCACTGATAAGATCTTTTAGTTCTTCAAGCTTGGTTTCATGATTGGACCTTGTACTTTCAACACTTGCTTATAGTTCTGCTTATATGAGTCTAGTAGTTTCATCACTTGCTCATATTTTTATGCTTGCTCCTTGTTCACAGATTCAAGGGAATCTTCAAACCTTTTAATCTATTGGGATCAGGTGCCATCTCTCGAGTCCAAAGAGATGATGCTCTGATACCACTTGGAACAAGCTTGATGGGAATAGTCCCTACTTGGATTTTGTCCAAGTATTGTAGGGGAAGAGAACTACTTGCTAACAGTGCCAACAATGGCAGATTGCAAGTAACTCAGCAAGAGTAGTGGAGGGAGGAGGGGAGAGAGAGAGAGAGAGAGAGAGATGCCATACTTCGTTATTCATTTCTTCGATTCATTCTCTACAAGTTTGTTACATATTAACCAAAACAATTCCAAGATTCCAGCAAGTGTTACCTACACTAGTGGACATGTCTCCTATACTACTAACATTATAACTCAAACGCTGAGTTTAGTTCAGCAGCACAACGTAATAACTTTAAACTCTTCATTTAGGATTGCAGAATAGTACCCTAACGGTCATTTATTCAAATAACTCCTTCCCTACTCTTCTTCAATCACTCCATTGAAAGAGTCCTGCAACAATCTCTCACCTTGCCCATGATACTACAATGTTGAAGTCTAACTAGGGTTTTCTTGACAAATTACATTGTAAAGTCACAAGCACCTCAACAGAATTACAATCTGTCATTGTAGAGGCGGCACTCATTGGATCAAAAGCAAGGAAAAATAGATTATATAAAAAGAGGAACAAGATTGAGAGAAGACATGAAAAAATCATTATATATATTTTTTTCACTAATTTCATGATTTAGGTACAATATCCACAAAATTGCCAAAACAAGAATCTAACTAAACATCAGACCTATGTCTCAATTTGACCATCTTTTGATACCATCAATCACAATGTGGGACATGTTTCAGTTGCAAAAATTTGAAAATAACATACCTGAAGGGGAAAAAATCAGGCAAAGATCGACTCGCTATGCTTGATTAATTGGGTTTAAATTCACCAAATTTATGCTTTTCTTCATGCAGCTGCCTGAAAACATAATCCAGTTCTGGAAATGCAGTCAAAAGCAGCAGCTCAAGGAGGTCAAACGCCAGTTGTTTCATACAAACAGATGACTGCAAAGGGGAAAAAACCCACCGAAGCTCAGTAACATCATTTGTATACAAATGATAGATGAGCCAGGAAATATTCAACAAGATATGGAGTTCTAAATATGGGCAAGGCATGCACTAGAACTGCTATCTTCTTTCAGGGCCACAAATTAACACCTGGAATGATTGGTGTGTACTGATCTAGTCACTGGTGCTACCACTCACACAGATCATTAAAGCACTAAAAGCTTTCATTCTTTGCTTCACTAAACCAAGTTGTCTCACTGCCTTGTCTCCCTCATTAACCACCATTTATTGAGCAAGGCTGCTTGTTACGTGTTCTGAATGAGGCATGTCAAACCATGGGAGACATACAAAACAGATGTTGACAAAACAGCATCAAGCAACAAAACCCAGATCATTAATTCACTAAAAGCTTTCACCCTTCGCTAAACTGAGTTGTCTTAATGCCTTGCCTTCCTCACTAACCATCATTTATTTGGCTGCTTGTCTCTTCTGAATGAGGCACCCCAAACCATGGGAGAAATGCAAAATGGATGCTGACAAACAATATCAAGCGACATAGAAAGATGCCGCCACCCCCCCCCCCCCCCCCACCTCTCTATATATTTTCCATTTGAGAAGGTTAAATACATGTCACACAAAAGCATCTATAATCAGCTGCTACTTTTATGCTTTACAGAAGAAGATTTGGATTTAAATCTCACCAAAGAAAAAAATACCTGAAGAAAGAAATAGAGATCTTTTGCACATTGTTCATACTCCTTTCGACCAACAAGACTTACAATGGCAGCTGGTGCGTTGTCTGCATTTCAAAAACAGGTTCTTTGAGGCATTTACTGATATTTTAAAATAATATCTGTGATGCAGAAAATACAGAAAGAACAAATAAGAAAAATGATATTACCAATCATCAGCTCATATACAAGTTTAGCACGTCGAGCTGCATCCTGTTGTTGCTGCTCATTACTAAATTTAGGTGAAGATACTTCCATGGGTTGCTGGCCATGAGGGGAAATCAATTTAGGAGAAGACACTTCTGAGGGTTGATGGGGTGGCGGTCGTCTCTTTGGATGTTTGGTTATGAATATTCCATCAGGCCAAAGTATCTATTTAATAACAACACAGCTAATATCAGGATAAAACACAAGCATCTCAATTTTCTTTATAAAGCCTCTTACACAATCAAGTACAAATCTAAAGAACAAGTCGATCCACTCCAGCATATTCTCGTATCAGAGTAGCCCATTCCAGCTGCTGGAAAACTGGGAGAAGGCAGAAACTGAAAAGGAGAGGTAAAAAAAAGCCATAGCATGTATCCATGGGTAATCCATTCTTTCAATTCAGTCTGCTTTACAAGGGTAGTCTTTAGGTTTCATTACTACCTCAGTGGTAAAGACCAGAACATGTCAAGTGAAAACAGGAGATCTTCAATTATTTAAAGGGCACCAGTGGGACTCCAAAAATGTTTCCCTCACTTCCGACTAATAATATGAAACAAAAAATGAAGAAAAAACCCCCTCCTTCCCTCACTCAGCATTACTGAAAAGCACTTCAGATGGACCATCTTGCCACACTATCTCACCCTTTTTTTTTGGCCAAAAGATGAAGTTCAATGATGCTGGGTAGAAATGATAAGAGGACATGAACTCAAACCACCCAGACAATTCATCCAATGATCCAATCTATCGGCTCTGTTATTTATCATTTCAGTGGAAAAAAAAGTCCAGCATTTCAGTAGTGCTCTAGACTGCATCCGATCTATCAGCTCTGTTATTTACCACTTCAGCTAAAAAAGTCCAGCATTTCAGTAGTGCTCTAGACTGCCAAGTATTGTTGAAGATTTAGCAAATTTTCAAGATAGAAGAAACTGCAGAACTTCAAAGATTACCTGCTCAACCCGCTTGATCCCCGATGCAACAACTGAACCCCTACGCAGAAGCTGGATTTTCTCTATCAACCAATCATCTAAAGCATCACCCATTCCTAGTTGTAGTATCTGTTTGGCCACCCAAAAAGCCTGCCTCCTGCAATGCACAAATCATTTGTGTCAGCAGCATATCCTCAGCAGTCACGGTGGGATGTCACTATGATGATGAAAAATAGTTTCTATAAAGAGATAAGACATCCACCATATTTCTACATTGCTGTATATTGAGTACCTGATCCATCCACCATCTTGTAGCTGGAAAATGACATCTATCAAATCAAGTATAGGAACAGTCAAATTTGGTGGTGCCCACTGCAATGAAGCAATGAAATTTTATAAGACAACCTTTTATTATTAAGGTAAACCTGCAATCCAGCCAATCCTTAACCCACTTGAATTACCTCTGTAGGGAGCATGGGGTCATTAGCAGAATCATTAAGGGATGCGGACATCTCTTCTAAACTATCGCCCTCTCTTCCTTTTATATTCTTCTCTGAATTTCTGGCAGATGATGCATTCTTTTGCGTATCTGAATCACAGCCTGGATCCTTGAATGATTTTCCAAATTCTTTGACAGACTTTCTCTCTGGAGATTGAGGCGTGTCTTTTGAAATCATCCGTGCTCCATCTACCCCAAGAGCATGCTTTGTCTGCAATATAGATTCCTTGCACTCTGCACTCAATTGTTCCGTTTTAATCTTATTCCTAGTGGATAAGGAATCGGTTGCAGGCCCGATAAAATTTGAAACCCTTTTACTCTTTTCAGAGGGCTTATCATCCAGGTCACCTAGAAAGTTCCAAGAAATATGAAAAGAGAGGAAAGATCAAAATAAAGAAATGAAAATCAAAATAAAAGATAACATCCTAAATTGAACAAGCTTCACCTGATAATGTTTCGATGATAGAAAATGAATTTGAGAACACATACGTCTGCATGACACCATATAATAGCAAATGAATAGTATGGGTGAAATATCAGAAAGAACACCTTTCCCTTCCCCAAAAAAGAAGGGGAGGGAGGGGATTCTCCATTAATAACAGCAGAAAATATGGAAACCTGAGAATCAACGCTAAGAAAGTCCCAGACTTCAATAGATCCTGAAATTGTTGGAAGTTGCAAGAGCCTCTGGAAAACAGCAACAGGTTATAGTTAGTTATAGAGTTGAAGCATGGCACCAAAAAAGTAGCAAACTAGCTCAGAAAAATGTATGTTCTAAATAAAGCAACAATTCAGTTGTTTCTCGCAGTTGGCACACTCATATCTAAGGAAAAACTTTTAAATATTATGCTTTGGTTTCAGTGGTGTGGAGCTAGATTAGCCATGTAAATGTAGCATTTCTTATTTTACAAACATTATATATGAGTTTGCCTACCACAAGAATGCTTTTACATGGCTAATCTAGTACCAGCACCAGTGAAGTTCCCAATCCTAGAACTTTTTGAGTTATTATGTGTTACTTTACAACATAATACTGAAGAGTCCATAAGTACTTGAGTTAACAGCCAAGCACCAGTGCAAATATGTTAAGTGCTGGAATAGTGGCAGCAAATTAAACCTGGATAAATATCTAAATGGGAAATCAGGTTGAAAATCCATTGAAGGCCACAATTCCAGCTTATCAAAGAGCTAAAGCTGATATCAAATTCACTCAGACAAAAAAAGTGAGATTAGATGTTTGACCTTCAGATATCTGTCAAGCAATTTACACCGCTCTTTTATGACAGGCATATCTAAACCTGTAGAGAGAAAATGCTTTGGCGGCAAATGAAGACTATATTCCGGATATTCTTTGAGCCGTCTATGTAACTCCTCAAAATGTCGAAACCTGTTGGCAGTAGAGTTCAGTTGCATGAGCTGTATAACTTTATGGGAGAAAATATTATAAAGATCATGTGTTCACCATGTTAGAGCACAATAAAAAGACAACATCTATTCATGGAAGATGCTTATTATAGAAGACATCAACAAGAGATGAAACAAGAAATTTGAGACAGAAATCCATAGCACCTTCTTTTGATTGACCAACTATTGTTATTTACATCCGTAACAGATAAGGAATAAACAGCAAACGTTTTAGAGTCACTCTTAACAATATTTGCACCCAATACCTGCAACAGCAAGAGGGTTTACATCCTTTATCATTAAATCAGAAGATGAAAGGTCAAGCAATTGAGCAGAGAAAAGTAATGAGCTTTTAAGTGGAGTACCTCACATCTCAACTTATAAAATGCGTCCACCATTAATGAATGTTTCAAGGAATTATCATTTAAAGTGTGGCTTTCAGGAATAGAAACAGATGGTGCAGACGAACAAGCAGTTGATCCACTGTAAACTCTATCCAGACTTTCAACCTCGGAATCATCAGTGAAATCATCAGCTTTAGCATGTCCTTTTAAACTAAGTATGTCCTGCCCATCCCCAGACAAGAAGCTTGTTCTCTCAATCTCTTGCCAAACAGGTACCTTCTGAGTGCTTGGCCTCGACCTTTTCCTGCCAGATTGGGGTCTAGATAATCTTTGATAGTGAGCATGCCCTCTACCAGTCTTCTTTGCCCTGTGGCCATCAGGATTTTCAAGCGGATGATGAATGTGGGAAACAGCCTGGTTTCTGTTAGTTTTACCATCCCAGACTTTAGTTCCTGGAGAATCAAGACCAGTTACAAAGTTCACATCTTCCTCTTCAGAAGTATAAGAGCTAGTGCTGCCTGATTCAGTCCCATCCACATGCATGAGGCTCTGTATGCCATCTCGGTGTGAACTAAATAGTGAGGGATTTGACATGTTCTGATTGACATGATGCAGAGGGTTTTCTACAGTAGTCTGCTCAGTACCCACAGACTGATCATTGTGGGCCAGCGAAGCATCGAGTTTGGTTACATCATCCTTCTTGGAATTAGACGTACTCTTTGAATAATCTGATGTATTGGACTTACTTGCTGAAGAATTCTGTGAGGCGTGCTTGATTGACTGATTTTCACCTTCTTTCTTTCTATAGTTTCTCCCTTTTGTCCACATGTTTTCAAAATTTTCTGGAGCAAGGGCAGCAGTCTTTCTGCGAGACATCATATCAAACATCTCACCCCATTCACGTCCTGAAAGATGTCGTTCAATTTCTCCTTCATTATTAATCTGGGAGTTTTTGGACAGTGAGCTCCATGTGCGGGAAGATGGGGTATCGATGGAAAGCAATGGATCTTTTGAGATATGGCTTCCATTCACCTTATCTTTTTCAGGTGCCTCTGGCCCACTTCTGGATTGATTGGTTTTTAACTGCGTAAGTTCAACCCCAGTTCCAGTAGGGTCTAAAAACCTAGAAAAATGATCGGATGAGATCCTTGAAGACCCATTTGGTTTGGAATGAGATGCTTCTTGTGCTGCAGCAACTCTTTGATTAGCCTTAGAAATGATAACATTTTCAATCCTTTCGTTTATGAACCTGAAAAACAAAAGGAGGAAACAAGAAAAAAAAGAATGAAAGAAAGGAAAAATGACAACACAAAACTATAAAGCAAAACAGAAAGAAAGACTACCTTGGGCTAGCCAAGTTTAACACTGGTCGCATCACCGCACAAGCGAGAAGTTCCCTGACAACATAACGGAAGAAAGAGCACTGCAGATCTGCTGGCTTGAAAGTGAAAGAAATGAGGCCATCCATCAGATGCTGCAAAACCTAGAATAAGCGGTCCAGATTGTCAGTAAGCTTTCAATCCTCCACATTCAGAGGCAACATATGTAGATTCTATGACTTTGCAAATTTAACAAACAAAAAATGAACAAATCAACCTTGTGCTCAGCTTCAGCAGAAAATAAAGCAGGGTGCAATTTGTTCTCAGCATGCAGAACAAGTCTTAGTTCCTTGTCTCGCTGATCAATGGTAATCAAACCAGACTGTTGCTTTTCAATCTTTGCTTGACTTGCACGAAAAAGCTCCAAATGAGTGCAGATGAGATTAATAAGATCCCTGTGTCACCCTAGATGATTAGTGACAAAGCAAATAACCTTGGAGACAAAGTAAACTAAGAGAAAAGTCGGGAGGAAAAGAACTAAAACCTTGTCAGTAGATCAATAAGATTTACATTTCTCATGCGACTTGAAAATTCCCCAAGAACACCATTCATTAGCTGCACCAGTTCCTCTGGACCTTCCTTATCAGGGGTCAGGCGAGAGTACCATAGATCTGCCACCCACTCAGAGACTAGATGTCTTGTTAAGTGATCTATTGCATTCTCAACAACAGGAGAATTCACTTTCCTTCTCCAGTCAGACTTTTCAACTACCCTGGTAAGTTCAAGAGATTTGTTTTGTGGCAGTGTACTTGATTTTGCAGAGGCAGGTTTGTTGTTATATGCAGCAGCTTTCTTACGCATTTCATAATCCATGGTGAAGTAGCGAAGGAGAATGATCAAGGAAGCAGCAGCAGGCAAGTTGACCCAAACTGAGGAGCTCGTTACTGAAAAAGGTAACTGAGAGTAAGTTACAATTAAAGACAGGCAAAAAAGAAGGCATTGCATATATAAAAAAAATGAGAATACATTTATGTACAACTTAAAATACAACAGGCTGAAATAACTAGCCAGAATTTCATGTACTCAACCTATACAAATTAAATATTTTAGTTGAACTCCTAAAAGCAGCAACCATTCATGTACTGCAAATGTTCTCTGTGTGGAAGAAAATAAAGAAATTCTTTTCCTAAGCCTCCCTGTTTGTAGGAAATTAACTGTATACACCCTAAGTATAACAGAATTTACAGACCATAATTGGTCTGGTCATGCTACTTCCTCCAGTGTATATGAATAATTTACCTTGGGCATCTCTTCATCCAGCAGGTTTACAGTTTCATGTTTTTTGGGTCCATATGAAGGTTCAAACTCAAGTTGTAAGGAACAAGGAGGGGGGAAGTACAAGATGTCAATTGAGCTAGAGCTCATTGGCCATCTTTGCTTTCACACTGAAACAAAGTCTCACTGTGGCATCTACATTTTTGCTCTGTTCGTGCTGTTAAATAATTAAATATGCACACGTTTTTTTTATCTACTCCATTTTGGAACCTTGTCTTATGGATAATATTGGTATAACTCTTCACTCTACTATGTCCATTAATGATCACTCATGTTCATGAATTTAGAATTTGCAGCAGGTTTATTAGCAGTCAGTTACAATGATTTTGTTAATATGATCAGAACACAATTTTATCAGATTATCTTCTTTTTTTGACATAATTCCCTTGAGACATAAGGGAAAAAAAGAAAAGCAATTTCCTTAATATATTAAAACAAAAGGGCACTCTACCACATCATTTATGTTGAAGCATTTCAGAAAGAAATAATCACGTGAAACAACAACATAGAGACATCACTCGAATTAGAGCATTGTTCTTCTTCAAAACATTGAGAACATAGCAAATTAAAACACATACATACATTTCCATGTTATTATGTGGATGTGTCATTTAACACAAAAGGTATCCATATTATGGCCTGTCTTTTCTTTCTAAAATATTTCAAATACCTCGTATTATTTTTTGGGAGTGTAAAATTCTTTCCAGTCTCACAGCCTTTCCTCACTGATTGTGTTCCTCCCTTCACTGACACCATTACTTGTACAATCACTACGTCCAGAAAAAATGCCAGAAAAGGGTAAAGGTGCCATCTCAAGCACACCTTAATCCCAAAGGAAACCGGCAATGCTAGTGGCCAGCATTCATTCAATTTCCCAATGTTAACTTGTCTATATCATTAACTTTTTGCTCATCTATTATACCTTGAAAAAATGCCTGAGTAATACCCATAAATAGAAAGGGCAGAAATCAAGAACTTCTTCTTATAATTAACAGGAACGCAAATGAAAAATCTGATTAAAAGGTAAAAATGATTATCAGATACATTTTTACCTAATTCAATTAATTAATTCATACAATCACAAACTCAAAATACACACACAGCGAGAGAGAGGAAAACTTACAAGACATGAGATAAGATAATCCAACAACACAAATAACCAAAACAACAATCCTCTTCTTGCCTTCATCCATTAAGTCCCGTACGATCACCTGCCTTTGCGTGCTCATTTTCGCATTCACCAACAAGAAATTAATGCACTAAAATCTGAAATTCAAATCCGAATCTCCATCAATCTAAACATTTCTCCTTTTCATTCCCGCAATCGATTGGATCAGAAGAAATTGAAGCAGAGAATTAAAGTGAAAAATGGGTTATTTGATCCAGAGAAAACTTTATTTTTCAATTCTCATAATTAAATTAACAGAGAAGAACTAAAGAGAAGTTCAACGCGGGGACCGTTAGGTTTTTTTCTTTTTTTATTCTTTATTCCGAATTCCGTATGTTTATGTTTTATATATATATTCTTTTATTTTTCTAATACAGTATTAATTATTTTTTAAAATATTTTTTATTTAAAAATATAGTAAAATAATTTTTTTATTTTTCAAATTTGGTTTTATATCATCAAACTAAAAAAAATTAATAAAATTTAAAAAAAAATTATTTTTTTCAAAAACACGACGCTACTACAAAAATAAATATCACTTACAACTAATGTCCTCATATAGATATGATTTCAAGCTGATAGATTTGGTGTACGCGCAACATGGCAAGATAAGATCAAAAATTAATTTAGTTATTAAAAACAAATATATGGATAATATTAAAATTTAAATTAATGATAAAAATATAAAATACATATAAAAAGCTTTATCGACATGTTCAATAAAATTAATCAAAAATTGTATACATAGAAAAGTACTAAAAAAATCAATAAAAACTAGACTAGAATGTAAAGCAATAGATGCAGACAAAGAAACATAATCTGCATGTTATTCAATATATTTATTTAATTATCTGTTAATATATTTTTATAAACAAAAAATAAAAATTGAATCAAAACAAAATAGGTTTTTTATTATTATTATAAACCAGATAATTGGATAACTTATGTTTTGCAATAACCCAACTTTTAAAAAATTATTCAAAGTTGAAGAAAATCAGATCTTCGAGTAATAAATCATTAAACAACTTTATATCTGTTTAACGAGATCCAGAGACTCATGAATAATTTTTTTTTATTTTTGCTATGTGTATGATATTTGGGAACCCAGCGGTGGTAGCGAAACCATCGTTAGATAATTAGGGTTGTTGTTTACCTGTTTTAATTGTTATTGATGTTAATTTTGAATTAATTTTATTTGCAAAAAGTAATTTTTTCAAAAGTAATTTTCCTCTCGTAATTTAAAAAAAAAACACAAGGTGGCTACCACAGCCATAAGCGGTGGCACCAACATCCCTAGCCCGCCTGGCTGTTCTGCGTGTCTGGCTAGTCGCCACTAGCAAAAGGCCATGGCAGCGTCAGGCACTGCTATGCGCAACGCCAGTCTAGGGCAATGCAAGGGATGTTGCCCTACGTTGTCACCAAGTGTTGCGACAGTACTTTTGTCGCTGCTGATGGCTGCCACCGGCGTGGGCAGACCACACTGGCAACAGGAACAAAGCTGTTGTTGCAGCATGAAAAAGATAAGGGTAAAATTATGATTCTACCCTTGAACTTTGTTGAAGGCATAGTTATTAAACTCAACCTAGCGGATCGACCCGATAGCTGAACGGGTCCGGGTAAGGCAAAAGACCAGATTGAGCAAAAACCTGACAAAACTCGGTTGACTAGCCAAATCGACCCGTGACCTGGATGACCAGGCAAAACCCAGTTTAGACCAGTTTTTTTTTTCAAATATGTTTTTTCTCCTAACCAAAGATCTTTCTTTTTATTTTATTTTTTAATTGGTTATTAACCATTTTCAAAGTTCCCTGTATAAATATTAAAAGAATGTTTTATTTTTTCAATATGAGATTTGAAGATCTTTAGTATATATACTCTATGTTCACAAGAAAAATATTATTTTTTCAATATGAGATTTGAAGCCCTTTAGTATATATACTCTATATTCACAAGAAAAAAGTTATGTTTTTTTAATGTGGGATAAAAAACCTTTTTGATTTAAATACTTCAACTTAAAAGGATAACATACTAACATAGTATCTTTTCAATGTCCGATAAAAACCTTTTTAGTTTAAATACTTCAACTTAAAAGGATAACATACTAGCATAATATCTTTTCAATATGGAATAAAAAAAATCTTTTGAAATAATCTTTTAAATTTCATTATTTATAACATGTATAGTTTATATTCGCATGGATTGTTTCTTAATTTTTTCATATAAAATATTAAAACTTCAAATATATATTTTTTAATTTTTTCAGATTGATTTGGGTTAACCCGAGTCAACCCGTGTAACCCGGGACCCGGATCCTTGGCCGGGTCAACCCCCATGTCAGGTCTGATAACTATGGTTTATGGTTTTTTTAGAGGGATAATTATGATTCTACCCCTACAACTTATATCTAATTACTTTTAGGTATATGTAGGGTTAAAATTATAATTTTAGCCCTTAATATATAAAATAATGATTTTATATCAAAATTAAAACTTTAAATTAAATTAATTATAGAATTAATTTTCCTAATTATATTAGGATTGCATTAAAATGTTTGAATTAACATTTTTTGAGTTTTGTATATCCAGGATTATAATTTAATTAAATAATGTTTAGAAAAATAGTTTTTCTAAAGTACAGAGAGTTTTTAAACCAAAATATTTTTATTTAATTGATCCAAAAACAGTTTAGGATATTAATAAAAATTTTAATATAATTAATTTTCTTATTAAATCTTGAAAAATGGTCTTTTCAATAAAAGTATCTATATTAAATAATATTTATTAGATTTTAAAAATTATAAAATTGGATTTGAATTTAATATTTCTAAGTGTTAGAAATATTATTTTAAATTGCACATAAAGCCAATAATTAGAACTGAAAGATGCAAAAATTTTATTATGCATATTAATATGTTCTTATGCATGATGGATGATTGTGGACATTAAAGATCAATGTGATTGTGTTTTTATGGTTGAATGGTTGTAATATTAAATAGAGCATGTATGTCGTACATTTTCTCTATTTGTTTTATAGGTTGTAAAATTATTTTCTTATCTAATACCACTTGAATGTAACTCGAGGTTTTTTAATTAATTATGTAAATGTTATATAATTTA
>Ga0307517_10008976_pt1 | contig 14253 bp, 15 predicted proteins | sample 23_EM_MG_FD_194515 | JGI IMG/M metagenome (GOLD analysis project Ga0307517, IMG submission 194515) | Populus trichocarpa ectomycorrhiza microbial communities from riparian zone in the Pacific Northwest, United States - 23_EM | ecosystem: Host-associated > Plants > Roots > Unclassified | place... | reverse complement strand
GAAGTCGACCTACCGTCGACTTCTTCGGCGCACCCCGTAGACTACCGACTAGAACAAAGTTTACATCTACTGGCGAACTGCGCCAACATCCACAAGATAATTTGTTGATGTTGGTTGACAAAGTAGGAAGACCATACAATTCCGTGTACTACTGTATAACTACTGGCCGGATTACTATTTGTCGCCTGTAGCTTGTCGTTTCTTTGCAGCTTGTGCTTCAATCCGAGTCAACAACCAACCGAAAGATACTGCAACCACTGAAATCAATCCCGACAGTACGCCAATCACTGCCAGGACCCATGCCCCCGTAGATGTGTACTTTCCAACGATAGGTTGAAGCGCGGCAAAGAGAGCACTGAGTGCTATCAAAAAACCCATCCGAATCTGGCTGGACCGCAGGAACTGGATCACAGTCCATGAAGTGGAGAATATCATGACGTCTTCATTTCTATTCAGACGAGGTGTTGAAGTGTTCTAAACGTTCTATGAGGCCACTTACTGCGATAAAGGAGGAAGGGCTCGATGATACGGGACGGGTGTCATGAGCTCAGGCTGAAAGACTTGCGTTACAATAAAATGCCTATTGGTGATAAGCATAATCCGATCCCACTGGTTTGGCCCAGTCGCGAATATCTGTATTGTGTCCTTGATAGAGCCATATGCCACCAATCCTAATCGGCGAAAATAGAATTAACTCGAGCATAAGGACGAGGGAAGCGAATAATAAGTACCCGAAGCGGCACCTGCTCGTGCCCACGCTTTCCAAAGAACTTCTACCTCTGTAGGTTGAAGTTTAGTAGAATCAAGGTCCATCTTTGAGTATATTTCGCAATAAGATGTTTGGAGAAACCATTCAAATTTGACATAAGGGAATCGGAAGCGCATGAATCGGAATCCTACATCAAAGTTTCGAGAGTTTGGGGTCAAGCCTTCGATGACCTTCCCAACTTGGTGCGGAAGATTTTCCACGTTCGTATGCCAATGAGCTATGGAGTAAAAGATAAGCGAGGATAATGCGTCCTCGAAGGTACATAGATTCACGCCTAACCATCTGGATGAAACGACGAAAAAAACATTGTTGCTTGTTCCGTGATCTTTTCGATGTCATGGGGTCGATACTGCTGAGTTAATGGGACTAATTCAGTAAAGGTAAACACAGTTAGTCCTGTAATTTCTTCGAAAAAAAAGATCGAAGCCACACACCAAGTGATCCAGAGAACAGATCAGTCAACTGTGATTCGAATCTTAACTTCGAACGAACAATCTGATAGTGCCGCAGCCTTTCGCCTGTTATCTGCAGTTTTTGTGAATATACGTGCACGTCCCAAGATTGATTAGTGATTTGATGCGTTGAAGTCACAGTTTCGTCATCTCGTGTCGCCATTGCCATTCCAACCCATGGGGTCACCGGCCCCCATGCAGCGCCAGCATTGCGAACTCCGTCATGTCGCAACGCTGCGCCTGCGCCCGAGGGCGTCACCCACTCACGATCATTACCTGGGGACCTCAGCATCGGATAAACAGCTGGGGCCCCGTATCGAAACGCCGCTCCTGCGTGTGAGTGCGAACGATCACGCCGATCATCAGCTGGGGACCAGCCAGAATTGTGATAGTCAGCCGGGGCCCCGTATCGAAACGCCGCTCCTGCGTGTGAGTGCGAACGATCACGCCGATCATCAGCTGGGGACCAGCCAGAATTGTGATAGTCAGCACTTACACCCGCCCCCCAGTGATTGGGAGTATAAAAGGAGGGCCCGCTGGGGGGGCTGAGCGGCGATATGAACGGAGTATTGGGGTGGCTCTGTGTCTCTTGATCGTTAAGATTAGGCCTGCCTCGATAGGCATGGGCCGTGGATGGATCCCAACTGCTGTGCCGATTTCGCTCAGTACTGATTGGGTACGCTGAAGGCAGAGCACTGTCGAATCGTACCGCCTTTCCTTCCGGGATCACCTGAGAATTAGCTGGGCCCCAACCAGCACTGGTATTAGGGAAAGGAGCCACTGAGGGAGCTGAGCGGCGGTATGAATGGAGTCACGGGATGATCAGTATCAGGACTGCGTCGTAGGGAATGTGGTATGGATGGAATCCAACTGCTCTTCTGCTTTTGGTCAGTTATCCCTGTGAATTCTGTATTCTGCGGCCGTGGCAGAGGTATTGAAGGAGGAGCCATCGATGGGGGATCTATCGTTATGCTGTAAGTTGGAGAAGGAGGGGGATGTGCCAGTGGCGTCGGTGTTTGTACGGAGCCTATTGGCCCTTCATGTTGAGGACCTGGTATTGAAGAGGAGATCGGCGTGTTATCGTCGTCCTTGGAGGCCATGAAGTGGTATGTAGCGCCCGGAAGAGACGAAGGGGCTGCTGGTTTTATCACCGTTTCCGGCCCTGTTAGGCCGCTTCTTTTGACATGAGAAAGGGACATAAGAACTGTTAAGTAATATTATCTGATAGATTCTCGTGTGGTTAGGGTTAAGATGGGGTGGGAATCGTTGCTCGCCCATGTGTGGGGTACAATGGTTAGGTGAAATTGTGTATCAAAAGAAAAAACAAGGAGAACCCAAGGAGGTTCCATGATCGGACATGGGGTTAATTAGTTCAGCGAAAGTCCATGAAAAAAAACGAACATTCATCAAAAAGGGCAATTCTGATATTCTTCCCGGGTGTCGTCGGAAAAACTTTTTGGCTTGAGTTCGAGATGCCGTGTCCGGCAAGCTGTCAATCAACTTGCCAATCACTTCGATCACTTCGATCGCTATTTTTCCGAAGGCTGGCATGAACGCTGAGTAGCCCGAATAAGGACCAGCTTACTCTTCTCTTCCATCTGTTCTTGCACTGTCCGACTCGCATTTTCCTATGTCTATAAACCTTTCCACCTGCGCTCCTTTTTCACAGTATGATCCATAGCTGCTTCAATCATATATTTCTGCTTCCTTGCCCGGGTATCTTCATGTCAGCAATAACCATCCTTCATAATATTCTGCTACCCATTGCTTATGTCTCAGCTGATACATCTCTTTAACAGATTTATTAAAATCATTTATATCCTCTTTTATTGTGTACGGCACCTTACCGTCCCCTTGTACTTATATGTACATTTCAATGTTGCCTTCAATTTCAATATCGTATGCATGAAGGTAGCAGGCGCTGCCGCTTGGAACAAGCAGCCGTATCTGCAGAAGCCAGTTTGGTATGAGAAAACTCTCTGAGTCAGATTGGCAGGACGATGACGATGATAATGGGGTGAGATTTTTTCGTGTATGTAAAATTAGCGTATCTTTCCCATATCGCGGTGTATTTGCATGACGCAGTACCTCGTAGTCGTAATCGTGACGTCAGTGGTAACATCACCCGATATATCTTAGGGGGTTCACAGGGAAGGGCATCGTTGTATGTGATTTTTAATGTATAGTCATTCTTGGACATTCCCCCCTCTGATGCCCTTCATTTGCGTCTCACTCCAATATCCAACTCTAATCCAGGGAGCGCTAGCAAACCATCACGGAGTTTTTATGAACGAACGGGGACTGGCCCTCCAAGTCGCACGGAGCCTGCAAAGCAAGTCATCCTTTTATGAAGTTGAATGGGGTTGGAGCATCTTGCAGGATTGTGATGAAGATGTGTGCTTTGTTTCTATGACGGAACACAAAAGTCGCCCCACTGCTCAGTGCTGTCCCGGAGTGAGGGGGCTTACCCATTTGAATAATTTTACGGCCCTATGAAGAATGGATTTTAAGTTCAGGCCATTGTTACGCTTCGTGCATCACTATCTCCCACGCTATTGGATGACGATTGCCACTTCTAACCCATGGAAAGGACATGTAAAAGGAAAAATCATGTTACTCCGGGTTGGTATTTCTGATCATTGGCAACACTTTCCGTCCCTGGAGAGATTCTGACCCAGAGAAAATATCGCCCTTGCTTTGGCCATTTTAGAATGTATTGTACTAGGCAAGATTGAGGCAAGAGGTGCTCTGCTTGGATATTGTGACTTAGCCGAAACGATCAGCAAAACCTTTTTCGTACTTACATCGATTGCTCATTCCTAATACAATCAAACTAATTTATTGACAACCTATGTCCATATAAAGGCTTGGTGCTTATCAATAAAAATGGACATGGAGCCGCAGTTCTGAGGACACTGCATAACAACTTTATCACTGTATTATTCCATCAGCTTCCTTTGGTAAAATTTACCAGGCAAGTTACTCACGTTCTGCCAACACCAGCGACAACCCATCAAGTCTAGTTGCCTAAATAATATCTCAACATCAATGCGAACAGTAAACCAAACTGGGCTTACACTTCGGAGTGCCTGGAAAATTGATGTATATTTCAGCTCAAGTATCACATCTGTAAGGGAGGATAAAAAGACACACAAATGAGAGGCTGATCACTAATTGGGATCTTGCAGACACCAGGAGTTCCCGGGACGCAACTTGATTGTATTTGAATACATCAGCTTTGTTGTGCACGCTTAAAGTTTCCAGACTGGTTTACTCACGTTCCGACTGCGTTGACGAGGGGACCACAGCAGTTCAAGCCATCAGGGCCTACCGAGTATTTAAATATAATCGAAGCGGTCAATCGATCAAGGGGGACTCACATTTCAGGTCCTTGAGTATAATGAGAAGGGGAGTTAAGCTACATAGGTGGCCATAAATCAATATGAACGTACATCTGGTCCACCGCCTTAAAAATATATGTTTATTAGCTCCAGTCTCATATTTGTGAAGGATTGCAACAAGACGTACAATGTTGGACACTAGCGGCCGACGCCTGGGAGAGGATAGCGACGAGGGCGACGATTGGGGCAAGTGAAAACTTCATGATTTTTTATCTTTGATAGTTGAGATTTGTAGACTCGAAAGGATGTTAAAGAATTTCAGAGTGTACCAGAATTTATATAATCCTTTTGAGATAAAAATATCTCAGCGGTGCTGTGTGGGGAAAAAGCCATGCAGCCTGACCATGCCATACTTCTCGTTATCATTAGATGCCATGATTTCGGAATGAAGAGCGTCAGTGACGCTCTTCATTTTATGTGGCGTTGTGAGTTGGTTCGAAAGAGATCTTGAATTCGGCGTGAGATCTGACGATCCCATCTTATCCATACATAGTGATAACCACATGACTTTCTACGAAGTAAACGTATCTGTGTCAAATACAACAATATTAATAAAGGAGAATTGTCAAGACCGAAAGGAAAAATTACGGCACGTTATAGTGATGTTTGATGCGCTGGGTGCTGCAAATGATTACGGTCCGATTATGTATGATGTGTTAAGGTCTGAGTTGATGGAAAGCACTTGATCAGGCGTTTTTTCCAGCTCCACGAACTTTGGACCCATTGAACAATTAAGGAGCAAGCAGCTTGGTAATATTTGGAAACACCCAGGTGACTTGTCACGTGGGCGTGTCTTCTTGCGGACAGCGCCATCGCAACACGTTTACCTTGTTAATTGCTTGTTAATTACTTTCTTACACTATTGTTAACATGATCCACAAGACTTCCCCTCGCCTCGCCTCTGCATGCCTCGTCTCGGGCCTTTTCTTTTCCCCACCCACCCACTCCTACACCACCACCTTTAATATGCACCCAAACCCAACCCGGTAGAGGAGGATTGATGGAGGGGGTGGTTCATCCGCCCTCTCCATCGGCCTTCGCCCCGTGGAGCAGTCGACGTCTAGTCGCCTGCTTCCACGCCCCCTGTAGACTACCGGCTTGGTTAAGCAATACAAAATCTACTTGCGATGGCGCGAAAATCCGCAAGATTGATCAATTCGGCCTTGCCCTGGTATGATCAGCCAGTCGAAAGGTGACTTCTAGGATGAACAAGAAATTTCGGCCATTTATTGTCTTATGGGACAAGCGTACTAGTATTAGTAACTAGTATAGGCGTTCCTGAGGGTAAGGCTATAGCGTCGTCAATTATCATTAGATCACTGGAGGCCCCGGGAAGCTCCTGATGATTGGTGTCCGCAATTTTGCGGATTTGAGGCCTAAAAATCGTCAAATCTGTGTCCGTTTTCTGCGGATTTGAGGGCCCGAAATCACCTATTCTGTCCACTTTCTTGCGGATTTGAGGGCTGATCGAGGTCGAGCACTCGATTAAACACCAAGAAATTTTCAATTTTGTGGGTCTAGGATTTCAAACTGTTTTATCTGACTTCGCGCCCGCGATTCGTGTCCAGAAAGTACAGAAATGAAGACGCACGAGGAAGGATTGAGGAAGGAGCAAAGACCGAAATATTTCCTTTTTGAGTAATCACATGACAACCTCTGTCCAGGACTCTCTGAGCTTGCGGATTCGAGGGCAAATTTTGGGATTTTCGCGGACACCAAACATAGGGAGCTTCCCGGGGCCTATCACTGGCCTGAGGTGAGTCGTTGTCAAACACGTTCGACATTTATTCAAAATGGAGTGAGATAAGTTAACAATATAAGCATAAGCTGCTACTTATGCTCAATTGAGGTGGGGGGCCTCTCCTGCTTTGCTCAAGTTAGAAATCGCGAATCCGGGAAGCTTACATAATATGTAACGGTCGCAGAACGTTGGTTGTTACATGGTTGATGATTGCAGTCCACCACGTCACCTCGAGAATACTCTCCATCAGCACCACATATTTGAGCCGTTTATATTGGATATCCCGTCGTTCCACTGGGAAGTTGTACTTTGGAGAAGGGAACGAGGTTTGTTTAGTTCACTTTGTACTGCCCTTCCTTGACCAATTCCTTACGTTGACTGACTGGCATTCTTCTTAGTTCCTTTATCCAGGTTCAGGTTTATCGCGAGCGATACACTGGCAAGTGCAAGTCAACAGAGGTCAGGATAAGCTCTTCTCCCCCCTATCCATTCACATCTCGCCGTATTACCCACTATCTATGGGTAAAATTCAACGCCTCATTCGCTAGTTACACAGTTCTTCATTCCCGTTAGCCGTTCAACTTCTCAACCCCTCCTCTCAGCTCTGTAACCCAAGCAATCGTTTTCTTTCATCTCTTTTATCCTGCCGCATGTCCCTTCTTGCCTCTGTATTTGGATGGGATTCGTAAATCTAACACAACCTTTCTCTCAATCTGTAGAGAATGGCTACGAACTTACCAGGGGTTAAGATGTCGCATCCCCAATCGCCATCTACGGCTACATTGTCCACGGCCGTTCAGCCTTCAACAGCCAATATCAATCAGAGTCTATTCCAACATGTCACCGATCGCTAGGTGGGATTTCTTTCGGTGGAGATGGACGGCTACATCTGCCATCTGGGGGAGAAGGCGGTAGGCTCGGGTGGAATGTTTGGTCCGGTCGATCCCATGACCCGAAGATGCGGGTGCGGAATGAGATTGGAGATTGAGGCGGGTTCCATCGCGGAATGACAACCAGCTTGGAGATGGTAGCAGTTGGATACCATTGTTGAGGATTCCGCTGTTCGACGTTCGACATGTGGCTGCGAAGGGGCTCGACCCGTAAGAATGACGTTGAAGCACGCTGCTCGGTCAGGGCTTTGCCTAGTCGACGACAACACGATGCTTAGAATGTGGCATTGTTCTATTACTGGCGTCGTCGAGCATGCTACGCGCGAACGTGGGGGAGATACCCACACTCGCATGAGGAGAAAAGCAGGCGACGAGCGATGAATTCCGAACGTGGTTGCGCATCCACGGACGGAGCCCAAGCGAAGAAGGTATCTTTTTTTCTTCTTCTGTGACCTACTGCTATCTAACGTCATTCGCCGACCCCTCTCATTCCAGATCGAAGACTCCTTGCACCTCTTCTCTTCCACTGGGCTGGGGCGCTGGGAATATTGGATACGAGGTTGATCGCAAAGAGGAGGAATAGAGGGTATGAGGACGAGGAAGCGGGATGTTACCGTAATGAGGAAGGGGAATGATATCTGGGAAATCGGGGTGGAGATTAGGACGGGGCGGAAACAGGGGAAGGGAGGGGTGTAGAAGTGAAGCGGGAAGATGTCGGCGCGCCTGGTTTGAGTTTTGGGCTTGGGTCTGGGTTGCGCATCTTACCCCCCTAAAACCCTCTTTCTCGGATGATTCATCTTCGAAACTCCCAGTGGACGCTGGTGCTGTTACGAGATCCAATACGAAGGCGAAGAATGGAAGGGGGAGATAACCTCAGCGTTACTCTTCACGGCGAATGCGACGTCGTTGTCGTTGGCGGTTCCCTCAACTTGGACGCTAAATCAGACACCGACGAAAACGAATTCTGGAACTACTCCGCGTCTAGTGTCGAATGAACAACCCATTTGGTCTTCGTCTTCATTTTCGCCTTCGCCTTCGACAACGTACAGTAATACCCCAGGTGAACTGTCGAACCCCTTCCTTCGCCGAAACACGCTAATTTAACGCCACTAAACTACCGCAGGAATGAAATGGATCTTGGTCCAACTTTCCCGTTGATTTACCAATCGCTGACCCCCCCCGTAATTCCTGCCCTGGTGCTGGCGCTAATAATAGCCGACGAATGTCATGTGGGGGTTAAATTGCTACAAATAGCAATAGCTATATATTGTTGTTAACGAATTTCCAGGAATGGACTCTACTTTCCCGTCCACCCCCACTTATGAATGTTATATTTCTTGTGAGTTGCGAATATAGTTCAATCTGACCCAAGTCTCGTGACGAGGCGAAGGTCCCGCTTCGAGCCATGCCTTGGGTTCGTAAATGAAGATAATATGTTACCGCTCCACGTTATAAATACATGCATAGTATCGGAATATGCATTTAAAGTATATATTTGATATGGTTGGGTCTCACCACAGTGAATTCAAATATGATTCTCGGATCAGGTGGATCAAATATTGTTTGATCCGAGAGGCTAGAGCCCGGCCTCGCTGTGGCAAGACTCAACAACTTCGAATATATACTCTAAATGCATATTCTGATACTATACATATTTTTATGACATGGGGTAGTAATATATTGAGTTCATTTACCAACCGAGGGGAGTTATGTACTAACTCTCTCAGAGGATTGGCCAAATCAGGAAGGTGGCCATGTTTCCTGCCCCCTCGGAGCTCGTTACCGCCCTCTCTTAAGTACCTTGGACTTGTACTGCAGCAGGGACGACATGCTGGGTACTTTCCTCGTCATGGAGAATCCCAATGTGATTTTCCCCACCCCCGCAGCTCGTCTCATTTGCCTATCTCAATTCATTTCTCATTCAGTTCCATCACATCGCCAGCCTTAATTGTTAGTCACCAGTCAAATAACAAACTAATTTAGGCTAGTGGGGGTATCAATATCATGTTGCACGACTTCTGTTCTATCACAAAAGATAGCTTGTAAATTGCTGATGATCATCTCAGGTCATACTGTTACACGATATGGATAAATCTAATCAGAAACCCCCTTTCCGGCAGGAACCCTGGGGTCTCTCTTCATCGGGTTGAAATCCCCCCTCCGAGGTTGATTGGCCGTATTATTAGAAACCCTACTATTACTTCAAGGTTGATCCCTTATGTATAGCAATGAGGAGAAATAGGTAGATTAGTAGATGGGAAACTTGAATGATTATCCAGATTTCATACCTTCGACAAATATCGACCCAGGCTGCTCTAATAATTCGCAGCCCCACCAGTCCCACTACCACTAGTTGTCCATTGCCGTCCTAGTATTCCCTCTTTCAGGGAAGTTTCTAAGAGTGAAGAAACCATTTGTTATACTTAATTCGATTATAGAGTGGACAGTAAGCTGAGGAAGGAGAGTTGATATGAAGAACAGAGAACTAATTTTCACTTCCTACTGCCAGTGATAGGCGACACTGTACCGGAACTTCGGACGACCAACAAAGGGTTACTCCGCATGAAATAGCTCGAAGGGGAGTCAAGCACAAGTGCCATCGACTGGCCCATGTTCGAACGAGAGGTGGTGTAGTATTTAGCCGGTCATGCGCGGTTGACAAAAGATGAACCAGGCGAAAATAGCCCTCGTGCAGTGGGTGATTGGCGTAACTTCCCTCTGCGCACCATCCTCGCCCCACAGAATCTTCGATCAGGAGGGGAATATTAAATCCGTAAGCTGTAACCCCAGAATTTTCACCACGAGGGGCTGTGAGCTAAAGAAACAACTCCAGTGGCACGAGATCGTGAGCGGGAAGGAGGTGATGAGGGTTCCTCCAAGTGTGAATCAAGGCGGTAGACGGAAGCAACCGCGAGGTAAGGTAAATTTTTGAGTGCGACATAGTGGGAGGCGAGCCGTCAGAGCCGGGGATGACGGGAGGGTTACGGAAAGAAGCATCGGTGGGGAATGCAAGGGTCAGCTATGATCGTGGTGGTGCTGGGAAGAGAGGATCCGGACGAAATTATTGGCAACATCCTCGGATTCGTCATAATGCAGCATAATATCACCCGTGTCGAAGTGAAACGTACCCAACATCATCCGACCACCAGGATCGTCTTCGGGATATTGGAAGATCTTAGGCTTTGACTCCAAATAGTCATGTTATTATCGTATCATGTTATTATTGTAGATGACGTACATATTGATATAGAGGGAGAAGCAAAGGTCAAGATTGCAGGTGCATGCATCAGGCGTTGCTAGTTCGCACGCATACAGGTAGATTCGAGGTTTCGAATCGCCTGAGCAAACAAAAGTATCGAGTTAAGATAACTTGAATGTCATTCAACGATCGATTATTTGCGAGGAGGAAAAGGCCTTCAAGAAAGGCGGGGAATAGAATAAGAGAAGGTCCAAAGCGCGTTTGGAAAGGAATGAACGAAAGTTGATACGAAAACGAATGATCTATGAGCAAGGAAAGCAAGGGAAAACGAACAAAATATGAATCCCGAAAGTGAGAGCACATACTTTTGTCAGATATGGGCACCGCCCTACCCCTTGATCATTCGCAACCTGCCTGATAATCCTATTCCCACTGAAATCTGTTGTTGCCAAGGTTTCAAGGAAGCACCTATGAAGAAAATAAAACTGCTTGTTAAATTTTATGTTACGGTGGGTAGCAGACGGAGTGGCGGGGTGAGAAGATAAAAAGAAAGTGAGGCAGATTGTGTTGAGGATGGAATGGAGTACATGTGAAGGAAAAGCGCATCGATGACACTGCGATCCAAAGCAAAAATGGGGATGGGCGATGTTCGGAAGAGATCGTAAGAGGGTATTGAAGACGCAAAAAGGGGGAGACGCGAGGACAATGAACTCACCTTGACTAGGCGGTTCTGTACATCGTTCTTGGAAGCATTATATCACTTCATAGCTCACCCGTGTCCAAGTAGAACCACACTGACCGCCTAGTCGCTAGTGGGACACCGGAAGTGCTGGTCAAATATTGGGATCGAAGACGGCCATGGTTACGCTGTTGATACAGGCAGCGTAGAGGTCGATATATGTAGAAGCAGAGAGCAGTATGAGTGTTGCAAGAGTAGCAGATGCGCATACATTTGGAACGTGAATCGAATCGCCTGACCAAATAGAAAGATTGGGTTAGTACAATCCCGTTCAAATGAATTTGAGGAATCGAAGGAAGGGAGGAGGTAGAGTGTTCAAGAAAAATGGGGAAGGGACATAAGGGCACAGAATCAGACGTGAATGGGGGATAAAAGCATATTCCTTCGAAACATACCGCACTAATGAGAACAAAAACATCAAAAAAACATCAAATATTTCTGTCAGAAATCAAGCATAGGTGACGCCAGAGGGTAGCGGCAGTAGCCCGTGTCCAGTGCAACGCAAAGTCCAGAGCAGGTTTGGAAAGGAATAAGCGAATGAACTATGATATATGACCTAGGAAAACGAGCAGAATATAGGGCCTCGAATTGGGGATACATACCTTTGACAGATATCGATACCGGTCCCTTACTCCGGATCTTGAAGGCTTCTCCTTGGTCGTTCACAACGCCACTCCTACTCCCGCTCTGACTAACGCCGATCATCGTCACCGTCTTGTTGGCCAGGGAAGAACCTATGAAGAAAAGGAGAGCATTCGTTAGCCCTCTAGGTTTGTGGTAGATGGTAGACGAAGGAGTGGAAAGGGAACAGAAAAGGGAAGTGGGTAGATGTCACCTAGTATGGGATGGAGGTGGATTGGGTCGAGTACAGGTGAACGAAGAGGGCATATATGACACTTCGGTCTAATGGAAGAAGTAATGTGATAAAAAGATAGCACGGTGAGGGTGTTGATACAGTTGAAGATGGAAGGAGAGGAGACGCGGCGAAGACAGAGAACTCACCTTGACCATTTTTTTCACTAGGCGACTCTGCCCACTTCCCAACGGAAATTCAAACGACGGATACTCATCGCGAAGCAGCTCAAAGACGGTAACGCGCCGTCGCCGTCTGTGTTAATGGAGGTGATGCAGACGTGTGGTGGATTGGTGTGACAGAGAGAGGGAGGCGTGGGAAATTATGTCGTAATCCTGCCATTTTCACCAGGCCTCGGGATGGTTTGAGGCATGTACGTCTCTCGTAGCCTTAAACCTCTCTCTTCCTTGTACCAACGAATGTGGCGCGCATTTAATTTGTCGTTGGGTGAGTCGAACGACTTTGGAACGGCTGGCACGACGATGAAGGTGGAAGGGAGTACAAAAACGACAGGGCTGGAACCCTCAGGATTCCGGACTGATCAAGCGGGTAAGTTAGTGGTGGAGATTTTGGTGCACCCCTGGCTATGCCATCTCAGGAAAATTCGATATATATGCAACGCCAAACCATTTCACCCTCGGTCCTGATGATCGATGAGAGGTGATGCAGGAACTTCGATATTTTAGGTATCGCATCACCCTCATATAAGAGACGGGTACAGATTTACTTGTCCGACAATATCTACCTATTCCCAGCCGAACGAATTCATTTGAATTACTCCACATGCCAAGGTTTGTAGTAATTGAGGCAAAGAACATCGTCACGGTTGTCGAATCTTTAATAAATCCCAACAGAGAATCGCATCCATCATACCCATCCCTTCCTCCGTGCAACATTATCGCCTCGAAACAGCGGTGAGGCCCTTCAGAGGGTGGAACTGATTCCCAGGTCCCTGTGTATGTCGCTTCTCTAGGAAGTTTCGATGAAAGATGTATGAGAGCGGGAAAAGAGAGTAAGGTCAACGGAAATGCATGGGTACAGAGGCGGAAGGCGTTATGGAAGGATTGACGAACGAGACAATGGGAATCAATGGGACGACAACGGAAACGATTTTTGTACTCAAGATTGAGAGCACGATGGAGAACCGGAATGAGAAAACAGAACTACGAGCTGGGATTGAGTCATTGAAATATGAATGTGACGCAGCAGACCGACAATTCTATGTACAATCGTTCCATATAAATTGAGATTTGAGGTCATTAAAGCCTTTTTCTTACTTACATCGACAGACACGCATTGCTCAGCAACGGTGAGAAATGCACCAAGTGCCCTTCGTGACTCCTAACACAATAAAAATAATTTACGGACAACCCAGGTCCATATATTTCTTATTAGATCTGGGCGTATAAAAGACGGTATATAAAGGCTTCGCGTTATTCAATCAAAATGGACACGTGGCAGTCGCAGTTCGGAGGAGACTGTAACAACTTTATCACTGTGTGATTCGCGTCAGCTTCCTTTGGTAAAATTTCCTAGGCAAGTTACTCGCGTTCCGCCAACACCAGCGACAACTCACCAAGCCTAGTTGCCTAAATGGGATCTCAACATCAATTGGAAGGACAGTAAGTCAAACTGCGCTTACAGCCCAGCATGCCTAGAAAATTAATGTATATTTCAGCTCAACTACCACATCTATAAAAAGACAAACAACCGAGAGGCTTGACACCAATTTGGACCTTGCACACATCAGGAGTTCCCGGGACGCAACTTGATCGCATTTGAATACATTATTTTTGCTGCGCGTGGTCAAAGGTTTCCAGACTGGTTTACTCACGTCCCTACTGCGTTGACGAGGGGACCACAGAAAGTCAAGCCATCAGGGCCTACCGAGCGTTTCAATATAACCGGAACGGCCAATCGATCAAGCGGAACTCACATTTCAAATCCTTGAGTATATTGGGAAGGGAGTTGAGCTACATAAATCGTCATAAATCAACATGGACATACATCTGGTCCACCGCCTTGAAAAAATATGTTTCTTAGTTCTAGTGTCATATCTGTCAAGGATTGCAGTAAGACGTACAATTGGGGACACTAGCGGCCGACGCCTGTATGGCAGTTATATTGTAAAATAAATAATCGTTGAAAAACACATACGTTGGATCAACTTTTGCACAAGTTAATGCCGCGATGCCTTTTTTTGCACAGG
>Ga0307517_10008975_pt1 | contig 14253 bp, 16 predicted proteins | sample 23_EM_MG_FD_194515 | JGI IMG/M metagenome (GOLD analysis project Ga0307517, IMG submission 194515) | Populus trichocarpa ectomycorrhiza microbial communities from riparian zone in the Pacific Northwest, United States - 23_EM | ecosystem: Host-associated > Plants > Roots > Unclassified | place... | reverse complement strand
GAATGGTCATGTAACACTGGCGAAGGCTGAGCACTGTTTGTTTGTTTCTTTCTTTGGTCTTGCAGGATTACAGGATTCCGGTATGTGCGCAGCTACTGGTAATGATCGTGATTGCAGGAAGGCTATCACTCTTGGGTTTTATATTTAAACCAGTCTCCTGGCTAGCAGGAGACAGCAGACTTTGACAGACCTTCTGTCTAAGAATACACTTGGTTGAACGGCAATCCCTGAGTTCTATTTGTCCTTCAACTATTATCCTTCTAGCTACCGGTCCCTTGAAGCCTCCCTTAGCACCAGCGCTAGCAGGGCTACCGCCGGTCCTATTGTACTTTAGTTAGACAGGAATAAACCTGTTACAATGCCAGACCTTTTCAATAGGATTTAAGTCTGGGGAGTAGGCAGGCCACTGAATTACTTCAATTCCCCTTTCCCTAAGTTCAATTGTGGTATCGCCTGCTGCATGACCTGGTGCCCCATCCTGCATGAGTATCAGATTTATTCCATTGCGCCGACACAGCTCCATATACCCATGTATTATAGGTACTGTGTGTGCACAGTAACTTTCTGAGTTAATTGACCCCCAATCCTTTTCCCAAAATATACCTGGACCCTGAATATCGCCATGAAAACACCCCCAGAACATCCATCCCTTCTTTCTTTGATGTTTTTCTACTATGCAAGTAGGATCCCACTCCTCTCCAGCTCTTCTTGTCACCCAAGTGCGTGTATGTCTTCCACCAGTAATCCAAGTTTCATCAGTCCACAGTATTGAATTCCACTGTGGCTGAGTCCAGTTAACATGGTCCTGGGCCCATTGGAGTCTTATTACGCGGTTTCTCTCTGAGATTGGTGGCTTTCTCATAGCCAGCCGCCGGTGGAACCCTTCCTTAATCAGAGCAGCTCTGATAGCCCATCTTCCCACACCCAAATCTAACTCCTCAGCGAGTTGTTGAAATGAAAGGCGTCTATTACGGGCAGACATGTACACATAGCCAATGAGGTCTTCAATTTGTACTTGAGTGCATGTAGGTGGGCGACCAGATCGCTTGGTTGGTGTGGCCGGTGATGTGCACGCATACTGAATCTGGTGTTGGGAAAAGCCGGTTTTTTCTTGAATTTGCTTATACCTCCAGCCTATAGTGTCGGAGCTGGCAGTCACGTCTTTGATCTCGAGTTAACTGCATTCGAGGCATATTTGTCGATAATTTCAAGGTGCGAAAGGATACCGTTGCGAAAGGATACTGTTACGAAAAAATTCACTCGCACTCGCACTCTTCTCCCGTTGCCTTGAGCCCAACATGACACTAGTACTTATTTTACTTAGTTTACTACTACGATCCCTACTAGTAGAGCACCCCCTGCTAGTAAAATATTCAAAACTTACCCGCTGTACCTTCGTACAAACCGGGTGTGCCAAGTCCTCAGCTCTGATTAGTAAGGAGTGACAAAGGAAACTAGTAATCAATGATCAACAGGATAGAAAAGGTACAAAGGAAATATCCTACATCGGGGAGTGATCGCCCGCGATTTTCAGCAACAGTAGGACAGGAAGGCAGACAGGAAGGATCTACCGGTATTATGTACTGTACGTCGCTTATCTTTTTCTACGATATTTCTTGTCCGATCTGATAAAAATATAAGGAATATTTTCAACCTGACCTACCCACCACGACTCTTTCTTGCTTGCTGGGAGCAGACCCCCCCAGCCTGGTACTAATGGGGCATCCCTAGAAAGCCGGGCGGAAAAATCAAGAAAGAAAGAAAGAAACCAAAAAAAGAAAAGACAAAGAACAGAAAAGAAAAGAAAAGAAAAAAGCATTCACAAAACACTAGAACTAGCAGAAGACTATAAGTTAGTGAGATAGCTCACATGGGAGCAAGTAAGGAGGCTCGAGGTCTCGAGTGGGCCTTTGCTAGTCTACCGTACTGCTCTCCAGTATGATACCCGTACCGGTAGTAGTAAGGCTTAATTAAATTTTACCAACCACATACCACAGAGCCTCCTACTCTCGTCGCTCCCTATAACCAGAAGGCAATGAACCCCCCATAGCAACCCATACAAAATCTCGGGGACAAAAAGAGCCTCCCACGACTCACTCACCGAATAGTGAGTCAAGCCACACTCAGACTTCCACCACTCCTAAGGCCACAACTTTTACTTTCTCTCAGAATCCTCTCTTCGCGAGTATTAATGGCCTGGGTCCACACTCAATCTCAATCCCCGGCAAGAAAACCAGATCAGAATCGCAGACGGCTCATGTTAACCACTACTCTTACCACCACATCCTCTCTCCTCAATAGATATAGTACAATGACGATTCCCACCTCTCCCACTAATCCGCGCACTCTAGCCCCCTCACCCAAGGAAGCCCCCGTGCGCAAGCTCCTACACGGCCCTGCGCGTGAATCGGCAAAGATAAGCCCGAGGATGGCAGCCTAGTTTTACGCTTCACTGGTGGCTGGTTCCGCAACAAGCTCCTCGGTACCCAAGCGCGTGGACATCAGCGCCGGGATAAACAGTATGAGCGGGTACCATTCCGCAACTCAGTTCTCTGTGTAAATTAGGACAAGAATGGAGAAATGCGGCCTCGAACGGCGCAGTGTGAACAATATCGAGATCAATCCCGAGATGTGTAAAAATCTAGAGACTGCTGTTCCGAAGATTCTTGACTGGATATCAACTTCGCCAATCCGAGCAGAGGGAACAATTCTGAAGATATTGGGATTCGGTAAAGGATTTGTTCCACTTTATCTTCAAACTGTCAGATGGGGCATAGTGATCGAGGTCTCAGGAATTCGGAACCCCGGAAATGATGCCTTCCGCCGTGATTGCATCATCAATGCCCTATTCTGTGACCTACACACTGAATTAGTGGAGAACTTCACCGGCCTCGGCCAACAAGACATTGCCGCGAGTGCAATCCACACCCCCGAAAGAAACCTTCGCCTCCAATCTCCTTCGCGTCGTCCGCTTGATCCGCCTTGCTTCACACCCCGACTTCACCACAGTTCCCGAAGGTAAGCTAAGGACGTCATGAAACTCCCGGAAATCAAGGAACCCAACCCCTCCTCGATGCAGACACAAATTATCACTCACACCAACTAATTCGCCTCCCCCATTCAGCCCGTCCTGAAAACCAAAATCCCCCTGGGACCCTTCGGCAGTGAGATCAAAAAAAATGGTCAAAGGGCGCAATCCCCATGCCGCTCTGAGCCTAATCCATTCCCCCATATCATCCACGCGGGGCTCTTGGATGTCACATAGACACCAAAGTATCGATGGTGACTAATCCTAGATTCGTAATGAGCACCTCCACCCTCAACACCATGGCCCATAATGTAGGGAGGTCGCCTACCAATCCCCACACAACATGTTTGAAACTGTGGTCACCGTTGTGCTCTCATTTTCGCTGTTGGAAATGGCAGTTTAATGGCCGCACTTGATGCGGGATGTGCCCGCACTCTGTGGCCACAGAGGCATACGTACGCACTAGTCAAAGGACGCGCAAGCTCTCAAAATGTTTTCATCCCAATTGTTTTTCTTTCCTTCACACCTTTCCTCGCTTCACACCATCTTTCCTGTACACAACTTTCCTCACGCCTTTCCTTTCACCAAGTTATCATCAATCAATCATGATCCTCATCTCCACTTAAGTGGTTTCAGTCCACTGCGCATAAATCGCCACCTCCACAACCCAGATTTTCAACATTCTCTGTTGCTGCGGTCACGACTGATACCTCGTGACAGCTTGCGTAACCCCCCGACCCCTCCCAATCTCTACGCCCTTCTTCTTTCTTCCCCCTTCCCCCCCCCCCCCCCCTTTCTCTTTCAATACTTTTCTCTTTGTTCAACAAGTAATACAGGTTCTTCACTTTGAAGACCGCTCTCCTCTTGAACACGGGTTACCGCTCGCTTCCACTTCTACACTCTCGATACCTCTCAACACAACCGCCCCCCATCATAATTCTCGAAAATCTTACGAGTCCTTACCACCTTCCGACACATTTATACACCCCCGAACCAACTCGACGAACCCACTTCCGAGTGCCCCTTATGGAGGTAAAAAGCAAAAAACTTCAGCGAAGGGAAAACAGAGTCCCCCCGACAGGGAGTAAGAGAGAGTCCGGGTTTCTCGGTCGGGTTAGGGCCCTAGAGGAGCAAGTACGGGCTTTACAAGCGGGAAATAAAGACTTGGAGTCGAAATTGGAGAAGGAACGGGAAGAGTTAATGAGGGAGAGGGGGGCACGGAGTTATAGTATTGTTGGGGTTTTATTTGTCTTTCTTTTCCGTTTTTTTTTATACTTTTTTTCTTTCATTTGTTTTATTGTAATTCTTTTTTGTTTTGTATTAAAGGGGGACATGTAAAAAGAGTTACAATTTTTATTGTGGGATTGGTTACCCTTCTGTATTATTTGTATTATTAGAGTTATTCAGATCATTGCCACCCCGGGCCTGGATTCCTTCGCTATTTTGTCCCAATAACAATATTGGGAGACTTTAATTAAGCTTTCTTTTATCGCCGTGGCGGCGGCGGGGGGAGGGGGCGCTTCTTCTAAGCTAGGAACATCAGTAAGGTCCTCAATGGACTAATGGCGGAGATGATCCACGCGAGGTGCTTTTCGTTATTTGCCATTAGGAGTTTGGAAATGTGTGGATGCGATGGGGGCGTATCCGAGGGGTAGGTATCGCACTATATCCGCGGCGATCTTCCTATCTTGTGAGGGAGGGTGGGGGCGTCTTGGACTGATGGGGAGATGATCTCGTTGTCGAGGCCTACTTCGTGGATTAGGCTAAGAGAGGCATGGGGATTGCGTCCTGTGAGCATTTTCGACCTCACTTCCGACAGGCTCGCAGGAGATTTTGGTTTTCAGAGCGGACTGAAAAAGGGCGGCGGGGGGAGCGAGTTAGCTGGTGTGAGTGATAATTTGTGTCTGCTCCGAGGAGGGGCTGTGTTCCTTGATCTCCGGGAGTTCCATGGAGTCCTTACCTTCGGGAACTATGGCGAAGTCGAGAGGGAGATTTTCACAAAACACAGTTTTCCCCATTCGAGTTTACAACGCACTGCTAGAGAAATGGTACTATACTTTTCGTTTTTTATATGAAGGCTTGCCAAAGAATCCCTTAACTAACTATGCATGCTATTTGCTCATCTCCCGGTTTAGCATGATTGAAAATGCATGTTCCCGGGTGGAAAATGGAAGGCCGCTAACATTTCTCACCCATGACTTCGTTTAGTACATTGCGCCACAGTGTCGAGGCAGGCATCGCAAGTTGGATAACTCGAGTTGGTACTTGGTAACTAGTACTACCTCGCTTTACTAAGAAAAGCTATATATACAAGGCAATAAATAGGGAGAGGGGCAGCAGCTGCCTTCCTAAGGTAAAAGAAGCAATTATAATATTATTATATATATTTTATATTTTATATTTTATATTTTATATTTTATTTCTCTTTATATTTTTTCATATTTTTTTCTTTGCCAACCCCCCTCCCATTCGCTTCTGCTACCCGCCGATCGCCAACCCTTCAAGGTCTAGAGTCGGATTCTACCTCCTCGTAGCAGGATCGTTAAACCCCACAGCCCTATTGATGAGGGCCAAGTTCTTCAATCTCCCAGTCCCCACAGGGCAGGATTTTTATTCTCCTGCCCTACATGACGGATCGTTCAATAATAACTGATTGTCAGACGGATTGAACTCCTGGGCTCCCGCTAATTGCGACAGGAGTGTTAACCACTGCGCCAGCTAGGTATTTCATGAAATGTCAACTTGGGAACTAATATTTATCCTACTGGAAGCCCGATTTTGGGATTTTAATGGGTGGATAGTGTGTCTCTTGCAAAGTTGCTGGTAGATTTCAACGGAGGTGTTTCTTACGTCTTAGGTGTTTCTTACGTCTTAGGTGTTTAATGAGAGATTCTTAGTGGTTTAAAACAGAATTAGTGCTTTGTGCGCTTGTTACTCTGGTACGATACGGCTAGCAAAGCCCCACTCGAGACCTTGAGCTTCCCTACTTGCTCCCATGTGTGTTATCTTACTATAGTCCTCTGCTCGTTCTAGTGTTTTGTGGAAGTTTTTTTTCTCTTCTCTTCTTTTTCTTTTCTTTCTTTCTTGCTTGAATTCCACCCGGCTTTCTAGGGAGCCCTCATTTCTGCCGGGCGGGGGGGTTCGCTCCCAGCAAGCAAGTAAGCATTGTGGTATAGATTGGATCGTATTTTGAGATAGAACATTTAGAGACGACGTGCAGTATAGGTATGATACATATCAGTCTAGTCACGACCGCACCTTTGCCCTCGCGCTTAAAAGTATTCCATCATGAGAGGTCACTCGTCTTCGGGTCTGAAGCTGTTAAAAATAATCACTGGGGAGGAAATGATCGGCGGCAAGGGTTTTGCGCGGAGGAGTGGAACGGCTCAAGTGAAGACACCGAACTCATACCAACCGGAGATGAAGATCATGATTGATTGTGATGAGTTTATAGAAAGAAAAGTATTGAGCAAAGTTCCGTACAGGAAGAATGGGGTGAAGGGATAGAAGATAGGTATTACCGAATAGGGGGGGGAAACAGGTGTGTGAAAAGTTTTCATAGCGGGCACTTCGCCAGCGCATACGCATGCCGCAGAGACCCTAGAGTGGTGACATCCCCCACCGGGGGTCGCCCAAAAACAATACTGTACGCATTTCCCGGCTGTCGGCTTTCACACGAAACTGGGGGTAGTGCCAAACGGAACGTACTCACTATCCTCTCCACCTCGTAATCTAGCCAAAGGGGGCAAAATTAATGAGACAAATCCTTAGTTAGCCTAAATACAGCGGAAGCTACAGTATAAGCGTTTGCTTCTGGTGGAAGTACGGAAATCGCAAGGTGAAAGGAGCGCACGGTCACCAACACCGATATGAGCGGGAGAAGGCATACTCTTTCTGGGGACTTAAATTTTCTTGCCGAACACCCGGGAATTGCTTGACAGCTTTTTCCCTACGGAGGTACAGCTCCTAAGTTTTGTATGTTCCACAGGGGGACAAGGGCAGCAAACCTCGCTTGTGAAACCTACGAAGCTTAGGAGCTATACTATAAGTTACTGTACTAGTGTACCGTACCCCCGTAGAATTACCCTCCCCTGTAAGTCCCAATGAAAAAGAGTGCATGGATGAGGAAGCACTTGGTGGTGTGCTGGGAAGGGAGGATATGCCTGGTTATGTAGCTTTGGGTCGGGGTGTGGTTGGGGTGGTATGCATCGCAGGAGGCAGTTTTTAGCAGCATCTGGGATTTGTTTTTGTAAGAGGCCGGTAAAGTGTAACTTCTGTAGTGTTGGTTGGAGTCAATGTTGCAATGAAGGGGGGGGTTTGATCAAAAAATGATCGAAGGCTAGGAACGCGCTTTTTCGAACCGGGGGGTTATAAGATAGAACCCCTTCTAACAAATCGGTAAACCATGATATTTGAAGGCAGTTGGAAGCAAAGAAACAAATGAAATAATAGGAAAAGAGGGCAAAATGTAGCAGAAAAAGCAAATGAACCAGAACTGGCACTCCACTTCCCCCAGCTTCTGAGCAATAAATACTCGCATATCTAGGTGAAAGGTAGAAATTCCCATCAGGGTCCCTGTTATTTTTGCTTACTAAGATATTAAAGAACCCTCCCCTTCAATCTCCATTTTCAGAAGCCCCGATTCAAACCCCCCCCCTTCTAACCTCCCGGGTTCGATCATCAAAGGCCTTCTTTGCAACACTGGTTGGAGTTGTTCTCCCGGGTCACTCAAGGGGGTAGTAATACGATACGAGATTAGATGCCCAACCTAGAAAACGGTAATATGAAACGTTCGCGCAATGCATATGTTCTTGCGGAGCGGACAAATACTTGATGGGTCCATCTCTCATGCCGGATGGATTTCTCTAGATATTCGCCCATTTGCTTTGTGTAGGATTCTAAGAATTTGAGATCGAGATCGGGAATTATTCTGAGGCACTGTTTTACTATCGTTGAGAATAAAGTCGTAGCCGCCGGAGAGGAAATCGTGAATCGGAGCATGCAAGGAGAAAGTCACGAGACTCTTGTCATGCACAATTTTCTTGGCACGGATAACCCTGGGTTCTTGTGAAACACCAGAGTCTCATCACTCACTGGCCTTCAGTTTACGAGAATTCTGTCGAACTTTATGATACACCGTGCATTATCCACCGAAAGCATCCCGGACACAGGCGATACTTGTAGAATGGCACATAATTCGTTACGGAGCATCGAGATCACCGATAGTGTCAACTCTTTCAACTCTCTCAACGCCAATATCGTCAACATCAACACCGGAATTAATGACCAGAAGCGGCAGATCCTGGAGTGGTTATCGCCACTCGAACCTCATCAGCGGCACTACAGCGTGCGAACCGACCGAGTTCATGGCGTGGGAAATTGGTTTCTGGAAACCGACTAGTTTCAGAAATGGAGTGGCGCGAGCGGGGGTGATGGCTACATTCCACCGGTGGGGATCCGGGGGTGGGGAAGACCCATTTGAGGTAAGGGCCTCCCTTCTCGGAAGTGGGTATATCAGGTGTCACTAACAACCGGAAAATATTAGCTCCCTAGTGATTGATCACCCCTGCGATCCAGCTCGCGAAAGGTATCTCGCCCTAGCAGAGCTGTATTACGATTCCCTCTCCCAACACGAGCAGTCCACTACAAACATTTTGGGAGCCATTCTCAAGCAACTTGCCAATAAAGGGGAAACTCCGGAACACGTGGGGCGGACGTTTAGAACGGCGAGAGAGGGGTTTAGCGGTCGGCCTCTACGACTTCCAGATTTATTAGAACTACTAAAGACGACTATTCCATCGCTACCGCGACTGTTTATCTGTATCGACACTTTGGATGAAGCGCTTTCAAAACTCAGATTAGACCTCCTTCGCTTTGAGAGGCATCGTTCAAGGTTCGCCAAATGTCAGACTATTCCTTCATGGAAGGGGCCATACTCAGCGAAATAAGGAAGGTTGTTTCTCCCGGAATTGTTGCGGTGCCTATTTTCCCCACCAAGGAGGACATCAAGGCATTTATGGGAAGGAAGTTAGACAGTGGCACTGAACCAAATGCGATGGACTGTGATTTGCGTGCTGATATTGTGAGAGTAATCCCAGAGGAAACCTCGAAAACGTGAGCGGGAGACTATGGTTTCTTAATTAAGCCCGGGCCATTCACTAACGATATTGTATAGATTCATCCTAGTTTCTCTCCTCTCGGCATAGACGCTATTATGGGGGAGACTACGATCGGCCGGAGAAAGGAGTTGCTTCGTGTGACGGCAAAATGGCAGGGTCTGGCGGATGCCTACACGGCAACCTTAGAACGAGTGAAGCCACAGACGGGGGCTAAATCAAGACCCGCCATGCAGGCCCTGGTGTGGGTTTCTTATTTGTAGCAGCCGTTACACGTCGTCGAGTTATGCCACGCGCTAGGAGTAGAAAAAGGATTTACGGACTTGAACACCGAGAACATTCCGGATATAGGAACAATTTTACGATGCTCGCTAGGACTTCTCACGGTAGAGGCGTCCTCTTCAACAGTCCGCCTTGTCCACTATACCTTGCAGGAGTACCTCTCGGATAACCCCATCCTGTTCCACAGCCCGCACTCTACGATCGCCGAGGTTCGCTTAACCTACCTCAACTTCCAGTTCTTCAAGGATCTTTCACCCACTCTGTGTTTGGCCCCGCCCATAACTCTTTCTCGATTATGCTTCTCGTTACTGGGGAGCGCACGCTAGAAGGGAGACTACCGAAAGCATAATACCACTTGCGCTGAGGCTGCTGGATGGATCCAATAGGCATCTATCATCCAATCTACTCTTATTACACGCAGAACACTGGTGAAAGTATCCCTGGTACAACAAATATAGCGCTGAGGGATTTACGGGGTTTCATGCTGCGGCATTCCTCGGGCTCATGGATATAACAGTTGCTTCATTGAAGATCAAGGAATGGGACCTCAATACGGCAAACCCCAAAGGTGATACGCCGCTTATATTGGCTGCTACTAATGGGAATGAGGGAGTTGTAGAGAATTTATTAGAACGTATTGACACCAATCCGGATCTTGCAGATTCCTGGGGCCGAGGACCTCTCTGGCTAGCCGCCGAGAACGGACATGTGGGAGTTGTTAAGATGCTATTGAAACGGACCGGTATCAATCCCGAAAAGGCGGATCGTTGGGGCCGGAACCCACTCTCGCTGGCTGCGGAGAATGGGTGTGAGGGGGTTGTGGAGTTGCTCTTGCGACGGGAAGGTGTTGATCCGAATAGAGTAGACACCAAATACGGTCAAACGCCCCTCTCGTGGGCTGCCGAGAACGGGCATGAAAGAGTTGTGGAAGTACTATTGGAACGGAACGACGTCAACCCCGAACTTGCAGATAAGAATGGTAGAGCGCTACTTTCATAGGCTTCCTAGAATGGGCACGAAGGAGTTGTAAATTTGCTACTCGAGCGGAGGGGTACATTCCCAAATCTACAGGTGGATGGAGCCACCGACCTAACCCCAAATAAGCCTTCCGAGTCATCCGAGCCTCCCTACAAAAGGATCCGCCGGTCTTGATATTCACAACCAAAACTTGATATTCCTTCCTTCTACTGACAGTGGGCCCCCCTAAGCTGCTGGTGTCTTTCCTCGCTTTCTTTCCTCTACCCCTTCCTTTCATTTGTTATCTCTTTTCTCCTACCTTTCTATCCCTATCCCTTGTCCGCCAACGAATTCTCCACGATCACGAGGATGGCCACCCCAATAGCAAACCATCCGACTTATAGCTCCGGATACAATTACTTAGATAACCGTGTGTCAGTGATCACGAACAAACGCGGTTGGCTCACGTAGCGATTTTTTCTCAAGAATAGCCTCTATCTTTTGTCTATACTTACGGCACCTGTGATTCACTTCACTCTTATTCTCCCATCCGGCCCAAGCGCAATCTCCGTCCTAATCTTGTAGGCCAGTTACTCCTTTCTTAACTCATACACCTCTTTCTTTCTTTGCAATTCTTCATCGCCATGTGTCATAAGTTAGATACTCTTGTCGCCAATATACTCTCGTCTTTTTCATTTCCGGACGTGTTTTTTATATCTCCACCATGATACTCGTATCTCATTGTACCTAGCCTTAAAATAGGTTCACCATACCTGCGGGCTCTCAAACCCACCCCACCCCCAACCTAACCAAGGCCGGTGTCACCCACCGTTTTGGTATGATACCTTGCTAAATTTGACCGTCCTGGGATCTCCTCGGGGTTCGGAAGAACCCATCCCTCGCCTTCCAAGATCAACACCCACGTTCTTAGGCTTGCTAGGCTGCCTGGCTGGTCTCCGGTCAAGTCACACCCACAAATTCTATGTTACCAACTCAGCCAACTGGGACTTAAAATCAAACCGTATTGACCCAAAAAACGGATGACGTAATCTCTGGCTTGAGTCCGGCGGCTTTTCGACGCCGGGAAGCTCGACGGTTTAGCAAGGTTAAGTTATCTGCATTAGCTCAAAAGAAATAAAGAAAATATGGGAGTGATAATGACACGAGAGCTAACGCAAATGGGCGTACCTTCCTCTATTCCTTGTTTCTGCTCTTTATTCTTGGTTCACAAGAACCTATATCCCCCCATTGCGGGCTATACCGCAGGTTCGGAATTTACTTCGGATTGTGTTCTCACGATCTGTAGAGCAGGGCGACACGAAGGCAGCCCACCCAGTGTATTCATTCGGCAACGCGTCTTCAACCGCATGGGTATGTGATGTGCCATCAATTAAACACATGAGATCTTGATACCGAGTGATATTCCATGGCCGCCCCCTATTCTCGTCGGCCTGCTTGAGGCCTGATTGACATATGCTCTTGTGAGGGCGTTGACAATAAAAGAATTGTGTTATTCTATTCTAACTGCTCGAGGGAATGGACTCTTATTCAATAGAGTCCCTCCCAATATCCTATGATTGCCCGAAGCAGAAAATACATTGGAAATATGATAGATCGCGAGAATAACAATGAAGCACGAAATCCCATCACCAGGATAATTGATATCTTCCCGTGCACAGGAACCTGCGGTAAAGGACGTCTTTCACACAATGAACCATTGCGATGCTACAACCCTAGCATCCATGATAGCTAACTTACTAAGTTGGATTTCAACCACCGGTTCCATCCATCCAAACCGGGTTACGGCAGGATAAATCGAGTGAGAAGGAAAAACACCAAAAACAATGGAAGCGATATTGTAGCAGTAAATATAATATCAATGCGTAAAAAGAGAGAACACAAAAATATGAGATCTGGAAAAAGGTGAGTGACTCCCGGTGATATTCAACACTAGGGAATAGGGGAATAGGGTGACTGCGGGTGACTGCCGGGGAGTATGGGGGACAACGGGGGACGGCAGGACGGCTATCATGAGACATTTCTCCGGGGGGGGGCAGTGGGGCCGCAGTCCCCGGTGGTGAGTTGCAGGGCAAGTTCGGGAAAAGACCGGACGGGACGACATAATGTCGTCTGTCCTCGTGCTAGTCCAGGACGGGGGAACTGCCCCGTTGAGAACACTGTCCACGACCGTCATAGTAGAACAGGATTCGATCATCCATAGTGGTACAAAGTAAAGAGTAGCAAAACTTCTCAGTGTCTTCGACGGAAGGGTCAAGGTACTGCTTATACCTTGTTCGAATGCCAAATGTCTCGTATTATTGCCATACATTTTTCCCAGTCTGCTCCAAAGCCGTCATAGCGGGGTCGGTGGTTGCATCCACCCAGCATCCTAATTTTGCACATGGGTTCGTCTTGAGGACATCCGCTTGAACTTTAACACAGGCAATGGGCAGCAAAAAATCAGGAAAACATGCCAGGAGGATCCACGCCGATATCCAGACAAGTTCTCAGTCCGCTTCTCATTCTCCGCTCCGGTAGTGGAAAGGTTTGTGTCTCTTCCTTCCGGTTTCCACCCGCCTCACGAAGTTTTGTCGGTATAGTAAATGTAAAAAATCTAGCTTCCACTAGGTCAGGAAAATAAAAAGAGCAAGAAGAAGGAAGGAAGGAAGGAAGGAAGGAAATAATTCAATCAAACCTGCTCTAATGCAGTGGGGTGGGATTGTATTCCTCCGCACGGCCATGCCTCGTCCTTTCCTCGTGGTCATGATCCTCTTCGTCAGAACCCTCGGTGCCAGAATTATCGGCGCAACCAGTTGGAGTGAGGATGCCGGAAATCTTATCAGCCCTGGAACTGCGCGCAACTGGAGGAGGCATCCTGCGGGAATGGGATTTTGCTGGTCGACCGCACTCAATTGGGATTGAGAAGCAGCGGTAGCAGTGCCAGAAGCCTCAGGAGCGGCGTTAAAGGTCTGACGGCGACTTGGTGGAGGAAGACTTACCAACTAGATTGTGCAAGGAGGAGGTTGAGGAGGAAGAATTCTAGCAGGAACTAGATCTAGTAGGAGTAGATAGACCATTTACTAGACAAAGCTGATACAGCATTTTTTTGTTCATATCCGGAACGCCGCTAGGGGGACCTAGAGCACAAAAGGTGAAATAGGCGAGTTTGCTACATGCTTCGACAGCAGGCTGGATGTTCTCAACCCCTTAGATTCATTCCGGATATGGACCAAAAATGCGGTAGTGGGATGAAGGGGAATTGTGTGTGTGGGTGGTGCTGGTGTGGGTGTGCAGCACTCTCATTGGCACGGGGTTGGTGGTGGTAGTATTAGGCGATGTGGTGAAATGGTTGGTGGAATCTGCTGTGACAAATCTATTACTACTCAGAGTAGACTACTTGTACTCTTTTCTTGCGGTTTAATCATGGAAGAAATATTAGGACGAGATCCATAGGTCATGGTGGAATACTGGATTGCATTGTGCAATATTTCCGAGCAGAGCAAGTTTATTACCAGCTGACTGTTGCTATATCTAGCCCTCGCGTGTTAGCTACAGTTCCAATTTGACTGTTTCAGAAAGGCAAAAGGATGAGAGGCATGTTTACCTGAACTGAATCTTTTTCCTGCGCTGTTGCCATCTGCTCTTCCTAGTTTCTACGCCTGATGTCTACAAGTAATGTCTACTCGGGTACCGGTACCTGACCCGTACCCCCCCCCCCCCCCTCACACTTATCAACTCTGATACAAACAGGGTTCCGAATAGTCCGACCGGTCAAGTCTTGGAGGCGGGACCGGGCTGGCCAGTCCTGGTGATGGCGATGACTGGACCCGACTAACTTGGGTGGTCCGGTCCGGTTTGAACTGGTCCCAG
>Ga0307517_10008973_pt1 | contig 14257 bp, 7 predicted proteins | sample 23_EM_MG_FD_194515 | JGI IMG/M metagenome (GOLD analysis project Ga0307517, IMG submission 194515) | Populus trichocarpa ectomycorrhiza microbial communities from riparian zone in the Pacific Northwest, United States - 23_EM | ecosystem: Host-associated > Plants > Roots > Unclassified | place... | reverse complement strand
ATAGGGAATGGCGTCCGGACGTGACGTCCGGCCGACGTCGCGTCCAGAGTAACGGTTAACGTTCTGAGCGTCCTGAGCGTCTGATGCACGGGACGCTCAGGACGCATATAATAATTTTTGCTGATGCCTGTCTTCCGGTGTTGAGTTTTATGTTAAAGATACAATTGACCCAAGGGAAATGTGGGAAATTCTTAGGAACAAGCTTACCTTAGTCGACAATTGGGGCCTCCAGCGCACACTCAAACTCGCTTCGCACCCCCTCCATCTCCAGTCATTGAAATTACAACTCCACCTCGTTCAGTGCACGATCCCTCCTCGCCCCCTAACTCCACCTTCCACTCAGGCTTCGCGTCCCTGAACCTCCGTCGTCACGATGGAAGACCTCCCTCCCCTCCCCTCTTCGAGGAACTCATCTAGAGCCCCCTCGGCGCAGTCTTCTTCCCCTGAGCTCAATGAGTCCCACCTCTACATACCCGACTTCGTTCGCGAGACCCGCCAGAGGCTTAACTTCACTCCGGTCCAACTCCCCATTCTTGACGATCACCAGCTCTCCGGCCTGTCGGACGGTGAGACGATTCTCGTCCCCCTTTCCTGCTCCACCCTCAACGCGCTCGCGTTTATGACGCGTCAGCTCGACAACATAACAACCCAATTAGGCAGCATCCAACAGGCTGTCCACACCATGCCCACCTGGACGGCCCTCGAGGGTGTCCTCACCCCTATCAACGCTGCCATTCGTGACCTGTCACATAGGGTGTCTGCCCCACCCGCCCAAGCGCCCGCCCCCACTCGGCCTCCAGTTCCCCCGACTGGTGTGACCACACGACAAGCCCCTGCCCCCACGCGGCCTACTGTTCCTCCGTCTGGTACACACGCACCACCTCTTCCCAAGCCCAAGACGAGGGCTCCCCCCCCTGACAAGGGTTCCTCGGCATCCTTCGACCCGGACATTCCCAGATATGATGTGGGTACACGATCCTTCTACGGCGACCCCAGGGCGTATGCGGACAAGTTCCCTGATTCATGGGAAGCGAACGCGTTCCGAGAAGGGAAGTACCCCGACCCCACCACTTTCATCGCAGGGCACCTCGCCCCCGACTGTCCCAAGCCACAACGTTCGTATGCCAAGGTCGCCACTGCTGGCGCTCCCAAGGGCAAGAAGAATAAGAGCTCCCTCACGGCCGCCCAAGTCGCGTCGGCAAGCAACAGTGTGCCTGCCTCCCAGCCACCTAAGTCGCTGCCCACGGCCGAGAGAAGATTTTATGCTCCCCGTTCCTCGCCCTCCGAGCACCAACAAGCGTCCCTGATAGCCGCCACCTTCCCCGACATAGCTGCTCGTGTCCTCAGAGATGCGAACTGCATTCTCCCCCTCGCGGTCACGACCAAAGTCAATGATCATGGATCAGTCACCCTGCTTGTCACCGACCCTAGCACTCCCGCTGCCGCCTTCGCGCCCTACTTCGACGCTCTCTCTGCCCAGCTCAACAAGTCATTCCCTGTGGGTGAGTCCCCCTGGTTGCCCTTTCGCCTCGCCCCCAACGAGGCCCAGCTCGCCATCCACTCCCTCCCCATTGCCTTCCTCCCTGAGGATCCCGAAGAACTCTTCCCTTGCCTCGCGGAGTCGATCCTTAACTCCAAAAACATACGCATCCTCGCCGCCAGATACCTCAATCCCGACGCTCGTTCCAGGGAGGGCAAATCGGCCACCTCCGTTATCGTCTCTGTTCACCCAGGGGACGTCCGAGCAATGGGCTCCTCCATACGCCTTTTTTCCCGCTCACGAACAGTTGAGCGCGCCTACTCTTCCAATAGGTACACGCAATGCAAGAACTGCTGGGGCTTCGGTCATGTCGCCCCCAGATGTCCCTCCGTCGACCCTGTTTGCCCCATCTGTTCCCTCAACCACACCCGTGCCATGCACCGATGTCCCAACCCTACCTGCCCTGGAGGTGGCAACCTTAAGGCTACTCCTGGCTGTTGCTCTTCCTCACCACCGCGATGCGCAAACTGCGAAGGCGCCCACACTGCGACTCACAGGGATTGTGACTCCCGCCCGTGTCCGCCCGCTCTCAGGCGTTCCACCGCTGCCAAGGCGATTGTTCTCCCGCCGCCCGCAAGCGACGCGATGGACACGGCCGCCGACGATGATGACCTCTCGCCCCCCGCTTCTCCCACACGCTCCCTCCAGTCAGCGTTCGAGATGGCTACTCCAAGAGCCAGAAGCTCAACGATACTTCCGGCCTCAGTAGGCCCCACCCAAGGTAGTCGGTCGCTCCCTCCCGTGGAGCCCGTCAGCCCCTCTCCCATGAGCAGAACCCCATCGGGCTTGGCCCGTTAATGCAGCACGCCCAGTCGCCACGGGACGGTGAGCAGAACTCCTCGCCCCCTCCGAAACCCTTCACCCTCCTTCAACACAACTGCCTCGGGAGCTGGGATGTGTTCCTTTCGCTGTTCGGGTCATTTACCCAACTGGCCCACCCTCCTTGTATTGTCGCCCTCCAGGACCCCCCGGTCTACAGAGGCAAACTTCCCTCTTTTAATTTGTTTTCGGCGTTTTCCCCCCCAACCAGCGGTGGCTGCAAGCCCCGTGTTGCCTTTTATGTTTACAGTTCGTTTTTGTCTACTGTTTCCCTCCTGCCCCGCTTTTTCGGGAGGGGTGATGTCATGGCTCTGGACCTCTTCACCCCCGACGGCTTTTTTAACCCCACCACGACTGGTTTTACGATCATCAACTCCTATAGTACCAAGGCTCGCCTCAACAACACCCGTTCCGTGCCGCCGGACGTTATATTCCCTGTTTCCCCGCTCCCCACGCTCACGCTGGGTGACCTCAACATCCACCACCCCATGTCGGACCCTCTTCGCCTGTTCAAGGAAGACGAGATTGCCACCTCGTCCCCCTACTTCAACAGGGCGACGGACCTGGGGTTCACACTTCTCAACACCCCTGGGGTTTTTACCAGGTTTTCAATGTCCCTCGTTGGGCGCCCTGGCGTCCTCGACCTTGCCTTTGCTTGCCCTCTCCTCGCCCCCTATTTCACAGAGTGGTCTGACCCCCTCCCCTCCACTGGCTCCGACCACATCCCGATTCTCCTCCGTTTCGAAGCTCCCCTTGTTCGCGCGGCCCTCCCGGTGCCCAACTGGGCCCTGACGGACTGGCCCGCGCTAGAGGCCTCACTCAAATCAACCCAGGTCTCAGCGGCCCCCCCGATCCCGACCACAAAGTCCATGGACACTTGGTACAAAACAAACATGGGGAGGATAACAGCTCAGCTGGCCCTCCACACTCCGGTCAAGCGGGTCACCTTCAGGTCAAAACCATGGTGGTCCGCCCTTCTTTCTCAACTCAGGAAAGCTTACAACTCCGCCCTCCGCTCCTCGAAAGTAGATAGGTTTGACGCGGTGCTCCTTGCGTCTGCCCGGGCCGCTAGGACAGCCTACTTCAAAGCAATCAAGAAAGCCAAGAGGGACCATTGGTCCGCCTTCCTGGCCACAGCAACCCCGCAAACGGTCTGGACGGCGAAAAGGTTCGCCGTAGGTCGGCCTCCCCCCCGCTTTCCGGAGCTACCTGGGGCCACGTCGCCAGTAGAGCTCAACGAAGCCCTTGTCAACCACTTCTTCCCTGGCGAACCGGCCCGGCCATTCGACTGTATCCTACTCCCGTTCAGGGACTGCCCGGTGTTGGCAGCGGACGAGATTAGCAGAGCCCTAGCCCGGTCTTCACCCTCATCGGCCCCTGGCCCCGACTTGACCCCCAACTCGGTATGGAAAAGGATAAACAGGGTAGCGCCCCACCTGATCCAAGGCCTCCTCGCCCCTCTGGTTGCCCATGGCTTCCACCCCCCAGCCCTCAAGTTGGCGGACGGCATTGTTCTCGACAAGCCGGGAAAGCCTTCCTACGATTCACCCTCCTCCTTTCGCGTCATCGTGCTACTGCAAACCTTTTCGAAGATCCTGGAGAGGATTATGAACTCATGACTTTCGTCGATGGCCCGCGTCGCTGGCCTTCTGGATCCCCACCAATGCGGTTCGCTGGCTGGCCTGTTGGCCTCAGATGCGACCACCACGCTTACCCACGAGGTAAGGACCCTCCAGATGGCTGGGAGGAAAGTTTCTACGCTTTTCCTGGACATCAAGGGAGGGTTCGATAATGTAAACCCCTCGACTCTATGCAGCATGCTCAAAGAGCAATCCGTGAGCCCCTACCTCGTCTCCTGGACAAGGTCCTTCCTTACGGGCAGGACGTGCCACCTCCGCTACCAAGGATCTCCCAAGGTGTTTGCCCCGGTTGCTGTGGGCACGCCGCAGGGTTCCCCCGTCTCCCCGCTCCTGTTTGTCATATATGTTTCCCGTCTCCACTGCGAGATCCCCCAGGGTCTCACCCTTTCCTACGTCGATGACTTCGGTCTGACGGTTTCCTCTTCGTCCTATAGGCGTAACATCCAATCCCTACAAAGGAGGTACGCAGTGCTGAAGGCCAGAGGGTCCCGGCTTGGCGTGGGCTTCTCCGTCCCCAAAACCGAGCTCATTCACTGGAGGACAAAGAAGGACAGGTCTCCTGTCTCCCTCGCCCCGGTGCACCTGGATGGCTCTATCTTCCCCCCCAAAGCCGAGGTCCGCTGGCTGGGATACTGGTTTACGCCGACAATCTCGACAACCCCCCACTTCACCAAAAGGCTGGCCAAGGCCCAGGCCGCCTTCGTAGCCGTCAGAAGACTCTCCCCCCCGGGGATGGGCCTCCCTCCCTTCCTGTGCCATCGGTTGGTCTCCTCACTCCTGTTTCCGATCCTCAGCTACAGCGCGGACACCTTTGAACCCACAGTTCATATGACACGGAAGCTTTCGGCCTTCTGGCACAAGGTCCAGAGGTGGACCACGAACTGCTTTGCGTGCACCCCGACGGACATCCTGGCTGTGGAAGCCTGCCTCCCCCCACTAGAGCTCCTCCTGGCGTACAAACGTCGTCTGGCAGGCCTGAGAGTTATCTGCTCCCCCCCCGAGATCAACCCGGCAGCCGCCAGGCTCCCGGCCTCCCTTCAGACCCCGTCAAGATGACGCCACTTCCCGGACCACAGAATCCTTTCCCGAGGCAACCTAGGGGCCAGGCTGCCACTCCCGTGGCTCCGGGCCAGACCCCCCGCCAAGAATAGAACCCACCTCCCACTTGACGCCCTCGCCCACTCGATGCTCTTCCTCCTCGGCCCCGATGGCCGCGCCCCCCTTCCGGTCACCTCCCAACACCTGCTGGCTGAGCTATACCCCGCTCACCCCCCAGGTCGGTCCTACCCACAACTTAAGCTCCGCTACAAGGCACTCCTCATGGAGGAATGGGAACCGGTAGCGCCGGACTCTACCAGATATGCCTACCGCCCCTCGCTAAAGCCCCATCCATTTATGGGCCTCTCCAAGTTCGACGCGGGCCGCCTTCACCAGATGAGGTCTGGTAAGAGCTACCTCCGCGCCCACCCATCATGGGACGATGACGGCCCACCCACATGCCCCAGTTGCGGAGAAGCCCCTGAGGACTTCGAGCACGCCGTCCTCCACTGCTCAGCGAAGGAGCCTGCCCGGACCCGCCACCTTCAGGGGGTCCTGGTGTTAGGCCCCGACGCTCCCGTATGGTCCTCTGCCGCCCTCCTGGGTGCGCTCGCTCGATTTAGTAGGTCTACGGCCACAGCCTTCCCCCCGGGCATGTTCTCGCGCCCAACATCCGCGGTCTCCTCCGTTTCTTCCCGCGCTTCTAATGTAGTTTCTTTTGGTTACTTTATGTCGTCTCAAGAAAGCTAGATTTACTTTGTTATTTTTCATGCTTACGGCCGGTGAAAGGAGGGTTTCCTTTACTTTACTTGTTTTAATTTCGTGCCCGTATGTGGGCCTGGGACCGTTACGGACCCCAGCTGAAGAGATATGCTCCGGATGTTTCCTTCGTTAGTTCGTTTTGGCTTTTGGGTTTTGTTTTCGCCATAGCTAGCGCTCCATGCGATTTCTTGTACCTTAACAACGAATATATGAATAAAAAATATAAAAATATAAAAAAAATATAAAAAAACAAGCGCACACTCAAACGAGACTTTTATAAGACGTACTATGACGGCAAGGAACCGATCACAGCATATATAAACCGCCTCCGAGTCTTTCAACAACCGCTTCAAGGAACGAATAATGAGGTTTCGAATGATGAACTTGTTAACCAAATCATGACCTCTTTGCCTACAACCTGGGAACAAAGACTTATTACCTTGGACGATAGACGTGACCTTACCCTTGATGACTGGTTCATCGACTCTGGTGCTACTGACCATATGAGCAATGAGCAAGGAGACTTCTTCTCACTCAAAAGACTATACCCTTCAGTCCGAGTCGTGCTTGGTCATAACACTGTAGTGCATGCCTATGGGATAGGCTCGATTTACCTCAATCCCAAGGTACTTCTAACACGTGTCTTATTTGTGCCAGATTTGGGAACTCGGCTGCTCTCTGTTAGCGCAGTGACGCAACTTGGGTGCCAAGTTGTCTTTGATCGGTCTGGCTGCAAAATCTGGAAGGATAATATCGACATTCTCTCCGCTTCCTCCCAGGGTAATCTCTTCAAGGTTGACCTACATCATGCGAATATCAGCAAGGCAATACCAAACAACAGTGGTAGTGCAGACGGTCACGCTAACTCTGAGATGGGGGATAAGAGCAACATCGATAACGTCATTGCGACGAATTCCTCCTCAAAGCAAAGAGGACACAATTTACAACTCTGGCATCAACGCTTAGGCCATTTGAATCTCCCTGATATGAGGCAGCTAGCGGAGTTAGGCACTGGAGTTACGATAAATCAATCCCAATCAGCCTTGCCACCATGCCCGGCTTGCCTCCAAGGCAAGCAACAGCGTTCATTCAATCGTCAGAATATCGCCTCCCATACCGTTGATAAACTAGCCTTAGTTCACTCCGACTCCTGTGGCCTCTTTTCGGTTCCCTCTATGGCTGGAGCACGCTACTTTATCCTTTACATTGATGATTGTACTCGAATGGTATGGTGTTACTTCTTGAAGCAGAAGTCAGCTCAAGAGGTATTGGAGCTATTCAAGGGATTCAAAGTCCTAGTAGAGAAGCACTCGGGGAAGTTCCTCCTTCGCTTTCGCTGTGATAATGGTCGCGGTGAATATGATAATCGGGTGTTTCAGGAGTATCTTACCTCTCAAGGAATAACCTACGAACCCTCAGCACCGTATACCCAGCATCAAAATGGGGTCAGCGAACGCATGATTCAAACAGTTATGGAGCGCGCACGTACTATCCTTCGCGAATCACAACTTGAAGATCGTTTCTGGGCAGAAGCTGTAAACATCTCCGTATACCTCCACAATCGCAGTCCAACCAAAGCTCTTAACGGCACAACACCATACGAGGCCTGGCCTGGCACCAAACCTCCCCTTGAACACTTAAGGTGCTTTGGTTGTGACGCATATGTGTATGTGCCTCTCGAGCGCAGAAAGAAGCTGCATCCCAAGTCACGCCTATGCATTCACCTTGGATATCTCCATAATACTACCAAGCTTTGGCGTGTATGGGACTCTGCAAGCGGACGAGTAATTCATGTTGCGGATGTGGTCTTCGATGAGGGAAGCTTTGGTGGACGAAGCCGAACGAACTCCGTATCTCCATTGAGTACACTATTGAGAGACGAGGTTGACCACTCAGTTACGAGTAATGTGCCTCTACAATCACGTACTATGTCGATTAGCGATACCCAACTACCACCACAGTCTGCCGGACTTCCTGAAGTCAATGATACGGCTGGCGGGAGGTTTACCAATGCTTTAGAGGATAGGGTCGGTGATGCCAATGAGCCAATTCCTGGTACTCAAACCGATAACTTACCCAGCCCCAAGGGAAGAAGTACGGTAAGGTCCATAACCTGTAATGGTATGGCACCAGAGGAAGGTGAGTCCGTAACTTGTCACAGTGCGGCTCCAGATGGGCATAAGTTACCCGCTCTGCGTAAGTCAAAACGAGCTCGAATGCCTTCCTTCTGGTTACGGGATAGTGTCACCTTTGCTGTGCGAGCAAGTGAGCACGAGGAACCCCAGAGTTATATCGATGCTTTAGAGCGGCCAGATTACTGCAAGTGGGAGCAGGCTATTAAGGAAGAGTTTAAATCTCATGTTGATAATGGTACATGGGAGCTTGCTGAGCTCCTGCTAGGAAAGCATGACATTACCTGCAAGTGGGTGTTTAGGCTAAAGACCAACGCAGATAGCTCTACTCGATATAAGGCTCGCCTGGTTATTCGTGGGTTTGAGCAAGTTCCAGGCATTGACTTTCATGAAACTTTTGCGCCCGTTGCCAAGTTCGTTACTGTTCGCGTACTACTAGCTCTTGCCGCATACCACGATTGGGAAGTAGAGCAGATGGATGTCAAAACGGCTTTCCTTCATCCAGTTCTCAAGGAAGAGGTATTCATGGCGATACCAGAAGGGTACTCCGAGTATTCCAATATGCCTAGTCCCAACACCGCATTTCCGCTGCTGCGCCTCTTGAAAGCCTTGTACGGTTTAAAGCAGGCCCCAAGGGCTTGGTACCAAGATGTTAACAGCTTCTTCACGGATATGGGAATGACACAGTCAAGCGAGGATCATAGCTTATACTTCTCAAAAGATCTGCTAGTCCTTCTCTATATTGATGACTTGCTACTATTTGCGAAGAATATGCGGAGTATAGACACGATGAAAAAGAAGCTTTCCACCACATACCAGATGACCGATCTCGGCCCTATCAGACAGTTCCTCGGTCTGCAAATTGTCTGGAATCGTATTCTACACAGAATCGAGCTTCATCAGTCCCCCTATATCCACACTATCCTTACCCGATTCCAGATGTCCGATTGCAGAGCAATATCAACTCCAATGGACCTCAATATGTACCTACCGCCTTGCACCAATAATACCGATATCGACAATCGATCTGAATATCAATCAAAGATCGGCAGTGTTATGTACGCTATGCTAGGAACCAGGCCTGATCTGGCCTACACGATATCAACTCTCAGTAAACATAATGACCGACCGACCCAGTCCCACCATGTTGCACTACAGTGTGTATTCCGCTACCTCCAACAGACACAACATATGGCAATACGATACGAACGTGGTAGTGGTGAACTTGGTGTCTTTCCTAAAGTTACTGGCTATACGGACTCCGACTGGGCTGGAGATAGGGATGATCGAAGGTCCACTAGTGGCTATGTGTTTACACTTTGTGGTGGAGCGATCTCTTGGAAATCTCGCAAACAGGATGTGGTTGCCACATCGAGTACTGAAGCAGAATATGTGGCTCTAACTGAAGCCGCTAAGGAATCTATCTGGCTACGGCGCCTGCTAATTGAATTAGAATCACGGGTGATCACTTCTACTCCACCCCATATTACAACCAACCATTTCAATGAGCTTAGCCAGCAGTGGGAGTCTTTGAATACCCAAGAGCCAAGTAGCGGAGTCCTCCCTAAAGTTTCTACAACATCCACTATGCCTCAGGTTATTTATGCCGACAACCAAGGAGCGATTAAGCCCTCTGATAACCCGCAATTTCATGCTAGGACGAAGCATATCGATATCCGTTACCATTATATTCGAACCGCACGCGAACGAAACGAAGTAGCTGTAGTCTACATCCCCACTGCAGATATGACTGCTGACATACTAACTAAAGCTCTCTTGCGGGAGAAGCATCAGAAGCACATGGACGGAATGGGAATGATTCTCTTAGACTAAGAGGAAGGAAAACTCATCTGATTGTTTTATTCCTGTTTTACATGTATACCCGACACTCTTTTTCCCTCTGTAGCCTTTTTTCCCACTGGGTTTTTGCTACCAGGTTTTTAATGAGGTTGCGGCTAACTTACTGTTTATTCTTTCTGTCAATCCTTTTACAATATCTACGTTGGGGAAGTGGGAGTGTTGGAATTTTGTCCCCGTCTACTCGATATCGTTTGAATCTTATTCTTTCCTATTAGCTCTTTCATGAAACACCCTACTGCACCTTTCTTACTCTCATTGAAACTGTTTTCTCCTTGCTGCTCAAACCTTTCTCTTGTTTCAGTCGGAGAAAATTTTCTTCCTCCGTGTAGGAAGTGAAAGATTTTCACCCACACGGTCATGGCATTAGGGCAGACAGATTCTATCTTAAAAGGCCCTGATCATGTAGTTAGAAATGCTATGCGAAATTGAACGTCTATCTTGTACCCAATCGAATTGCCCTCTTCTAGTCTATCTCTCTCAACTATTTTACACATTTTCTCGGTCCCCTCAGCCTGTATTTTTTATAGGCATCAATATGGTAATTAGCCAGCGCTTAAAAACATACTGTACTATCACATACCGTAGTCCGTCGGGTACTGCGCACAAGAGATCTTGTTAAGAAAATGGCGCCACCTGGGAGGTGTTGTTCCTTCCTTGATGGGAAATTGATTAATGGCATTCGGAGAGCAGCCTTCCTTAACTGGAAACAAATACCTTGGCATTTCAACCCGAGTCATATTCCACCGATCTCTTGTGCGCAGCGAAGGACTAAGGGATACAGCGGCTATTCTTTGTACAGTGAAACCACTGATATTTCCCACCTCCAAGATTTCCAACCCTCTAGTAGTTCCAGTGCTTGCAGAGTCACGACGTTTGAGGTAACTTATGGGAAATCCCTCCAAAAATTCTAGACCTCTTACTGTATTGTTTCCAATTCCAGAACATTCCGTGGACCTTGACTCCGGCAAACACCTATCCGAGAAAAATTAGCGGGAGAACTTAGCTTGAAAAAACAAAAGACGGAAGGGAGAGGAGAACAAACAAACAATCCCCATTTGCATGAACCTGAAGGGGTTTCTGTACAGAAAAACCATGATAGTTAGAGTGAGGATCACCACCGTGACTGCCCAACTCTCTAAGGAAAATGCCTAGCCAACGAGTAAGCTCAAAGACTCTGGGAATCCACCACGTAAAGGAGTCTTTTATCATACTTTAAGGTGGAAAATAGTCCCCAGTTGTGCCTGCCCAGCCGCACTCCTTTATTTGAATTTATACTTTCTACCCAGTTCTTTGTGCATCATATCCAAGTTCTACACAAATTTTCCTTTTCTCTTCGCCACCATTAGATACCACTCGATTTATGGGGTTATATCTGGCCGCCCTCCTGTGCCAAGACCCCTCTCCACTTTCCAGCCCCGCCCTTATTTCCATCCTCGCGCTACTCCTTACCTGCTGGAATTATCGGAGGTTTTCACTGTAGCAGTAACATAGCAGGGGGGTTAACGAACAGGAGGGTTCGGCGAACACTACACCAAAAGTGACCTGGTATTATAATTATTAATTCAGGCGGTGAATCTGTTTGGCAGTGTTCTCAGCCGTCCGGGGCCCCTGTAGGGCCCGGTGGGGGGGCTGCCAAGACCCCCGGACGAGACGGGACGGCAAAATGTAGTCCATCCTCGTCCTTGAATTCCCAGGACGGCCGCCATTAGCAAGGACGACGAGCCCCACGACCTGACACAACTTCTGCCAGGGGACGGCAGGTAAGTACATGGGGCCGCCGGGGACGGCGGGGGACGACAGGGGACGACGGGGGACGACGGGGGACGACACAATATCGTGCGTCCTGGTCCTTGACTCTTACTTGTCGGGCAAGTTCAGGAAAAGACGGGACGGGACGACGAAATGTCGTCCGTCCTCGTCCTGGCCCAGGACGGACGGACTGCCCCGTTGCGAACACTGCTGTTTGGTCTGCTCGGCCCTCCTGTTTGTCGACCCCGCTCCTAGCCTATGTGTGAAAAATGTCTGGCAACAGGGGAAAAGAGTCGGAACCGATCTCACAAGCACTGGCTCAGCCTTTGTTCGAACAATTGTCTGAGCGAGTGTATGTTACCCATCCCCCATACCCTTACACCCGGGTACACACGATCCTATTCAAAATGGTCAAATATCCGTCACCGCAATAGCGGCTAGGATAGATACCGCACAGCATCTTCTCTTCGTTCCTGCTTGCTAATCTAGTAGTAAGGATTGAAGTATATATCAAAAACAAAACCAAGCTCTGATCCTTCTATCGATTGCCACACATCTCCACTTTCCTTCATCTCCTTTTGTCGTCATGCGTTCCGTTAGCAGTCTATGCTCCTTCCCCTTCAACGGCGACAGCGAATCAGCGATACGATACATGGCGAGTGACGAATGGTGAAACGAAACGCCAAGCAACTCAACGAAAACGATCGCACACTCAGGGGTGGGGAAAATCTTTTCACTAACACAACCGCAGGCTCATGCTCAACGGCGGACCCACAAGCTCGATGCTCTCACTAACTAACTGACTAAGGGCGATCACAGGAGTATATATCCACAAAGACCTCATATCCCTCCATGAGGCACCACACTACTCGATGAGAGTCTCTCCTTCCCCCGTGAACTCTCCCGGCTAACTAAAAGGGAAACAAACACTTTCCCACCTCCGGGATTCCAGCTCTTTCCAGCTGATCTTACAGTACTTCTGCTTTTCTCCCGGCTTTCCCGGAATCTGCACGATCCCAAAACTATCGCTCATTCCTGCATTCGCAATGCTTTCCCGAACATACAAACCAAACGCCCAAAACTGAACCGTATACCCCAGCCAAAGCGAGTCTCCGAAGACAAACCCATGCCTGAATCCTCAGCACACCTCCGAACACAAACCTATGCCCCATGCTGGTGCCATATACCCGGATCCTCAGTGCATATCCGAAGCCACAAACAAGCGCGCCCCCGGAAGCTATCTGAACAAAGGAAGTATCGTGAGAGTATGGCCAGCAGCATAATTTTCAATATTCCCATCCACTAACGGAAACATTTCCTGTGCTTCCGCACTTGCATATAACAAAAGAAACTATAGCATGCCGTGTAGAACTAACTGATTTCTAACCGATCCCCCCCGTCCAGTCCTGCGATCCTGCTAATACTATCCAACCACCCTTATTAAGACAACCATCTTGGCGACAGAAGCCGTTGCCCCAACCAGTCACCCGTTTTGCATCAAAAGTTCCCAGTTTAAGATAAACACGGCAATAATGGGACCGGCCTTGAAAAGAGAGTTCTCCTGAGCTCACCACTATCTTGAAAGCCGCTATTCGCTTCTCGGAACGTCCACATTATTGTTTCACTATTCCGATAGTTTACGGGAATGCATGTTGGCTTTGCTAACGCGGTTTGGATCGATAGATCCACCGGAGGGCGGGAGAACCGGAAGGGAGAGTGAAAGAGTTGGATGCCCCGGGGCAACGAATAGTGGGAATCCTTATCAATCAGCTTTTAGCAAGGGGGGTGCATGGAGGGGAAAGGAGGACATACGGGGGAGAGAATTGATATGTGTGGCGATCTATGGTATTTTTCTGTCGCTATTAATCCGTTTATATGTTTGCTATTTGGCTGCATAAATATTAGGTCACACAGGCCCTCCCAGATGAAATGAAGTTCCCAGAATCTCCCGCTCTGTCAAGTCTCCTGTATACAGCCTCGTCACCCCTCCCCCTCTTTTTTTTTCCTGCCAAATTTACATGATTCCTACGAGTGATAAACAATGAATAGAGTAATGATCTGCCATCAGTTTAGAAGGGCACTGAACATGACGAATTACCCTCGCTCAGGAAAAAAAATCCTCAAAGGAGAAATATCCTGCGAAATAAATTTAATACACCATACTAGTACCAAACCGTGTAGGTTTGTGATACCCCATCCTCTCCTCCTTTTGTTTTGTGAAAAATAAAAAGAGCAGTATCATACAATATTATTATACAAAAGTTTAATTCAAAACACAAAGCCCAACCTACCATAACCCACTCTCACTTCTTAACAACCCTAACGCCAAACAAATACTCCCATCAACCATAGCAGTAATCACCCCAGCAGTTCAGCCACTAATAACTGCTTTCTCAAAAGCAGCAACAATATATTGGGGCATAATTCGCCTCATTATCTGACTTGGCATCTCAACGGCCCTGGAACAACTTTCTAACCCCTTCAAACTTGTGCGGGGCAGCCCACCATAATGGTGTTCGGCCACAATTGTCTCTCGGATCGGGGTTGACCTCCTTCAGGCCGAGCAGCAGCTTCACAATCCCCTCATGCCTAGTGATGGCCACGATCATGATCGAGCAGATCACGGAGGGTATGCTCGATCATGATCTGATCGAGGGGACCCCATGATCGAATGATCGATCAAATGGGTAGGTCCTGATCGAGTGATCGATCATGGC
>Ga0307517_10008972_pt1 | contig 14260 bp, 12 predicted proteins | sample 23_EM_MG_FD_194515 | JGI IMG/M metagenome (GOLD analysis project Ga0307517, IMG submission 194515) | Populus trichocarpa ectomycorrhiza microbial communities from riparian zone in the Pacific Northwest, United States - 23_EM | ecosystem: Host-associated > Plants > Roots > Unclassified | place... | reverse complement strand
GGGGTTATATGCAGGGGGTGAGCATCGACCTGGAGATCACGGCCAAACAGACCAAAAGGGTAAAGGAGATCAGCGCACGCATCCTGGCCGACAATTGCGGCAAAAAGGTCGAACAAATCCTCAAGGATTTCGACAGGGACTACTGGATGGACGCCAAAGAGGCCATCGAATACGGCATTGTGGATCATGTATTCGAGAAATTATAACTATAAAACATTGCATTTAAAATAGTTGTGAAGAAATTCCCATGGATGGACAGCCCCGGAAGTTTTCGGGGCTGTTTTTTCCAGATACTGGTATAATCGAATAAGTTGGGTAACTTTACACCAGCAAAAAAAAATAATGGCAAAGAACACTCTACACTGTTCTTTCTGTGGGCGCAACCGCGATGAAGTGAAAATACTTATTGCCGGGCAGGAAGGACATATTTGTGAAAATTGCGTGGAACACGCGCAGGAGATCATCCAACAGGAACTGATGATCCGGGAAGACACGCCCGGCAATTCTCAATTCAAGCTCACCGTCAAGAAACCGATAGAAATAAAACGCTTCCTGGATGAATATGTCATCGCCCAGGACGACGCCAAGAAAGTATTGTCCGTAGCCGTATACAACCATTACAAGAGGCTGCAGCAAAAAGTGGTGGAAAATGAAGTAGAGATCGAAAAGAGCAATATCATCATGGTCGGCGAGACCGGCACGGGGAAGACCCTGCTGGCCAAAACGATCGCCAAGCTATTGAATGTCCCCTTCGCCATCGTGGACGCTACCGTCTTCACCGAGGCCGGCTATGTAGGCGAAGACGTGGAAAGCATCCTTACCCGCCTTCTGCAGGTCTGCAACTACGACGTAGCGGCGGCCGAAAGGGGCATCGTCTATATCGACGAGATCGATAAGATCGCCCGTAAAGGCGATAACCCCTCCATCACCCGCGACGTAAGCGGCGAAGGCGTACAGCAGGGCCTGCTCAAACTGCTGGAAGGAACCGATGTGCTGGTGCCCCCACAGGGCGGCAGGAAGCATCCCGAACAGAAACTGATCAAGATCAATACCCAGAATATCCTCTTCATCTGCGGAGGCGCCTTCGACGGCGTGGATAAGATCATCGCCCGCCGGATCAATACGAACGCCATCGGGTTCAATGTGAACAAGGAACAACAGGAGAACGCCAAGAAGAACCTCCTGCAATATGTGAATGCGCCCGACCTGAAATCTTTCGGCCTGATCCCCGAATTACTGGGCCGCCTACCGGTGGTCACCCATCTCGACCCGCTGGATAAGACGACCCTGCGCAGCATCCTGACGGAACCCAAGAATTCTCTCATCCGTCAATACAAGAAACTGTTCGAACTGGAAGGGATCCAGCTGAGCTTCGACGACGACGTGTTCGATTTCATGGTAGAAAAAGCCGTGGAGTACAAGCTCGGGGCCAGGGGCCTGCGCAGCATCTGCGAAAGCATCCTCACCGACGGCATGTTCGAGCTGCCCTCCACCAAGGAGAGCAAGTTCCATCTTAACCTGGAATACGCTCGCAAGAAATTCGATAAGAGCAAGATGAACCTGCTGAAGGTCGCCTAAGGCGCCCCCGGCAATCTCATCTCTTCATAACATAAATAAATATGGTTCGACCCCGCGTACCGATACCGGAGTCGAACCATTTTAAATTAGTTACTACTATGCAGGAATTGATCGACCGCATGAAGGCCGAAGGCCTTACGGAAGAACAGGCTTACAAGGCCATCGAAGTGATAAAACTCTATGCAAAAGAGAAGTTCCCCATCTTCGGCGGCGCCATCGACAAACTCTTCGACAAGTACGACAAGAGGTCGGACGATGATTTTATGCCTTAATAATACAATCCTTTCTTCTTCAGATACTGCTGCAACAGGGCTGGGTAGTTGGTCTGCACGATATTGGCGCCGCTCTTCAGCACTTCGTCATAGGCGTCCAGGTCCCCGGTGGCGACCTTCTTATCCGCATCGTCCAGCGCATTGATGAAGACCCGGGCGTCGTGGTCCTTTATTTTCGTCACCACCGATACGGTATTGTGATGGGAGTCGATGTGCACCGCTTCGGTGGGCGTCACCTTGAACAGGGTATCCACGGCGGCTTCGTTGTTGGTGCGGATCAGGGTCATGAAGGCCGGGCTTTTCTCCTTGATCATTTTACCATAGATCGGACGATAGACGAGGGCGAACACATTCTTTTCGGTGCCGGTGCGGGTGACCACGTTGAGGATGGCGGGGAACCGGTCTACCTTGATATCCAGGTCCACAAGGATCTTTCCTTTGGCGACCAGCAGGGCTTCTTCCAGGGTCGGCACTTTCTCCTCCGTCGGCTGTCCGTTGAACTTCAGGTGCAGCTTGCGGATCTCTTCGAAGGTCAGGTCGGCCACATTTCCCTTCCCGTCCGTCGTCCTGTCCACCGTCTTATCGTGCATGATGATCAGGCTGTCGTCCTTGGTATAACGGATATCCAGCTCGAAGATATCGATGCCCAGCTCGATGGCCTTGCGGAAGGAGGCCAGGGAGTTCTCGGGGACCTCGTTATGCGCGCCGCGATGGGCGCAGATCAGGACCGTCTTGCCATGGGTGTTGCGGAATTCTTTGCTGATCGCGCCGAATCGTTTGCTGTCCTGTGCGGACAGCAGGGAGACAAGGGCCAGTTGCGTAAAAGCGGCTAATACAATTTTTTGGAACATATTCGATCTTGTTTTAGAATGTAAAAAGGTTTTTGACAACGGTGCTGCGGCCGGCGGCGGATCCTCCATCGCCGCCGAAGCCCGCTTAATAATATCCTTCGTTCTGCTCTTCACTGATGGGGCCCTGCGGGCTCAGCCGGTCGATAAAGGTCTGGGGAATGGGACGGAGGACATGATAGTCCCGGATATTGCCGGCGTCGGGATTGTATTTCTTCACCCGCTCCACCAGCTTCTCGCAGCGATCCAGGTCTTCCCAGCGATTGAGCTCGCCCAGCATTTCCCTTCCTCTCTCTTCCAGGATGAAATTCACGAAGTCGCCGCTAATATCAGGGGCCGTGACGGTCATCTGCGGCACGGTGCTCTTCGTGCGATCCGCATAGGCGCCGCCTTCGAAGGTCCACCACTGCGTGGTCTTTAGCTCACCCTCTTTATAGGCGGCCCGTTGCCGGACCTGGTTGATATAGCCCGCCGCTTTGTCGAAATCGCCTTTGCGGCCATAGGCTTCCGCCAGCAGGAGCAGGGTCTCCGCATAGCGCATCTTCACATAGTCGCGGGAGCCGTTGGTCTCGTTCGTGGTAGGACGGCTGGGGTCCAGGTATTTTTTTAAGCCGGGAAAGATGAAGTTGTAGCTGAAAGGCTGGTACGTATTCAGGGGCAGGAAATAAGGGTATTGCTTGTTCGCCTGCATCGCGGCGGCCAGGTCGCCGGAAGAAGCGTAATACACCGGCGAGAAATACAGCGCGGTATCCCCCACTTTCACATCCACCTTATTACCTGCGAGCGTGGTGATCTGATTGGCGGCCTGGTTGGCGATATAGCCCCAGACAAAGGATTTGGCAAAACGGGAGTCATACATCCGGGTAGCTCCGAATAATCCGTTGTAGACATAAGGCGTCGGGCGCACGCGCCGGTAGGGGCGGCCATAGTCCAGCGAACGCACGAGGATCTTCGTGTTGACGGCGTCGTATTGCGGAACGTGGTAGAGATGCATATTATTCCCGCCGCTGTTGCTGATGACATTGGTCGTGAACTGGATGGCGAAGATGACTTCGGAGTTCACCTGGTTCTTTGGGTCCCAGAGCTGTGCGTAATCGGGCACCAGGGAATAGGTCCCTACCTGTTTACTCTCGATCTGCGAAGCGTAGTAGATGACGCTGTCCATATCGGAAGCCTGGGTCCCGCGCAGGGTCTGCTGCGTCGTGGACGTAGCGCTGCCCCGGGCCAGGTAGACCTTGGCCAGCAGTTGTGCGGCGGCGGCTTTCGGGATGCGGCCCTGTGCGGCGGGGGTTATGGGCAGCTGGTCGAAGGAGACTTTCAGGTCCGAGAGGATGCTGGCGTAGAGGTCTTTGACGGGAGCACGTTTGAAATCTGTCTGCACCTTATCCGAAGAGACCAGCACTAAGGGAACATTCCCGAAATGCTGGACCAGGTCGAAATAAAAGATCGAACGGAGGAAGCGGGCTTCGGCGGCGATCACTTTTTTCCTTCCTTCATCCATCGTCACCTTCGGCAGGTAATCGAGGGTGACATTGCACTGCGAGATCCCCTTGTAATGATAGTCCCAGTAATCACTGATATTCCCGTTGAGGGAGGTGAGGGTGGACAGGTATTCATTGAAGGTGGTGTTGCCGTCCGAGCCTACGGTGAAAAGGTCGGTGCCCGCGTCGCTGAAGGTGAGGCCGCGTTCGCTCTGCACTTCCAGGCGAAGGGTGTTGTAAGCGGATACCAGGGCGCCTTCGATGCCGGCCGGCGTCTCGTACAGCTGGTAGCTGACCCCTGCCACGACGGTCTCCTGCAGGTATTTTTTACAGGCGGTGAACGAGGCGATGGTAGCCGTCACCGTTATCCAGGTAAGTATCTTTTTCATGTTGCTGGTATTTGTTGCTGATAACATTTTATCCGATATTAAAAAGGCCGTTAGAAAGTGATGTTGGCGCCGACGAGGAAGGTCACTACGCTGGGCTCGTTGAAGCCTGTAGCCCCTTCGGGATCGGTACCGGGGAACTTCGTCACGACAAAGGGGTTCTGTACGCTGGCATAGATCCTGAACTTCTGCAGGGAAGCGCTCTTCAAGAGGGGCGACGGCAGCGAATAGCCCAGGGAGATATTCTTGACCCGCATAAAGGACCCGCTGTAATAGTTCAGCTGGCCGATAAAGTTGAGACCGGCCGTCCCCAGCAGCGGACGGGGATATTTGGTGGCGGGGTTGTTCGGCGTCCAGTAGTCCAGCTTGGGCTGGTTGTAGCGGCCGTCGAAACGCATGTCCAGGTCATGATACACCGTCTGTCCCACCATGGCGTAGATGAACACCGAGGCGTCGAAATTCCTATACCGGAAATTGTTGCCGAGGCTGGCCGTCCATTTGGGATCGTATTGCCCGATGATATAGCGGTCGGAGGCGTCGATCTTATAATCATGGTTCAGGTCCAGGGGCCGGATATCGCCCGGCTTGAAGGTGGAGCCATTGGCGTTGTATTTAGCTATTTCCGCCATGTCCTTGGGGTTGTTCTGCCAGATGCCGTCGTTGGTCACGTCGTAGAAGACCTGGACGGGCTTGCCGATGAACCATTTGGCGCCCACGTCGTCCTGCTTGCCGTTGTAGAGCTCGACGATCTTCTGTTTATTGGTGGCATACACCCAGTCGGTGCGCCATTCGAAATCCTTCCGCAGCATATTTACCGTGCTGATAGCCACTTCGATGCCCTTGTTGCTGGTCTTGCCCACGTTGCTGAGGATGGAAGAGAAGCCGGAGACGGTGGGCAGCTGACGGTTGAGCAGGAGGTTATAGGTGTTCTGGCTATAGACGTCGATGCTACCCGTGATCCTGCCGTTGAACCATGCGAAGTCGATGCCCGCATTGTATTGCCCCGTCGTCTCCCAGGTGAGGGCGGGATTCAGCATCGTCAGCGGTGAAAAGCCCAGGGCCGGCGCATCGCCGAAAGCATACTGGATAATGGAGAGGCTGCCCTCCGTCATATAGGGCGAGATGGCCGAGTTGCCGGTCTTGCCCCATCCTGCCCGGAGCTTCAGGTCGTTGAGGGCCGTGAAGCTCTTCAGGAAGGATTCGCTCTTGACGCGCCAGGCCAGCGACACGGAAGGGAAGAGCACCCATTTATGACCATCCGCCAGGCGGGAGGATCCGTCATAGCGAGCCGAGATCGTAGCGAGGTATTTGTCCTTATAGGCATAGTTGAGCCGTCCCATGTAGGAGGAAAGGTTCCAGTGGGAATAGTTGCTCTTGATGCCCAGGATGGTCAGGGCGCTGCCGACATTATAATACAGCTGCTGGTCATAGGGGAGGTTGGATACGGCGATGATGCTGGTGTCCTCCGAGGAACCCTGGATGGATTGCAGGACGGTGGCGTAAAAGCTATGGTCATGACCGATGGTCCGGTGATAGCTCAGCACGTTCTCCAAAGAATACATGCTGCGTTTGACGGATGCATTATAGGCGTCCGAAGGGGCCTGTCCTCCCGCCGAAGCCGTATTGGCGGCGTCGAAATTCAGGTTCTGCTGGGCCCGGTAGTCCAGTCCCAGGGTGCTGCGGAAGTTGAAGCCTTGTAGGAAAGAGATATCGGCGTAGTAGTTGCCCAGGAAGCGGTCCTGCTTGACTACCCGTTTCGTATGACCGAAATTAGTGACGGGATTGGGGGTCCGGGTATTGTTGGTAGGGAAGATGGCCAGGGTGCCGTCCTCCGCGTAGGGAGAGGCCAGGGGGTTGAAGCTCTTCAGCCCATAGCCGTCGAACACGTCGGACCAGCCGGCGTCCTGCAGGGAGTTGGAATAGACGGTCTCCGTTCCCACTTTTATGCCCTTGCTGACATTCGTCTCCGCATTCAATCGCACCGAATAGCGGGTATAGTCCTGGTCGCGCACGACGCCGAGGTTCTTATAATAATCGCCCGACAGGAGGAAGCGTGTCTTCTCGCTGCCGCCGCGCACGGCCAGCTGGTGGTCCTGGAGGTTGCCGGTGCGGAGACCATAGCTCAGCCAATCCGTGCTGACGAGCTTGGAAGGATCATAGGTGCCACTGGCCCAGGCATTCTGCATATTCTTCAGCATGTAGGGCGTCGCTACCAATTGGTCGTTCTTGAAGTCGAGGTCCTTATTGGGAGTGGGGTCGTAAGCGCCGCCCAGGGAATTGCGCTGCGCTTCCCGGGAATATTCCACGAACTCGGCGGCGTTCATCAGCCGGGGCAGGGGCCGGTTCTTCTGCATGGCTTCGTAGCCGTTATATTCGATGCTGGTCTTGCCCGCGATGCCTTTCTTCGTGGTGATGATGATGACGCCGTTGGCGCCCCTGTTGCCATAGATGGCCGTGGCGCTGGCGTCCTTCAATACGTCGATGGATTCGATGTCGTTGGGGCTGAGCTGGTCGATGGCGTCCACGGTGGGGATCCCGTCTACGACGTAGAGGGGTTCGTTGGAGGCGTTGATGGAGCGGTTGCCCCGGATGCGCACCTGTGAGCTGAAGCCGGGCTTCCAGGTCTGGGTCTGCACCATGACGCCGGCGATCCGGCCTTGCAGGGCCTGGGTGACGTCGGTGGTGGCGATCTCGGTGATCTTGTCGGCCTTGATCGAGCCGATGGCGCCCGTGACGTCTTTTTTGAGGACCGATCCGTAACCGATGACGACCACTTCGTTGAGGTTGGAGGGAGATTCCTTCATGCGTACGATGATGGAATTATTGACGCCTGATTTGATCTCGAAGTCCTTCATCAGGTAGTCCTGGTAGCCCACGTTGGTGAACGAGAAATGATACCGGCTGCCGGTGCGCAGGCCCGAGGCGGTGAAGAGCCCTTTTTCATTCGTGGTAAAATTGTGCCGCTCTTTGGAGCCGGCAGTGGTGATGGTGACCGAGACATTGCCCAGGGCTTCGCCTTTTTCGGAAGTGACGATGCCCGTGAGCTGTGCCTTCTGTTGTGCGGCCGCCGGAAAGGAAAGGGCAGCGACGAGCAGGCACAACCATCCCCTGGCTGTTAACAATCTGAATACTGACATATGTTGTTTTGTTTATTGCACCCTGGCAACTACAATCGTTGTGTCGCCCTCTTTAAAGGAGAGCCCGTTGATGCTCCCCAACAGGGAGAGGATCGTCGATAAATCATCGGATGGAAGGAATTTACCAGTTACCAGCAGGGTATCGAATCCATGTCCCTGTAAGGCGAAGCGGACCTGGTAGCGTTCTTCCAGCTTGTCCAGCACATGGGTCAGGGGTTCCTGGCTAAATTCAAGGATAGAGGTGTGCGAAATATTATTTGCCCTGATGGGGGATATGGATCTTTTTTTAGCGACGGCCGCACCGGAAGAGGAATCCGTGAAGCGGGTGACGGTGTATTGCCCTGCCTGCCTGTCCAGGATGAACTGCTGCCCCGGCTCGAGGAAGACGCCGTCCGTCATCGCGGCATGCACTACTACTTTCCCTTCGAACAATCTTACCTGCACCTGGCCCGGATCGAGGGTGCTGACCAGGAACTGTGTTCCGAGTGCGGTGGTGCTGATCCCCCCGGCATGTACGGTGAAGGGTTTCAGCGGGTCTTTCGCCACTTCGAAGAGGGCCTTGCCCTTGAGGCGGATATTCCTTGCGGTGTCGCTGTCGAAGGGGTCATACTCGATGGTGCTGCCCGGCGAGAGCTTCACCAGCGACCCGTCCGGGAGGGTCAGGGCCAGCAACGCGCTGCTCCTGTTCGTACGGATGCTATGATGACGGCTGTCCGCTGCACGCTGCGCCAGGGACGGAGTCCGTTGCGCTTTATAGGAATACCAGGTGACGCCGGCCAGCAGGAGCAGCATGGCCGCGGCCGACCATCCGAACCAGGCCGGGAGGGTCCGTATGTTGCCCTTCTCCTTGGACGCGGAGGTGCTTCGGATCTTTTCATGCAGCTCTGCCAGCATCCGCAGGGACCTTTCCTCCGTCAGCGGCGCGGCGCCGGACCGGACATCTTCCCGGAATTCCTTTTGCAGCTGTGACTTCCACTTCCTTTCCTTCCGCCGGAAATAGTGCAGGAACTTCCCCTTCTCTTTCGGTGCGATCTTTTCCGACCAGGTCTTCTGTATGATCTCTCTGAGCTTGTCCATGCTATTTCAACCTTAAATACACGAAAGGGCAAAAAAGGGGATGCCGTTGCGTGTTACGGAATTGTTATGCAAAATAAAGGAGGAGGAAGGGGGCCAGGGCGAGACCTGCTTCGGTGTAATTGGAGAAGACGTATTCTTTGATGAAGCGGGTGGATTGTTTCAGGTAATCTTTGACGGAGCTGGTGGAGATGCCCAGGATGCCGGCCACTTCGTCGCAGGATTTCCCTTCATAGCGGCAGAGGCGGAAGACCTCTTTTTTCCTTGCGGGCAGGTGATTGAACGCTTCCTGGATCATGGAAACGCGGAACTGGAACCATTCTTCCGTCGACGATTCTTCCTGTGCGGGTCCTTCGCCGACGCCTGTTGTTTCGAAGGCGATGAAGGGCTCTTTCCATTTCTTTTTAAGGTGATTGGCGGATTTGTTGAAGCTGGTGACGAAGAGCCAGCCGGCCACTTTGTCTGCGTCCAGTTTCTCCCGGTTCTCCCACAAGGCTAAAAATACCTCCTGCAGCAGATCTTCCGCTGCCTGGTCCTGGCGGACCATCTTCCATATATTGGCGTACACGGCCTGGTGGTATTGCTGGTAGAGGGTATCGAATCCGGTGAGGTCTACCGGCCGGGTTTCCGGCAGGAAGGAATAAGCAGTTTCCATTTCACGTAGTGTTTTCTGCGGGCAAAACTACCAATGAGCGGAATGATTATTATATTATAAAATTGTTATTTCAACACTTCCCGCGCGATCACCAGCTTCTGGATCTCGGAAGTGCCTTCTCCGATCGTGCAGAGTTTGGCGTCACGGTAGAATTTCTCCACGGGGAAGTCCTTGGTATAGCCATAGCCTCCGAAGATCTGTACGGCTTCCGTGGCGGCACGGACGGCGACCTCGCTGGCATAATATTTTGCCATGGCCGCTTCCTTGGTCATGGGAAGTTTTTTATTCTTGAGGTCGGCAGCCTGGAGGGTCAGCAGCTCCGCGGCGGCGATCTCCGTCGCCATATCGGCGAGCTTGAAGGAGATGCCCTGGAAGTTGGAGATGGGCTGGTCGAACTGGTGGCGTTCTTTGGAATATTGAAGGGCCGCGTCGAGGGCGCCTTTGGCGATGCCCAGGGACAGGGCGGCGATGGAGATCCGTCCACCGTCCAATACTTTCAGGGCCTGTTTGAAGCCCTCTCCCACTTTCCCCAGCCGGTTGGCGTCGGGGATGCGGCAGCCGTCGAAGATCATTTCGGCCGTTTCGCTGGCGCGCATGCCCAGCTTATTTTCTTTCTTTCCGCCGGTGAAACCTTTTGTGCCTCTTTCCACGACGAAGGCCGTGGCATTGTCTTTTGTCCTGGGTTCACCGGTACGGGCCACTACGACGGCGATGTTGCCGCTGATGCCATGGGTGATCCAGTTCTTGGTGCCGTTAATGACCCATTCGTCGCCTTCTTTGACGGCCGTGCAGCGCATATTGCCGGCATCGCTGCCCGTGTTGGCCTCCGTGAGGCCCCAGGCTCCTATGAATTCCGCGGTGGCGAGTTTGGGAAGATATTTTTTCTTTTGCTCTTCATTGCCGAAGGCGAGGATATGTCCTGTGCAGAGGGAGTTATGGGCCGCCAGGCTGAGGCCGATGGAGCCGCATACCCTTGCTATTTCCTGGATGATATAGACATATTCGATATAGGACAGTCCCGACCCGCCGTATTCTTCCGGCACCAGCACGCCCATCAATCCCAGATGCCCCATCTCCTTGAAGATCTGCAAGGGGAATTCCTGTGATTCATCCCATTCCATTAAATGCGGCTTGATGGATTGCAAGGCGAAATCGCGGGCGGTACGGGCTACCTGCTGGGTCAGTTCTTCTGTCTGAAAGTTCATGGCGGTCATTATTTTGTAGGATGCCCTGTTTAAAAAACCAGGCAACAACCGGGGGGCTATTGCCTGGTAACACTGGCAAACAATCATTACTGGACTACCCGGCGCTGGATGTATCGGCCGGATGTGGATACAAAATTACTAAAAGTTCGGGAATTATGCTAACACTTGTTAGTTTATTTTTGGCTCCGCCGCTGCCGGCCCGCATGGGCCGCGATGCAGGATGCCCGCAGGACCGGCTGTCGCCCTACCGGCCCCTGCCCCGCTTCTTATGCTTACCCAGAGACTGATCCTGCCCCAGTTCCTGTTGCTGGCCGATCTTTTCGGCGATGGCCTTTGCGGTATAGTCTTCTCCCAGGGAGGAGGCTTTAAAAGCCCTCATAGCCTTGTGGCTGACATAGTAAAGCTCCCCTTGTCCTTTCGTTGCATCCTTCTGATAAACGAGGCTGATGCCCTCCATCCGCATTTTATTCGCGAAGGTTGCCGCGTCGCGGCAGCTCCTGTAAAAAGCGCCGTCGACGGCCAATCGGACCATGGTTTCCTCTACCCGGGGAGCCTGCTGTTCCAGTCTGAATTTCGCTTCCAGTGTTGGCAGGGTAGGCTTGCAATTGAACAGGCTGGCCTTTATCGGAGCGCCGATGTCCTTACCCTGTTCATCCAGCGCACGATACAGCAATCCCTTTTGCTGGTATAGCCGGGAGCCTTCGCGCCCCCTATCCGCCCGGACGTTGTATACCCGCAGGATCGCATTGAATTCCTCCATCGTTGCAAATTGGTACTCCCTGAGCACCTGATCCAACACTTTGCTGATGGCCGGCATCAGGGGTGTTTTTCCATATCGAACGATTTGCGCATTTCCCAGCTGCTTTTCCCGGGCCTGGGTCGCGGATGCTTGTTCCCTTGCAGTTCTTGGTGTCAGGGAGAATTGCTTTTCCAGGCTGCGGGCTATTTTCTGTGAGCGGTAATAATCCTTCCAGGCCCAGGGAATAATATCACCATTGGCCTTGATCTTAGGCGCGATGATATGCAGGTGCGGATGCCCGGCGTCAAAATGGCGATAGACCAGGTAGGGGGTCAGCCCCAGGCCCACTTCCTCCATGAATTTCATGGCGATCGCCGCAAACTGGTGGTCCTGTAAATGGGTGTCCGCAGGGGAAAAATTCAGGGTCAGGTGGAAGGCCTGCTGCGTGGCCCGTTCGTTCAGGCAGGTCAGCCGCTCCATCCATTTTACCTTCGCCTTCTGACTTAGCTTCTCCTTGTCCTTGAGAAAATTTTCTGCCAGCAGGCAGCGCGCCTGATCCGTTGCACATTTCTTTTCGCTGTACAGGATAGAATCCCCTACGCTGCTGCTATATTCTATTTGACAGAACATGGTCGGCAATTTTTTCCATACAACTCCAGATCTTTTCCACGAGGAGCCGGCTGATCATTCCTCTGGCCTTGTCGGCCCCTGCATCCGCATACACTTCTTTCAACTCTTTTCTCAGCCCGATAAGTTCCTGCAGGAGTTCATCCAGTGACTGGCTCCGGTGGAGCATCCTGATAGGTTGTTTCAAAGCTACTTTTCGAAGATATTCACTGACAGACCTGCACGCCGAACCGGCAATTTTCTTTTCAACGATCACCCATTCCTCCGGTGACAATCGCACGGCAAAACACTTGCCGGGCCCACTACTTTTCTTTCTCATACTTCACATTTTATCTTTCTCTCACATGGTGCAGCGTCCCTCTGGAGGCCCGCCATCACCGATCCGTGCAAATATGCGTACTCGTGAGAAAAAAATCTCCATAGTAGGGTCCTACCTAGGGGAAAATAATTTTTAAATAATTGATTTTCAATAAGATATAAAAGAAGATTTTTTTAACGAACTTTGTCTACTTAACCATAACCTTGTAAGCTATGCGCATTTCCCCCTTCTCCCCCATCCTATTCCTCCTGATCTTTGTATTACTGGCCGGCCGCCTTTCCGCCCAGAATTACGTCACTACGGTGAATGTCGAGCAGGACTCGCTCCTGTTTTCCGCACCCGCCGGTGGCACCAGCGAAGCCGATAGCCTCACCATTTCCGCCGGAAGGATCGGCGGGCGATTCCACCTGTATTTCGAGGGTAGCCAGGCCGGCTATTTTAAGTTGACAGGACGGGTCTGGAAAAAAGTTAAGCAGCACGACTCCATAAAACTGGCGCTGCTGTTCTCACCGCCGGCTTCCTTCAAAGGAATAGCAAGGGCGCAACTGCGGGTAAAAGGCATTTCCCTGAATACCTGGAAGGTGGTGCAACTGGTGGGAAGAGTGGAGTGATCCAAGCCGGCGCTTGCCAGGCGATGGAAGTAGCTGCCAATGGCCGTTCCTGAAAAAAATTGCCGGAAAACTTGCGTTCTTACTCATTATTCCGGAACTTATGCCATGCCCAACCAACCCCACACGTCCGCCCTCGAGAAAGAGTTCGAGCTGGAAAGGATGATCCTGTTCAGCGATGCCGTCTTCGCCATCGCCATTACGCTGCTGATCATCGATATCAAGTTCCCCGAGCTGCCGGAGCAACTGGCCGGCGTCAATATGCTAAAACTCTTCCGGCATACCATCGCCAGCTTCATCGCTTTTGCGCTCAGCTTCTTCTTCATCGGCCGGAGCTGGTCGATCCACCTGGCCCTGTTCCGTCTCCTGCGCAAATACGACCAGGGGCTGATCAATCGCAACCTGTTCTTCCTCTTCTTCATCGTCACCTTTCCCTTCACCGCCTCCGGCATCGCCGGACATCTGCGTCCCGGGTTCTACTTTCCGCTCTACCTGTACATGTTCAACCTGGCGATGGTCGCCGTAACGCATTTTATCCTATGCCATTATATCATTCGCCAAAAGAGCTCGCTGGCGATAGAGGGTAAGGAAAAGGTGAAGAAATATTTCTATATCCGCAGTAAATACAATGCCATCGCCCTGGGCAGCACGGTGATCGTGCTGGTCGTCCTTGGGGTGCTCATACCCTATCAAGAGGAATTTGTTACTTATACCTGCATGTTAACAGCCTTCATCATGATCTTTGGCCGGAGAAAGGCGAAGAAGTTCAAGCCTACGGAGGAGGAGTTGGGGTGAGACCCAACTGCCGCCAGCTCCTTCCGAAATTTTTTCATCCCTTTCCTAAAGAAGTCAGTATGCTGAAATGTCTAGCGATACTCCTTTTATCCTTTCAGATCAGCTGCACCGGACCCGTTCCCAACGGGAACACACCAGCGGCCCTGGCCTTCCCGATCCGGCCCCTGCTGATTAAAGATAGTACAGAGGACGGCTGGGGTGCAGACCTGCGATTATCCATCACGCAAATAACCCCCTCCGATACCGGGATCACCTATCGGGCCGTATCCGGCTACAATGGGCAGGATTTGGGTCTCGCCGTCTTTGTTCCCAATAAAGCAGAGGGAGATAAAGGTTTTGCCAGCGGTATTGTCCTAAAAAGCATCGGCAAAGGGAGCGACGCACTGCTGCAATTGCTCCGAAAACTATATCACTTGGATTCCAGCGGTAACTCTAAATTCATTACGTCCCTTTCAGTAAGCTACGTGAACCTGAAAATCTTCGCCCGGGCAGCAACGGGTAAGGATTCCGAACCTGTTAATTCCAGTAATGAGTAT
>Ga0307517_10008971_pt1 | contig 14260 bp, 13 predicted proteins | sample 23_EM_MG_FD_194515 | JGI IMG/M metagenome (GOLD analysis project Ga0307517, IMG submission 194515) | Populus trichocarpa ectomycorrhiza microbial communities from riparian zone in the Pacific Northwest, United States - 23_EM | ecosystem: Host-associated > Plants > Roots > Unclassified | place... | reverse complement strand
AAGTTTCCATGATCTTTACTATGGAGAAACCAAGTCTTCCTGTACCAAAATTTGACATTTGGATAATCCATTGGGTTTAGCGAAGCAGCGGATGGGTGTGCTGATAAAGCAGAATTATTAAAGGAAGGCTGAATACCAGGGGAAGGGACAGTGAGCAAGGGCAATGCAGAATTGGGGAGTAATGCCAGAGAAAGAGGAGAAATGCCTGGGTGTCACGTACTGTGACATCATAGGACATATCACCTGACCTCCGCCATCTTCCTGCACGCTTCCGCACTCTCCCGCACCCCTCCGCTGTTTTTCCTGCCGCTCCGACGTTTCTTCTTCCTCCCGCCGCTCGTTTCTATTCCCGGCACGATTCTGATCACTTCGGAAGACCTCTGGCCATCCGGAGATGCTTACATAATGTTCCTTTTATATCCTGCACCCTTCCACACCCTTTCTGACCGCTCCATCATTCCGCTTTCTATATATATCCTTTTTCCATCACCTGGCTGTGATTTATGCATAGTATATAGTCTGGTACCTTCGCTTGTATGTTTCTTTAGTCTGAATATCAACTATGGTTATCCCCAGCATTTCTGTTCGCTCCCTCAGCTCTTCTGTCCGTTCAGATCTCTCCTACACGCCCGAAACAAGGACGCGGTGCAAAGCGAGGGCACAACACATAAGTTGAAGCCACGTCCTTACCTGCTTGCTCCTCTGACCCCAAGCGACCACTCCAGTCATCTCCCGCCACCTCCGAAGCCCTCTACAACTTCCCTACCATATTCCGCCACCTCCTACCCCCCCAGAACCTCCCCCACCCATCGCTTGCACGCCCCGTGACATGAGAGGAAACTGTTGAAGAATACCCATATAATTCCCTTTGTATTTTTCTATTCTATCTCCTGTTCTATTCTATCTTCAGACTTCCATTCTATTATCTATATTCCTTTCCCTTTATGTTACTCTGTTACTCCAGCTTACCTAAGGTGTACCATCATATCATCATTATTCTCCTGACCAGCTACTCTCAGTCCAACTGAGAGTAAGCCATCCTTATACTACTTCACATTCATGTACTCATATTGGACTCTCTTAGCTTACATCTTATTGTTCTCACAATAGGTTAGTATTGCACACAATACAGAGTTGTTACCACCAACCAACTGAGACTTACATCTTATTGTTCTCACAATAATATATAAACTTCACTGCCAATGCACACTTATAAATGTTTGAATGATCCGGTTTGAAAGGCTACTTCCCGGTGGTATCCATCGGTAAAAAGTTTCCGATATATGTTTCGATCAGTGAAAACGAAAATGGGTTTTACTAGACACATGTAATTCCAACCAAGAAAATATAACAGCAAATCTGAGGCCCCAGGTGCAAGGTTCGGTAGCAACTTCCACAGCGTTCAGTGCAAATTATCGAAGTAACTTTATAACCACACAGAGTTAATTGTGTGAGTGCTGCCATTGTTTCAAGAGAGAAGGGACGAGGTTATTGCCAACAGCACGTCGTTCAACCCGGATCCAATCTGATGGCGACACAAATGCATATTTACAAATTGCTTGCAATTGATGCGACTAGATGCAAGATCGGTCGCCGTGGCACAATATGAGGGGGATGACAAGGGGGGAAGGGTCCTGCCATCCTAACCTCTGCGCGTCGTTTCCCTCCAGTCAACGTTTAGTTTGTTTTTGAGATTCAATCATTCTTCTCAAAAAGACAACCCAACGCTTCTTGTATATCGGAAGGGCTTAATCAATTTGACCTCGTATCAAATCCAACAAGTTCCGTGGCTTCGTTGGGTTATCGAGGATGTTCAAAAGGGATTTTTGCTGAGCTGTAGACCGTCATAAAGGTCAGTTTCATAAATTCGTTCGAAGTCCTTTGCTTCTTGTTTGCTTCGTTACAACAGGAATAATAATTAGTACGTTATGAGAATTCTGAAAGCTTTACTTTGGCAAATTGCCTAATCATTACTGTATGTTATTCCGTCCCTTAGGCCTCCACTGAGCTGATGTTGACCCGAATCAACTTCTCAAACTCCTCGGAACGAGGCTTAATGATAAACTTGAAAGGTTTCGGGAGGCTAGCAATAGAACATCAGAACGAGGGTCCTTTTGATATGCAGACGTTGACAAACGTACACCACCAGTGCAGATTCATAATCGTGCATCAATTCAATGGGAAGACCGTTTTCGTCCTCCGGTTTCTTGATGTCAAATACGTAGATAAATGAAGCTATTGCGATCCACATTGCCGAGAAAGCCATGTAACGCCCAGGACATATCCTATATAGACACCGCAAAATAAGCCTCTGATAAAAACATCATTTAATGGGGAAAATAACCGTCTCCCAAATCCCCAACACGCATGATCTGGATCGCGGATTTCAGGGTTGATTTCACCATCTTTCATAAATCGCTCGGGTCTGAAGTTGAAAGGTTCCGGATAGAAGGTTTCGTCATGCAACATCGCCCTGTCAACAAGGAAAGAATGGAAATGTGAAGATGTAAAGCAGGATAATATTTACCATGCATTTGGAATGACAATTGCACCAGCAGGAATGCGAAAGCCCTTGTATTCATCGTCTTCTTCGAGATAGCGAGGTACAGCTATGGGATTAACAAGATTCATGGAATCGCTTCAAACAGAAGAAAAATACCAATGGGCACAACATCTCTCCACCTCAATGCTTCTTTCAGAATAGCGGTGATAAAAGGGAGTGACTCTTCATTATCAAAGTCGGGCAAGTGACCTGGTTTGATGACACGATCTAAATCTTCTTGTGCCTTTCTAAAGACATCAGGGCGTTCAAGAAGGCCAAGGATGCATGAAGCGATAGCTGATACTGTCTATCTTGTGACTTGAGTTATAATACCTTTAACGTGGCGAACGACTTCACCGTGTCGGAACCAGCTATATATGTCTTAATCAGCAATATAACACATTTGCTATTCAGGCACCCACCTATGTACATTGTCCCGGCAGTAGATTGGATGTACTCTTCTCTGTATGTATCATCGTTTGTACCCGAATTCATCTTTTCCAGGCAGATTGACGTGAAAGATGGAGGACTCGTCCCCTCGTACTTCGGTAGCACATAATTTAGTGAACAAACTTTGGCGAATAACAAAACTTACAATGCTCTTCTTTGCTGCTTGATAGGGCAGCTCAACCATGTCCTGAGCCGATTTTCTCCACTCACATGCCTTCCTCTGAAAATCGGCACCGGGCATCCAGGCAGGAACATATTTGAGAAGTGGAATGCTGTCGACAAGAAATGTGCCAGGAACTGCAGCGACAAATAAGGAACGAACTCCTTTCTCGGCGGTCTCAATGTATATATCATCCTTGGGCTGAACTTCAATCCCATAAGCAACGGACATGATGGTCTCCCCCGCCATGCTAATGATTTGTTAGTTGGGAAAGCAGGTGGTCGAGAGTCAACTCACTACCGAAGGTTGCCCAAGAGATCGTCTGGGTTATCGAGCATACGGTTCAACCAGTTTCTGGCTGCCCTTAAGGAATGAGGTTGAAATTGAACGGCGGCCTTCGGATGGAAGGAGTTGTGCATCAATCGGCGACATTTACGCCTAACACAAACATTCTGAGAGGTAATCGATTGTTTTACAAAAACCATTCACCATGTATTACCTGGGAAAGTCCGTAAAAAAAGAGTTTGTACAAGGAGTGGGCGCCTACCGTATTTCATGAAAGCAAAATGAAAATCAAATCCAAGGATTTCGTTGATCATTGGCATACGTGCCCTTTTCAAAATCAAGTCACAATCTCTGCGTGGCGGAGCGAACCCACCTGGATGAATATGTCGAAGATCGTTTCTCCATCAAGTCGAAGACCGCCTCTGCCGAGTCCAAGACAACAATATGTTGTCCCACAACATTTAAGTACAAAATATCGGTGTCTGACGATGACAGAAAATGAGTAAACACGGAGAACAGGAAAAGGAAAAGAGAAGATCACTGAAATCCTTGCACCATTGATGGTATGTCTCCCACTCGAAGCTCGTTGGCAGGTCTCGAAAATTTCCAATCAAAGGAAGGCCCTTTGGACCTGGAGGAAGAGGAAGATGATTGAACTTTCGGCGGCTTTCCCGCCGAAATATGAAGTATAAAATGAAGAGCGCAGCAAACACGACGATATGGGTGATCATGACAAAAGGCGAATGGAGGAGCGGGTCAAGAATGAACAAAGGGAAGGGTTGTATCCTTTATCCGTCATCAGAATTGCCGAGATAGTCCCAGGATATAAAAAGCCCCACATTGTGCAGATTACGTTCGTCAAATGACTGGATTTATACTTAGAGTTCTTCGCGAAAATGCGAATAATAAAACCCAAGCGTAAGTAAGTCGTTCAAACGCCACTGACCAACACTAGTCCAGAATCCAGATTGTATGGGGATGTCCATATTACGGGCCATCCCTTTTGTCGCGAGGTAATGGTCCTGGTGGATATCAACCGCGGCACAGACGATGAGATCCTTTATCAATTGCACCAACACCCCCGGGACCGTTATTCCTGTCGTCGTCTTCTTCATCGGTTCCCAGTGTCTTCTCCGGCAACGTCCTGACTCGGAGTAGCTGACCTTCAATCTTATCCCAGCGTTTGCACATGTCGACCACTATGGTGTCTGCCGCCTATCCCAGTCGATGAGCCGTTCGATTTATTGGAGTCTTGAGCCTCAGGCTATCAGTTGGAGTTTCGGGAAATTATAATTGCTGAGGATGTTTGAACGTGGCCCAAAGTTGGAATCTTTTCAAGTTGCAGTAGCAACCAATTGATAAGTTGACTATAACCATCTGTAGGCCGTTGAAAGTGAAAGTAAGGAGATTGGATAGAGGAGGTCGAGTATGAGCGGGATGTCAACATTCTCGCCATGGGTTGGGGAGCGATATTCGCTGAGGGTGGTCTTAGCCGCAAATTGGACCTCGGATGGACGACTTCTTCTGTAGGTGACACGCCGGTTTCAATCCAGAGTTACAGTATTTGAGACGGAATTCCCCAGAGAAAGAGTATGGAAGTGACGAGACACCGTCGCGGCTTAAGTGCATCCGTGATAGTTAGCTCCAAGGGTTCTTCCTTTGGTTCACAAAGGACAGGCGTCACGGTCGATTTAAACGTGTTGTCTTGCTGGAAAGTAGTTCGGTGCATTTTTTTTGACTAAGAATTTGGAAACGCGGCCGACAGGCGAAGTACGAGAGGAGGTGTAAGGTCGAACACGACACGAAGGTAAAAACGCGTAGACCTAGACGGAGTATTAGGGTTGTTGTAGCGATGGCAGGATATTGAAAGCTGGGTCGACCTGCCAACGGCCCAGAGGCGGATGCGGAAGATTGCCGAGATTTTGGGGCAGAGGAAGACAACGAAGAACTCCTGGACCTGAGTTGAGGACGGGCGGCGTCGATGAGGAGCGTGTGTGGATACTCTCTATCATAATCCGGGAGTTGTAGGAAGCAATGCGCCTCGTACTTTGTTAGAGAAGCGCCCGAAATTTCGTTGACAATGCCATTAAAGGCAGTGCCTTTCTACTGGCTCGCTGCATCCCCCTCAACCATCCAGACATCCCTGCCGTCGCTATTTGTCGGACCTGTCAGATATGGATAAAGAGTGAGTTACATAATAATAGGAACATAATTTTTTAAAAAAAGCGTCTGACTTTTGGGCGAGACCCACAGCAGCACGTCCCCACCCATCGCCCTCGTGGGTTGAGTTGTCAAGAACCTTCTCCCTTCGTTATTTGGTAAGGGTGGATGCTGCGCAGGCCAGCGGTACTTAGGTCAGAGAAACTTACTCTGTGAATGAGTTTAATTGGCAACTTCACGGTTTCTAAAAAAACTTACAACAACGACGTCGCGTCTTGCGGGAGCAGCGCCTTGCGATGAAGATCTGGAGTGAAGCTTAATTAGCTCCCAAGTCTTCCCTGCGATTGAAGTCGATCAGAAGGGCGCATGTTTCGTTCGGGTCATCGCTATGTACAGGTCTTTGTCAGTGGCTACCCAATATCAGCATGCATAGACGTATCTCTCACCGAGGAGACACTGGATGAAGCAGAGGTGTCTCCTTACGCGACCGCCGTTGCCGTCAGAGTGAGAGAAGAGCTGTACCGTATTAGCTCGGAAGAATATGATTTACGGACACAGTGAGTTCAAGTTGGCGTAAAGAGGAGGTAATACATCGTCAATTTCGCAGCACAAGGATCTCATCCGACCCCATTGCTATCGGGACTGGCCCTGGAAGCCGGTGAAGAACCACAAGAGTACCTTTGAGGTGCAGCACAGATCATGTCGTAATTCCGACCAGGACCGACCTCCCAAGAATTATTCTTCGAAGTGTGATAAACTTATCACATGGTGTGAAGGAGTACGTAAGTAACTAGAGAATCAATCATTCCCACGTACCTTTCTTCATTGCCGCCAATCACTATGCATAATCGCTAGGAAGGATTTTTGGCGTTACTATCATCCAAAGCATCAACTCCAATCTTCGGAGTGTCCGCTTCAGAAAAATTTCTCGAGCGGGATGTTTGGATGTAGCATTTTGACGTACCATTTTTCCTATGTCTCCAAGCACACCGTCGAACGACACTCCCAAATGAACAAGGCCCGTTTGAACAACTCACGCATCTTGTTCGTTCTTTGTAACCGATAGCGAAACGTAGTGGGCAGCAGAAGAGGATAGCCCGCTCTCCTTTTACTTTTATTCAATTTCCGTTATCGGACGAGATTTGTTGATCATTATATCCACGTTGTCTCCTCTTTTCATTCATTCACATATCTCGGTGCTACCCATATCACTTCATGCTCTACGCGTGGTTATTTTTCCCTCTGCCAAACCAAGTCCTTGTTGCTGGTAACTAGCCAGCTTTCTATGTCCGACTAGGTCTCGTTGGTTTCCAACAGACCTCTGTCGATGATCTATGGCGAGACCCCCTTCGAGTAGTACTGGTGTCGTAGACCTGTGGCAGCGCGTGACCCAATGACGGCGGCATTCGATCCGCATCTGGAGTATGATGAGTTGCGGGTCTGGAATGCTTTGTGCAAATGCACGGCGGGTCTCTTTTCGGTCGCTGGCCAGGCTTGGTTGGAAATACGATAGCACCTTGGTTTCCTGGTGTTGTGCGAACAAGGTATCCCTTCGTAGGTGGCATAATCGGTGCCATATAGCTCATACCACTCGGGACGCCACATTAAAGCACGTGAAGTTCACGCTGAAAAGGCCTGGTGTAACTTATAAGTAACAGACTGGTGGGCCCTCATTTTCAACATGTTTCTTCGTGCTATCTCCACCAGCGCAGTCCACTATGCGCGGGCCAGCCCTGCATCTTTGATCAAAGGATACCCCGTAACGTTGCGTCTCATATTTCCTTCCTGGAGGATGGCTACTTCACATGAATTCAAGTCCGCTGAGGCGATAACCAGATTCTTGTCGGATCCGAAACAATTTCTGCTTGACCCAGAAACCGGATACGCCATTCATCCTGATCAGGTTGAAAAGATCGATCCCAACGTCATCTATGAAGTCGCAGGCTCCGGCTTGCCTTACCCTGAGAAAGGAAACCACGAGAAGGGAATTTCGAGGGAACAAGCGTGGGATAGTGTTTTTGAGAAGAAGACGGCACTTGCCTTGAAGAAAGTTTTGGAAGAAGAAGATCCAACGGTAACAGAATTGCCAAGAGTGGTCAAGAATGGAGGGGGAAACGCAGTTAGCGAATGGGAAGGAATATATCAGCTGTCGGATGGTCGTATTGTGTTTTTAGAGACAAAATTCCGAATGACGAAGGTGAGTCATCAAGGGATCTTGGAATCGAAACTAACTGAGTTAACAAACTCAGGTGCATATCGACGGTCAGTTGCAACGCGTGTCGAAGAGCCTCGCCGCGATGGGAATGAAAACCAAGTGTGCTAGACTGTATCTGGCAGCTTACCATTGGGCCGACGAAGGTTGTATATCCCATGCACGTAGCAAAGGCTATGGGATCATCCGACCGAATGGGTCAGATTTGTCTGTCCGTGCCAAGGCAGAAGGCGGGTTGATCGGAATGATTTCACTTTGCTTGTGAACTGATGGATTGACTACAGTGGTGCACATTAGTTAGATTTCGTTTTTTAATTCTGGTTTTGCAGTGTACTATACCATCATATGGCGCCCTCCAATTTCTCTGATCACGCGCTCAACCAGAGTTAACACTGAATCGCAATGTCGAACGAGACTCGATGACTATTTTATTCACTACCATGTTGCCATTGGGGGTCTGTGGTAGGGATTAGGTGCGTGCTCATGGGTATACAAGGATTACTTGGCCGACCCTTACATTGCAGTCAATAAACCCTTGTAGCGCGGCCGTCAAAAACGATCAGGCAGCTCTCGTAACCACAACTATAACACGCTAGATGACTCAAAGCCGGTGGTTTCCCTAATTGAATAATCTTTATAATGATTTGGTGAAGTCCTTGGGGTCTGACCAATTTGATCACAACGATGCGTTCTAAGATATTAAAATTTTGAAGTTCGGAATGGCAGTCTACCCCTGAAATCGGCAGTAGCGATATGAAGATTTGGGAGAGTGAACGAAGTGAGTATTATGATCGATGAGAACACACCTGATGATAATATCAAGGCCCTTCCTCTCGGCACAGATCTAAGGAATCAATATCCCATGAGACTCGAGGCATGTGCATGAGGCCTTGAGGGGTTGTTGCCATCGTCTCAACCTACCTGGATCAGATCTCAATAATGAACTCTGAATCAAGCTCATTATCAAGGTACATACGCCATCCTCGCCCCAAGTGCCGATCCAGCTTATAGCCAGATTCGCTACGGAAGTTCATTGGAAGATCTCGCCGACTTCTTGACGTCCTATTCGAGGTCCGCAGAACCGCCTTCCTCTTTCATCAGCACTCCTGTCAACCAACCCAGTATTTAAGCTCAGATGACACTGACAGTAAACCAGAGTGGTGGACGGTGGACGTCCCAACGTCGGTTACTCGCATTGAGAGTTGAATCTGATCACAGTCCACAACCGAGCAAAAATCGAATCGACTCGTACATAAATAGCTGGTCAGTGTCAATTCGATAAACAGCTACAGCTATGGTTGCGACGACCTTCAAGAGGGAGTTCCACACCTCCAACTTGATCCCTCCTCCGCCGCCTGTCCAGAGTGATCTGCATTCGCATCGCCGGCTGCAGTCCATGCCTCAGCCAACCTCCGTCTCTGCGCGAAAGAATCGAGGAGTCCGCTTCGATCAGGATCAGCTCCAGACACGTGTATGTCCATCCTCCCTTCGAATTCTTTTGGCTAACGGAACTCGTAGAATGACTCGGAGAAGAGAACTGATATTCCGGAAGTGAAGGGTGAGAACCCCTTGCTTGTTCGATATCGAGTGCTGATTACTGGATTCCAGTGCTACTCCTTGGTCAGTCGGGGTCAGGTGCGCCGACTACACACATCCACCTGAGCTGAACTAATAATCCAACAGGCAAATCAACCCTCCAAAGGAACCTCCAAATCCACCTCTCCCACACCCACTTCAAAGCCTCTCGATCCGCTTACAAACCCGTGATATATCTTAACATCATCACTGCCCTGCGAGCTCTATTGATCGAGCTGGATTATCAATTATCTTTTCCCGAGCTTCCCTCTCCCCTATCCATTGCAGACGACAACTCAAAGTTCTTCGCGTTGGTGAGAGGCCTGAGAGACGAAGTGAAGCTTGATGAGACGAGAGCACGTTTACTCCCTTTAATGGCGCTGGAGAATTTGCTGGTAACCGAACTCACGGAGGGCGTAACATTTGCTACTAGTACCAGCAATGCACAAACTAAGGCGTTCATTCGCCCGGGGTGGCAAATCCGCATTGCTCAATTTTGGAATCTGACCGGGCGGTCGAGTTCAGACCTTGCCCTCCTATGCAGCAAAACCCTCGCTTTTTCCGTACCGGACATCCACGCATTATGGAATCATTGGATAACGAGATTTTATATTTCGAAGAGGGTGGTCCCGTTGGATGATACGGCACCTTAGTGGGTACATACCGCTGCTCCGTTGGAAACGCCGACAAACTGATTGATTTAGTTTTCTGGACCATATTGAGAGGATTGGAGGAGTGGGTTATTGTCCTACCGATGGTACGCACACGGCCCACTCAATCAATGCCTCCTAATTTATGACTGCAGAAGATATCCTCCGCGCCAGAATTCAAACCGTTGGCGTGACAGAGGCTGAGTGTGCCGTGCCTTTATTGGTCGGCCAAAATCCTGCTTGGAAGTGGAAGGTACACGATGTGTCTGGCGTTGTGGGTCTACTTGCAATATGGAGATGGTTCACTGGTGGCTAATGGATTTTTTTTTTTAAATTCTAGCGTGATGAGGTGTGTAACGTTAACCCCCGACCTTGGATTATTGAATCGACGCTTTCTGATCTCAAGAGAGGATTATGGCTACCCTTCTTCGACGACGGTAAGTTTTGTTTTTCTCCGATTCTCACATGCATTAATCAATCACTTTGTAGCTTCTGTCGTCATCTTCTTAGGTTGGCACCTATCTCTTCTGTCAATGTGAGCTAACCCCTCATAAACTTTCATAGCACCGATCAGCGCATTCGATCAGGTATGCATTTTTTTCTTCTTTGTCTCATAACCACTCAGCCGGGAACAGTACCTCCCCGAAAATCCAACAATCAACCGGCTCGTAGACTCACTCCAACTCTGGGCGTCCATATGCTCCAACAAGCTCCTGCAACACGCGAGGCTTGTCCTGTTTCTTAACAAGGTCCCGTCGTGGTTGCACCGCTAAGGAAAACATTTTACTTACGCTCCATCCTTAGATCGACCTATTGAAGAAGAAGCTCAATGAAGGAGTGCCCATTCGAAAATAGTACGTTTTATATATATATATAAATAGATCTCTCTGCTTCGGATTGATGATCTAGCTTAAACTCTCAAGTCCCTGTCTTGTCTTGTCAATCCAAACTTTGTTCTTCATGCTAACTTGACTCTGCATGACAGCATAACAAGCTTCTCAAACAGGCCAAACGACTTCATCACCGCCGCCTCCTACTTCCGTGCACATTTCGAGCAGATCCAACGTAGGAGGGACGTCGTGCGGCCGAAGAGAAGGCTGTTCGTCGTAAGTTGTTCTTTTAAAATCAGATATTTTTTTAAATTAAACTATTATGTAGCACTTCACGTCGATGCTCGTGAGTAGGCTTTTTTTACCATTTCCGATCCAAGACCTTTATTCTATAGGATACGAAAGCTGTGATCACGCAATGCGTCGTATCCCAAGGTAAGCAAAAAAAAGCTTGATAATGAGTGAGTTGACGAAATTTGATTAGTGAAAGAGGTGATTTTGAAACGACATGCAGAAGAGCAGACGGTTATATGAACTCGTAGCTAGATTGTCCATTAAGGGGTATTAAGATAACTGATTACGATCAATTCGCCTCGTATTTGCTAATCCTAGGAGTCAACTGCCTACTCGATCTCTGACTCTTGATGCCCAATCTATAACATCTAACGCAGCCCCTCTCCCTGAGACCGCTCAACTCGTCCTGTACCCTGACAAAATCAGGACAGGTCGGGATGGAAAAGAGACCGATGTCGACTTGTCTCAAATTCTTCAAGCCGGATTGGACGAGGAGAGAGTCGAGGTGAGCGAAAGCTTTGATGGGAATTTTTTTTGGGTCGGCGTAGAATTCGAGGCCGATGGAGTGGAGGGGTGTGTTTGTTGTTGGGGAGAGGTGGGAGAGGAGGGAGAGTGCCCAGGACATGGCTGTTTCTGGATTTTCGAGGGTTAGACGGAGGGAGAGGAGGGAGGGGTTGTGTGAGAGGTTGAAGTTGTAGACTGATGGATGAAAATATTAGATCTGAAATTGAAGTGACAAGACACATACCATTCCACATTCCCGGTTTGAGATGAAAATGTTCGAGAGAGGATCCGATAGCGCGAAGGAGGTTGTCTACGATAAGGACGTCGTGGAAGTGGGCGACGCGGAGTTCGCGGAGAGATCGGACGTTGATGGATGCGTGTCTGCCAAGAAGCCAGTATTCGAGATGGGCAAAGATTACAAAGTCGAGGGTTAGGACGTCGAGGGAGAGAGATGAAGGAGATGGATCGTCCGAGTCGGGAGGGGCGTAGTCTGTGCAGACGGTGGTGGAAGACAAGGCCAAGCCCTTGAGATTTTTGCAATGGTTCAAGAGGGAGTCGAGAGCGGCAAAATTTGGAAAGACCCAGGAGTGCAGACGGACATATGTTATGGTGGGGAGGGATAAGAGGCAGTAGAGGGCAGCCTGAAAAGTGGGGGGGAGAAGGGTCCAATAGAGACCGGAGGTTGCGGAGAAGTCGAAACGGCGGACATGGGTGAGCATGCGGAAGAGAGCCATGAGGGTGCGTTCGGTGGTGACCCAAGTGGTTGAGCCCTGGATGTCGGGATACGGGTGGTGGAGGGGGGAGCCCTCACATATCTCGAGTTCTCTGATGTTGGGGAGGAGAGCGGGGGTGCGGAGGAGGACGTCGTGGAGGCGTCTGCAGCGATGCTGGAGGAGGGCGGGTTCCTGCTGAGGGGAGGTGGCCTTGAGGGAGACCTTTGCGAAGAGATGGAGGCGGGAGGTGGGGAGCCAGGCGTGGGAGACACTGGAGCAGGCACGGAGCGAGGCGGGGTGGTCGTGGAGGTGGTCGATGATGAGGTCGATCAGCTCTTGGGGCAGCATCGAGGTCAGAGGCGAGCGTTATCTCGACGGTCTTATCCGAAATCATCACGCTGACGTCATGATTCAGCCGAAAAAGGCTCGTGTCTCGGGATGAAGACGGATGGGCGTGCCGTGTCTGCCGGTCACGTCCATCACGCTGATGACCGTCCTCCCGTCATGCGAACCGTCGCCTTCCTGTTTGGGAGGGCGTGACCACTGACAGCTCAGGCTTGCCGATGGGTTCACTCAATCGAGATCATTACCATAATCGTATGGCAACTAAGCCTTCCCATTCACCAATGTTCTGTTGATAGTAGCTTGTGGTTCTAGTTACTAGCCGGCTGACACAGTTGCTCCTGTTGTAGACTCCCAAAGTTGGATGTGCTTCCAGCTGCCCAGCCCCCCTCCTTAGTGATTGGCATGGGTACCAGAAACCCCCCGGGTTTCCAGGTAAGGGTACCTAGGGTAAGGGTAAGGATACAACTTGTATGACCCTCCAAAAACCCTTACCTGATGGGCAGGTAGGTGTGGGTTTTCCTAAAATAGAAAGTCACCCAGTAGTCTGGGTTGTGAGCCCACATAGGTAAGCTACATTGTATGGTTTAAACAGTCTACCAAATGAATACACTGTACCCGTTCAGAACCATTCGGTGGAACCCTACCGAATGCCTATATACCAAATTAGGAATACACTGTAGTATTTAAATTATTCTACCGAATGGTATCTTTCCAAACAGACTTGGGAGCAAATTCGGAAAATCAGAGCAATTCAGGCCTAAATATTTTTTTGTAAATGGTTTGAGCACTATTTGACATGGTAATCGGGCTGAATAAGTGCCGACTCAGAGTGTATCTGATTAAAATAATATTTGGGGCCATCCAGACAATGTGTAGCATTTAAAATGAATAAATGGCACCCAATTCCGATTTTGACCATTGAAAAATTATCTTGAATGGTTCGGACATTATCTGGCATGGTAATCGGGTTGAATAGGTGCCGACTCGGAGTGTATCCAATTAAAATAATATTTGGGGCTACCTGGACAATGTGCAGCATTTAAAATGAATATATGGCATTCAATTCCGATTTTTGACCATTGAAAAATTATCTTGGATGGTTCAGATATTTTCTGGCTTTGTAATTGGGTTAAATAGATGCCGACTCGGAGTGTTTTTGATTAAAATAATATTCGGGGCCATCTGGACAATATGTGGCATTTAAACTGAAAAATTAGAGTCCGATTCCGATTCTGACCATTTAAAATTTATCCTGGATGGTTCGGACACTGCTTTGCATGGTAATCAGGTTTAATAGATGCCGACTCAGAGTGAAATAATATTCAGGGACATCTGGAGACTGTGTAGCAACTGTTGTGTAATTAAAAAAGTCATTCCGGATGGTTCAAGTTCGGCGGCCAGCCACTCCCCCGAATATCAATCAGGTTGAAAATATGCTAATTCCCAATTCCGAGTCATCTGAGTGCTGAATATAGAATTGATGCCATCAAATCTGACTTCTCTTCATCTTCCAGACTATGCAGATGCTCATACAGGCATC
>Ga0307517_10008970_pt1 | contig 14262 bp, 15 predicted proteins | sample 23_EM_MG_FD_194515 | JGI IMG/M metagenome (GOLD analysis project Ga0307517, IMG submission 194515) | Populus trichocarpa ectomycorrhiza microbial communities from riparian zone in the Pacific Northwest, United States - 23_EM | ecosystem: Host-associated > Plants > Roots > Unclassified | place... | reverse complement strand
GTTCCACCTCTCAAGGTTGTTTTACTCAGTTGGAAACTATGCAGAGTACAAACAACTCCTCATTTGCACCTTAGAGCTCTGGAGATGTCAGGGAAATAAGTTTGAAGTTGCTGAGACATTGAAGGTCCTGGCCCAAGCAAACCGGATGCTGAACCTCTATACAGAAGGGATAAAACAGGCAAAAGAAGCACTGGAAATTTACAAACAACTCAAGCACACAGGGGGACAAGCACAGAGTTTGACCAACCTTGCTTATCTGTTGAGGGCTGACAACCAGCTCAATGCTGCAGAAGAAGCTGCATCCTGTGCAATCAATCTCCTCACAGACCAAAGTGATCAATTTCTGGTCTGTGAATGTTACCGTGTCCTTGGTCATGTATACCGCTCTAAGGGTGAGAGCAAGAAGGCAATTAACCATTATGAGGCAGCCCTTGGGATTGCATCCTCTTCCAACTGGCATGATCAGCTACTTTGGATTCATTGTTCTCTGGCAGAGTTGTTCCATGGTCAAGGCAGGTTTGATGATGCACACACTCATATCAAATATGCCAAGTCACATGCAGTTAATGATAAATACCTTCTGGGTCATGCAATGGAGCTGCAGGCTGGGTTTTGGTATAAACAACAAAGTTTTGAAGAGGCAAAGTCTGAGGCTCTGTGTGCTGTTGGTGTGTATGAGAAGCTTGGGGCCACAAAGAATCTGGAGAATTGTAGAATCCTCCTCCAGCAGATAAGAGAGGCAACAAACAATGGTAAGCTTCTGGAAATTGTGCTGTTTTGTATGCCTATTCACTATCCATTCTTATCTTAGGGTGCTAACACAAGCTGGTTTAAACAAACCCATACATGAACCACAGACCCTGCACTCTCAGGGTGGGCATGATCCATCTCCTGAACATTGTATTTGTCATTGTTATTTCTACCCTCAAATTCAAAGGACAGTTGTCTTCCCTTCTGTTCTGCTTCCTATATTCTATTTTCTTTGCTTTATATATATTCCAGACCATTGATACTTCAGGGGTGGCTGAACATTTGGTTTGTCAATGTGATAGCTGTTTGTAGCTAGATCACTATAGGTCAGGCATGAGGCCATTCAAAAATGAAAACAACTGCAATGTTGTTGATGGGGTCCAGGGTGACCCTGGTGTTTCCAATCCTCTTACTCAGAGGTAGTCTCTCTAAGGTTATGAGAATAACAGGTGTATACATATCCTATGCACCTTTAGGACAGGTGCACCTCATGATGAGCTAGGTTATAGAAGCAAACAAGCAGCAATACCAAATAATAATAACGAGCAAAAGATGGAGGTGAAGGCAGGTGGTGCAAAGAAGCTTGCTGAGCTCCCATTATCTCCAATCTGCCCATGGAGAAGTTCTTTCTTGTATACCTTGAGGTGGTTAATAATCCATGTTGCATTCTGTACCAGGTTTGAGCCATCTGAGGTATGCGAGGTAACTGCTCAGCTGGAACATACCACGAAGTTACTCGGTTCCAGCAGCCTTTCTTCACAAGTTCCAGGACAACCAGAGGTAGCATAGGAGTTGCCCGCCCAATCACCTATACCATTTCTGTTTGTCTAGCCACACATTCCCGGAATTTTAGGTGGTGGGAGACCGCTTACCACAGAACGTGATGTCTAAAACAAAAGATCAGGCTGAGCAATGTGCGGTTTTCAAATCATGAAGAACGGCTCACCGAAGATGATGGACATATTCATGAAGTAGTTGCTTAGCGGGTTGCAGTTGGTCGGCACCAGCCTCGCGGCCGGTGTACCCCACCCCGATGGATTCGGTGTGCCAGCGAGAATGTCCTGTGGAATTGCAGCGCGATAGAATGACCCTGCGTAGCCCAACATGAGATCCAGGGTCATGAGTTCGTTCAATTGGTTCGAGCGCACAAGCGGTAATCTCATTCTCGTCCCACTTCGTGGCGAAGACGCCTCCACCTTGGGAGTCGAAATACTCCCCGTAGGATGCGCGACTCCATTCGAGAACACCGCACCCGCTGTTGTCGTTTACAACCCCATCGCACACGAGGTTGAGGTTACCGTTACGTTGCTGTGGAGTTGCATCAGTGGAGTGCATCAGTGGAGTCCAAAACACCATGTGTACCAGAATCGTTCCCGTGATGTTCACGGAAGGATCAAGGAAGCACCCTAAAGACGGTCTGAGAATCTTCTCCGTTTCGTTGCAAAGGTAAACTGGAAACGCACCAGCCTTGGTGTGAAATGCCACTTGGTTGTGTGAATTGTCGTGGACACCCTCGATGATATCCACTTCTCCGGTCTATTTCACGATGGTCAGTTCATCTGCGAACAGCGCTCGGTGCAAAAGGCGAATTACATCTGGCCATTGGCCATTCCCCAGCAGCCTATTTGGGAAGGTAGAATCAGTGTGCCGGGTGAGTAAAAGCCAGTCCATGGACCCTACCAGTAGGCAGGCCAAGTTGCTGTACCAATTGTTAGGGCGTCTTTAGACCAGCGCGAGATTGGAAGTACTAACCGCAACCCCACGGGACCTTGTCGAGGTCTAAAATGAATAGGCCAGTGTTGTACTGCGACAAGCTGGATATCCTCACACTACACGACACTTGACGTTGTTCGGAACCCCTTCAAGATGAAGGGTAAGCTTACCTTGGGCGATTGACTCCGGGGTTTAACCGGGTATAATTATCTCCTCTCATGATGACCTTGTCATCGTCCCGGACGTACACGAGACCCTTTGCGAACGAGTTGTTTCGGTCTTGGTAACTTGAAAGGCGGTCAATCCTACATCAGAGCAAAAGCGCGTACTGCACTCACTCTACTTTCCCGCTGGTGGGTTGATTGCATACGCGTTACCGATGTCACCCGCTTCAAACGCGATGCGCGACTCACTGCGTAGGGTCACTTCCCGTGAAAAAGGTCCACTGACTGTCGAGAGTGTAAGTGAACAGATTCCATTGGCGCGATAGGTGGTCACGCACTCGAAGAACGTCTTCCCTTGGTATGTATCCTGCAGGGCCCACAGGAACTGTGATCCATCTGGGTTGTGATCGAAAGCGTTGGCAGACTGTCGTTTCTCGAGCCGTGTCGCGTTGTCCGTGTTTAAGCTCGGCTTCCAACGCAGCGAATTGAGACTCTCGGACCAGGACGCGAGGAAGGACGGGAGCATTGATGTAGGTGACGCATTGGCCGCTGGTAGAATGGTGGCGGCAGCCAATAAACAGGTGAAAAACCGCATAACAAGTCGTGCACAGTCGGTCGTAATCGCAGGTCGTTAGAGAAAAGCGAGAAACGGGTATTGTTCGTCCAGAGCAGTTTACTCTATAAGCCAGCCAACACCACGCTGCCCGACTCCGCACGGACACCTCGTGCCACACTCGTGGGAAGAACTAACCGCAACAATTGCCTTATTCGGGTCTCGGATAAAGCCGAGGGCATTACATCAGCAGATGGATAGTTGAGGGTCTATTTCCAAATTCGGAAGGTGGCATTTGTTCTCCCCTCTCTTCCATCTCTCCCCATGGATTCCGCTGCAGCTCTCAAGCTCGAAATCGCAAAGCTCTCAGGCAAGTTCACTCAAGGCGAATTGCGAAGAAATTGGCTTGATGAAATCGGATTAGGCGCTATCGACCGACACAAATCCGAGGCTTCGTACAAGCCTCCCTCGAGAACTAACGTCTACGTTAACCCAAACTACAAGCCTCCGCCCCGTTCCACCCAGGTCCCACCTCGCCCGGCCCCGTACCACCGACCAGCTCCCATCAAGAATACAGGTGAGAAGCGCGATGTCGTTCTTAATGGCGTCGCGTTTCAATCTTCGGGGCGATCGCTCGTACGCAAGGACCGTGAGTACACGTTGGGTAAGTGTGGCCTCCTCGAGTCGCTGACTCATGACGCAGTGCCTCAACCCACTCGGCCGACACTCCCGGCTCCTGGACCCAGCAACTTCAAGTCCGCCCCTAGGTATCCGACCAAGCCCCGACAGACCCGACAACGAGCTCGCCCCGGACGCAACTTGACTCTTGCGACCAGTCGATCCTCGTCCGTCGCACTCCGTATCCACAATCCGCTCACGCTTATTCCCCCCTCAGGTACAAAGCGACTCAAAAACGGATGAGGTTCTCTGACAAACAGTGCCCCCGGTTTACCACCACCGGTATGATTATATCATCCTTTTAAACCCCTCTTTGTCCTTCTGAATCGTGGTACTTGATCACGTTCTTTTTGTTACCTAGGCAGCTGCAGCAGAGGCCTCACTTGCCCTTATCAGCATGACCCTGATAAGATCGCCCTCTGTTGGCCGTTCACCCAAGGAACTTGTCCCAACAGCGCCGAAACCTGCAACCTCTCGCATGACCCGACTCCTGAACGCACGCCTACTTGCGTGCACTTCGCCAACAATGGTCGCTGCAATCGTGAAAATTGTCCATTCCCCCATGTTCGCCTTGGTCCACGGGAGGGTGTCTGTCGCGACTTTGCCGTGTTAGGCTATTGTGCAGCTGGCTTCGACTGTCCCAAGCAGCATGTCCGGGAATGCCCTGATTTTGCCGAGAAGGGTACTTGCACCACCAAGGGTTGCAAACTTCCTCATGTTATTCGCGCCAACCGGAAGCGACAACCTGGTCCTGGAGCGGCGACTCCCTCGTCGCCTACGGCTTCGAAGGCTCCTGAATCTATTGCCTCCGTCTCTGGTACTGATAACCTTAAGCCTCCCACAGTTGAGGAGGCGCAACTTGGTGACGATTTCATTCCTCTCAACACATTTAACGAGAGCAGTGACGAAGATGATGATGTTGAAGAAGATGACGACGACGATGACGGTGACGAGGAAATGGATGAGGAAACATGACGATGCAGCTATTTCTACAATTTAGCAGCTATCTATCGTACCTGTGTGAATATACCATCATCTTAGTCTGGATTTCTCGTTGTGTGAGGTGGGATTTTGTGCAGTGATCGGACTTTGCGCCAAGGGACACGACAACTCATCATCTCCATCCACCCGCCAGTCATGGCACGCTCGTTCCGTTCACCGCTACTCTCGCTGGCGACTTTGGTTCTATTTGCGTGGACGACTTCGGCATTACACTTTTACATGGATCTCAAAGATAAACGATGTTTCATTGAGGAGCTGCCGACTGACACTGTCGTGGAAGGTATACACACTGCTTGCGGAACGCGTCTCGTTGTTGACTCGGAACGAACCAGGACAATATCGCGCGCTTCAATGGAACGAGGGGGAACAAAAGTATAAGGAGAATCTGCTATTGGGCGTTCTCGTCGAGGTTACTGTGTGTACATCCTACCCTCTCATCCTTTGCCCTCGTCACCAAAAAACAAAACCGAGCTGACATCTCAACCGAAAACCTTTCCTTCCCCCGAACTCTCGATGGCGGCTTTCTTTAGGAAATGAACCACGACACTTCGTTAGTGAGCACCCGAGGTCCAACCACCGGTCGGTTCACTTTCACCTCTCACGATTCCGGGGACCACACGATCTGTCTCTCGCCCTCCTACCCCGACTCGACCTGGTTCTCCCCTTCCTCGCATGTTCGAATGTACCTCGACATCACAATCGGCAAAGCCCGCGCGGACCTCAACCAGGACCGCTCGCACGTCTCAGAAGTCGCTTCCAAGGTTCGAGAGCTGAACGTCAAACTTGAGGATATCAGGAGGGAGCAGCAGTATCAGAGGGAGAGGGAGTCTGATTTCAGGGATATGAGCGAGACCGCGAATTCGAGAGCGGTGTGGTATAGCGTGGCACAGATCGTGGTGTTGATTGTGACTTGTGTGTGGCAGTTGAGACACCTTAGGGTAAGCTTTTCCTGATATCCCGCTCCCTCTATTACTCTTTTTGACAACACGGTTCGCTTCGTTATAGAACTTCTTTGACGACAGGAAAATGAGATGATCCTCATATTTACGCGTACTTACGCCACGCGTGGCGAGGCCCTCGTATATATTGCTGTATCTCTCGAGTTGCTTTGGGCAATGCAGTGTCTTTTTGCACCTGTATGTATGAAACCGCCCACCCACCAGCGGCCTGGGTATGACAGGTATTGGCCCCTCGTATTCTAAGGTCAAATACTGTGACATTGGCAAGGTTGGGTTTGCCACCACCAATCCTGTGGTATATATGCCGTGATATCCAACCCTTCCAGTTTCGAAAAACGTTGAACGACTCAGTTCGTTAGAGGGACGTTCCTGACCCATCTTGTGATGAGATCCTGCGAGAAGTGTCAAGTCAGTACATGGTATTCGCGAGCGGAGGACATAAGACTCACCAAAGCAGCCTCAGGCTGGTCGAATGGTACCATGTGTCTACGTGACTGGTCAGCTCCGGAGACCCAGAATTATAACCGACCGTCTCACCCGGCCTCATGCACGACGACGAAAGTGACGTTTCCTGCAGTGAACCCGTCACCGCCCGCGCTCCTCACGGTACCGACGACCTCTTGCGAGTCTTGGGTGATCCAAGGGATAGGTCTAGCGGCTAAGAATTCTTCTCCGAAGACACTTTCTAGTTTTTCCAACCATCGCTCGTTGCCGATGTAGTTGCAAACGCTGTCTTTACGAACAATTTAATTCAAGAATCGCGCCAATTTTGATCTTAACGACTGGACATACCTGCGTTCCCAGCGTACACGAGCAAGCGAATCCCGTTGTTTACGAGATTGGTAAGCAGCGGGGCGCTATTACGCATTCCGTCGCCCGTCGCCCGGAAGTCGAGATATACCGACCCGCTACCTCCAGCAAATTTTCGTGAGGGCTCTACACCTAGTTGCGATTTGATCGTGGCGTTATTCATGAATGTTTCGACCCAATCGAGTTCTTCGTAGCAGGTGTTGCCCCCCGCGCATGACTTGCGTACGTCGTATGGATTCAACTTTAGTTCTGAAGCGAGAGCAAGTCAGTTTTCCAGGGACTGTCAATCGAGGGGAAGACACACTTGAGACCAAGCTCTCGAGAGTATATGAACAGTAAGTCTCAGCAGGAGCACAAGTGACTCTGGTATCGAACTTGTAGCAAGTCTCAGCGAGTCTACGACAATTAGGGACGTTTCGCCGAAGGTTTTCGCATTCGCGACTCTCGGGATCAAATAACGCGTAAGGTCCCTCGCAGATCCAGTCGGGGATCGAAGAGTACTGCTCGAGAGGATTTGTCCACCCGTTCGCGAGAATGACAGAGGCCAAGTTGATCTTTTTCAATCCAGGTACAGGGATGACCTCGAGTTCCCTGTTCTTCTTGTGGAAGACGGTTGCGGTGTTCGGAGCATATGTCCCCCCATAGCTTTCCGCGGCCATGTGGAACTTGGCCCCCGCATATTCGGGGAATCGGGAAAAGAAGAGTTGGAAAAACGCGTAGACATCTTCACCGGCAACATAACTCCTACTGACCCTCGATCCATCGTCAGAGTAGGACCATCCAACGTTCACCGGTTGGTCGAGGAACAGGATATTACTGTGAGTGTTCCAGGAATATTTGTTCCTGGTTACAGTTCCGCCTTCGGAGGCGACCTTACAAGGACCAAGTTCGAACAGCAGTCCCGTGGCGGAGGAGGCTCCAGGTCCGCCTAGAGAAATGAATGAATTACAGTCCAGGAACAGGTCTCAAATTCGGAAGAGGTTTGCGCTTACCGTTGGTCCAATAGATAAAGTCGGCAGTCTCTGGAGAGTGCCTGGACTCGAAGAACCAAAAAAATAGGTGCTTGCCGGTGGTGATGTCCAGATATCCGGAATATTGTTTGACCCCTGAGTCGCAGATCGTCGGCTCCGTGATTCGAAGCTGATAGGAAGTGAAGCCGGGGTGGGTGAACAGCTCGACTGTGGTATAGCGAGGATTCGATATCAGAAACCCTCCAAATACCAGAGTTTGCGACCCGGATACGTACAAGTTTGACCGTTACGGTTTAAGAACTGCCGACCGTTCTCGACCCATCGGTCCACGATGTCCTCCGCCCTGTCGAAAGTGGGGAATCGCGATCCGTACGACTGCCAGTCATTGAGACCGTCGATGGCGGTTTGGAAATCGTTGGGTGTGGCTGCAACTGCGGCAATGGAGATAACCAGGACTCCGAGCCAGGCAAGTTTTCGAAGAGGTGTCTTCATACTGGTTAGACTTAAAGCAGCGGCCGGGCTTTCCGCGGCCGAAACCGATCACCGGGGAAACACTCCACCTTGCCAGTCACCACTCCCACCCCACCCCACCGCATACCCCCCTTCCAGCAAAAATGGCGGCGACGACGGCGATGGCGATGGCGATGCCACCGGAGATCGTGGACCGGATTATTGACTACGTTCACGACGACACTAAAACCCTCATCGCTTGCTCGCTTGTCGCCAGAGATTGGGTTCCGTCCACCCGTTTACATCTCTTCACAAAGTTCAGCCTCTTATCCGCGCACAAAGTTGCCAGGTTCACAGAACTCGACAGCTTCGCACCCGATATCCTTTATTACTGTCAAGAACTCAGCATAGGCACGAACAATAAATACGACGACCCTTCCACACCGGGGTCCCTGCCACTTGTCGGCACACTTCCCTCGACAATCAGCGGACGGGCCGAACGCTTCACATCTCTGCACACTCTACACTTTCGTGGGTTCTCGCGGTTGAAAGGCGTCCTCATTGCGTCCTTAGTAGACTTTTCGGAGAAGATCACCACCATCACTTTCACCCACAGCAATCTTGAATCGTGCTACGATCTATGGAAAATCCTCCGGTTATTCCCAAACCTTGAAAACGTCCATGCTTCCGATCTCGGATACTCGTCCAGCAAGGAAGGAGGGCTAGCCGTTGCACCCAGCTATTGCCATTCTCCGCCTATTGTCTCCTTCTCCCTTCATACGTACTGTCAGGGATTCGTACTTGAACAACTCGCGGAACCACCGTACCCCTTGACACACCTAAAATCGCTTGAGATCCACCATACCGATCAACAGCAGCGACACCTCAATTCGGTAGCGACCAAGTACCAGGATGCTATTACCACACTCAAATTTAGCGCATACTCGACCCTTGGATCTGGTACGCGTTCACGTTCACCTCCATCGAGTAGTCGACGATACTAACTTCGTTTCGTAGATATCCCGCCACACATTGGGATGTACAACTTCCTGCATACGCTTATCTTGGGGAAACTGGAACTTTTCGCAGCATATCCGTTGAATATCAGATCGGACCCCACCGTTCCATCCTTTGCCTGGGTTACCGCCACCATGCGATGCATCAACTCGAGGCTAACCCATCTGGTGTTTGAAATCGTGGTTACCGAGAGGCGCGATCTCAACGCGATTTCTTGGGAGGACGTGGATGCCTTCCTCGACGCCCGCGATCAGTTCGAGGATTTGAAGTCTGTTCAAGTCGTCTTCCTCGACACGATACCTACCACAATCATCCGGCAACCGGAGTTATTGCGCCAGGGTATTGACCTTAAGGAGGATATAATGAAACGGATGCGGACAACAGTCGGAAGGGGGTTGATGAAGTGCTCAACTCGAGGGCTGCGCACTTTGTGGTAAGATTCTGTCCACGGATAAGCTGTAGCCGGTGTTCATATGGCTCTCGCCCCCTTTGTCAGACATCCGGGGCTTTTCAAGTGGCCCGTGCCAAGATATCGTCGAAGGTCCAACCGCCCCGATGTAGAACACCGAAAGGCCGACCTACATACACACACCGAAGCTCTGCCAATATAAGGAAAATTGCGAACCAGAAGCTTTCGCTCAACTCTGGCAACACCCGTTAAGCCCACGAAAAGGTTTGGGATGTCTGGCCAGGAACCGTCAAGCTCTTGGATACAAAATCAAGAGGTTTCGAAGTGCCGATTGGCACATCCCTGATTCCCTGCGCTGCAATTCTATACTGTGACGGTAGGGAGATGTCATTGAAGTCTTAGGATAACGAGCTTCGTGCCGACAATGGGCGGGGCATAATACCCCGTCTGTTTTCGTGCCCCTGGCTTGTCTCTCCCGCTGTCGCTCCTGGGTGGGTTCGGCCGAATTTACTGCTCTCAGTTCACTATTTGTCAGTTCCACCTCCTCCTTTGTGTCTTGTGCAAATGTTGAGCCGACGCATCCAGATTCACGCCGCCGGTGTATATTTCCTATGGATCGACATAGTGGGAAACCCGGAGGGCACATAGTAGGTTCTCCACGAGTCGGATCCTTGTGGATTGTTGCTCAAGGATCAACCTAGCTTTTGCACTTTTCCTGATGGTGAGTACCAAAAGCAGCCTACCCTGGTTCCAAACCGAAATTCATGCCGGGACCGTAGATTAGGACCACCCACCCGCATCCTTCGTTTGGTCTATGTGCGGTGAGCATTGGGTGATCCCTTTTGAACCGATACGGTCCAGATGCTGAGTGGCGGTTGTAGCTGGTCTTTCGCTTCACCCTCCTTTCCTCGTGAGCTGCAAATCGTTTCTAGTCCATGTAAAACCACATGTATGCACGGACGTTCCATCCCTTACTCGAGTCGCATCAGGGCCTACGTGATTATGGAAAATAATAGGTGGATAGCGGGGTCCCTCATTGTGACCAGTCTTCGTTTTCAAAACTGCTTTACAACGACCAGGTGCGCGGGTTTCCCCCTGAGTGACCTTATAATGTCTCGCTAATAGATGGTCAATGGGTAGCCGTCGGCCTTCCGCCCATCCTCCTACTTATATATGGGATTGCCTATTTCAAGATCGTCCACGCCTGTCCTACGATTGGTCTCATGTTGTCCAAAGTGGGGTTGCAGTGTGAGCCCATGTCATCCCACCTTCCGTCCCCGTGCCCTGACTGACGCCAGCTTCCTCCAATCAGGTTCGTACCGGTGATGACAATTCACATCACGCTTTCCCTCAGGAAAGCAGTCGCTCGACGATCGTTCAACCCGATCCGAGAATCGGGTTCGGCAGTCCATGCGCCCACCACTGCAACCATGGATGTTCGGCTCCGGTGGTAGACGGAAGCGATCTCTCAGGGTCGGGTGGTGGTCAGACCGGTTAACCTTTGACCGGAGATGCGGCATAGCTTTCAATGTTGGGCGGGGTGTAGGATTGTGATGAGAATGTGATATATCGGTGTCTTAGCGCACTCAGGGAGGGCTTTGGGAAGTCCTCCGCGAACAGCGCGCTGTATGTGGGTTCTCCGTAGCTGCGGGTGTTCTTAGTACCGGCATTCTGTGTGCGCCTGCTTTTTCCCCGATCCCTCGTCCGACAGACGCTGTCGGTTGGTAGTTCGGTTGCGAGTTCATGAAACTTCTAAGCGCTAGCGATGGAGATCTCTTCGGGTGGCTGTGTGATCGAGAAGAAGCCTGGCCTTCCTTGGATAACAAGCCGGAAGGGTCGTCGATCTTATCCTCTGAGCGATTCGTCAGCAGAAGCAGAGAGGGTTTCGCTACAAGCAAAGACACCTGTGTGTGCAGGCCAAGCGCCAGTCCAGCTTCTAACGTATCCCACCTCCATCCCGTTCTCCTCGTCCTGGCACTCGTACTCTTCCTCTTCAACGGCCCCTGGGATTGCGCCCAGGGTCCCGAAGACCACGGATTGTGCACGATGCGGCAAAGCTGTGCAGCTATGGAGAACGTGTTCATTGCAGTCGTTTCCAAACAAGGCATCAATCGCGCATCACGGTCACTGGCAAACGCGGACGCCCAGCAACGGAGATCGACCACGTTACTCTTCAACAACTCCTTGAGTTGAGAGGACCTCAGGACACTGAGAAGCTTCTTGGCTGCGGTACCTGTACTGTACGACAGCGGGGCACTGTGAGTCAGTACACAACATCGACGAAAGGGTTCACTTTGCCGTCTCTGCGGTTCTGGGGGTATATCCTAATATGGGGCGGGAGAGGAATGGTCGCCTCGCCGTTGTAAAAGCCCGAGGCGTTTCAGCCACACGTCGACAGATCGAGACTGCCCCACTTATGTTACGTGGCCCACCAGGAACTCCAGAGGGCGCCGCTATATGGTCACTCTTCCTTGGATCTCATGTACGCCTACTAGGATCCCATTCGTCGGAAACCTGTTACACACGCGCTCGCTGATGGCCATGCGCGGTTTTATTGTCGGAATCTAGGTCAACCCCGACAACCGAGCGGTTCGCATTTTTTTAACTTGTCCCAGCATGCGATCACTTGTTCAAGGTGACCACAGGGTCGAAAGCGTGTTAGTTGTATGGAAGGTGATTGTGGTCCTAGCGACCATATCTGGGCGCGATATATCTTATCCTGGTTGTTTGTTTGCGGCCTTTGGACCCAAACTTCAGACAACCCTGGTAGTCCGACACCGGGCACGCTGCACCCCAGATCTGTAGTATGTTATCTCTCTGTGCAATTCGGGAGGGCGGCTTCCTCCACGGTGCAGCATTTGCAGCCCGACAGCAGTCCCGAGACCCGCGCGATGGGCTGTCATCGGCCGGGAACTGGATGATTACCACATAATTTATCTCCACGTCCCCACAGGTGACTTGTGACGGCCACAGAAAAACATAAATATACTACATGAATATCTCCGGTGCAATTTGTACGCTACAGGTTTACATCCTAATAGCGAACTTCTCAGCGTTGAGCTTTCCATCTTCGAGGCACTGTAAGGCTTCAGCGACCCTTCCCAACCCGCCTTCCCACAACTTGACGTTCATCGGCTTGAGCAACACCTTGGCAGACGGTCATTGAAGAGAAACCTGGCTTCGGATGGCGGCAGCTTCGGGGTCTGGTTCAGTCCCGAGGAAGGCTTTGCTTGCTTCAGTGCAAATGGCCTTGGCAGAGAATTTCTGACTTTCAGGGGAGCTGAAACAGTCGAGGGCGATTCGAATGGTGTCCCCAGTGATCGCTTTAATCTTTGCCGAAAAGTCTGGCCTGCACTGTACACATGCATGTTGTGAGTTGAACGCTCCGGATGGGGGTTTGATGAAATCTTTACGTCAAAAACTACATCAGCACCGAGGCTTTTGAGCACTGCACGGTTCTCTGGCGAAGCAGTGGCGACCGACTTGTATCCAGATAGGTGAGCCAACCGAACGGTGTAGTGACCGACGGCCGTCGACACGCCGTGCACCAAGAGGAGGCAAACGAACAAACGGGAGCCCGCACCATAGATGTCAGAAGATTCAACGGAACGGTAGAGCATGATGAAGAACCGAGAACACCGGAAACGGTTGACGATGAACAGGGGATCCCGTTACTCATCCATTACTCGTTGGAGACTTTACCTGGTCATTCAGTCAAGGCGGGTCGTTTGGGATGGGTTGTGCACATAGCCAAAGCATGAGTTCCGACCGAAACGGTGGCGGCTTGTTCGTACAACATGCGTGTTGTCTGGGATCTTCCGCGCCGGGTCAGTCACCATCTCTGAAAATCCCCCGTTACCTGGACAACAACCCGAACGCCAATCAGTCACTTGATCGGACAAGCACATGAGGTGAGACTGAATATACCGCCATGACATCCCGCAGCAATTCTGTCTCCGGGCTTGGACCGTTTGTTGAGGTTCTGGTTTGGACCGATCTTGACGGCCCGACCGACGACTTCGCATCCAGATATTGCAGCGGGATCTATGTTTTGCGGTCAACCATGTCGCTCGTCATCAGGAGTTGTGACATGGAAACCCACGGGTGATATATTTCACGTCTATCCGGGCGGCGCGTCAGATGGGGGGGGGAGGTCTTACCGATTACGAAGAGATTGTGACGTACGTTTCCAGTCGGTTGGGTTGGCAGCTGCTTATTCGACCTTGATGAGGAGTTCGTTATCGCCAATCTCTGGGACCGGCTTCTCCTCCACAGCAACGGTGGGAATCATGGTGTTAGCGCCGATGAGAAGAGGCAAAAAAACGCTCGTACCTCTTGGAGCACGACAGCTTTCATCCCCTGGGCGGGCAACTGAATCTCGGTGGCCATGGTCGTCTAGGCTGAGGGAAAGGGATCATGGGGTTTTGCGCAAATTTGTATCGCCCAACGGTCGGCATCTTGAATCTGGTTTCTTCCCTGTCGGCAAGTACGTCCATGGATGAGACGCCGATCAAAAGGCGACGCATGATTGTTTAGAACTACAACTTTGAGTGTTCAGTGTAAGTAGCCATCAGCATCAGCCTTTTGTTGGTCTTGTGCTCGGGAGAGACGTAAGAAACTTGGAGAGGTCGCGGTGCGACTGGGGGGGTGTGGATAACAGGATCGGATATCGATGATGGATGGATCTGGAACAGATTGGGGAAGGATGTACTTAGAGCTTTAACAGAAGCACCGCAGTCGCCGGACACATGCACAATCGGAGCGCACGTCCAAACGTTACAGATAC
>Ga0307517_10008969_pt1 | contig 14262 bp, 19 predicted proteins | sample 23_EM_MG_FD_194515 | JGI IMG/M metagenome (GOLD analysis project Ga0307517, IMG submission 194515) | Populus trichocarpa ectomycorrhiza microbial communities from riparian zone in the Pacific Northwest, United States - 23_EM | ecosystem: Host-associated > Plants > Roots > Unclassified | place... | reverse complement strand
TTTCACTTCCGGACGGAATGAACCCGGGCGGACGCACCCAGAACTCGAGTTTACGTTATAAGCGCCTGGAACGTCCGGCGCACAGGGTGAGCGGGGAGAGATGGGGTGCAAGATGATTTTTTTGCTGATGTCTCCTGGCTAGCAGGAGACAACAGACTTCGACAGACCTTCAGTCTAAGAATATACTTGGTTGAAGGGCGATCCCTGAGTCTAATTTGGCCTTCAACTATTATCCTTCTAGCTACCGGTCCCTTGAACCCTTCCTTAGCACTAGCGCTAGCAGGTCTATCGCTGGTCCTATTGTATTTTCGTTAGATAGGAATAACCCTGTTATAGTTATCATTTGAGAGAACAAGTTGTTGGTAATCAAGCGCAAGTGGTTACCCTTTTATGCATTTAATATTTTATTTCTGAACTCAACTATCATTTGCTAATTAGTAATGGGTTATTGCCATAGTCCTGAAAGTATGAAGGAACTAGTCAACCTGAGACATGCCTTTGCAAGAAACTGTATTGAGGAGACATTGTGTATTCTGAAGAGGCGCTTTCAGATCTTGAAATATGCAACAGGATATGATTGTGAAAGTACAGCAGCATTATTCAATTCCTTATACTGTCTGCATTATGATTAAGCGTGGAGGGATTCCAATCATTCAAGATCAGATCCATATATCTTATGAAAGTCAAGAAGAACAGCTTGAGTTGCAAGTGGCAGGAATGGCAATGATGAGTACAAGGGAGCTGAAGCGGAAGGGCGAGGATTTGAGAGACCAGATTGCTAACAACATGTGGAGAATTTATCAAACAATAATGACAAGCAGACTCTTTATACATATTGAGGATAACTAATATATTGTAATCTAGCTAGTTTTAACTGCAATATTGATCCGAATTAGACATATTGGTGGTCAGCACAGCAGCCTGTTGGACCTTCATACTAATTCCCATTTTTAGCCACCTGTCACGAAGTTCTTCTGCAAGTCCCATAAATGTTATACCGTTAGTTGGAGTATTTTCCAATAGATCAATTGCATTATTAACCTCCTCTTCCAAAAACTTGCATTCCTCATGCATTGTGATCAAGACTGCTAGAGCCTTACGATAGAGCTGATACTGATCAGCAATCAGGGCTTGGCTTGTTGCCTGACTCGGAGATGGTTGATCATGACTAAGGGCTCACGCATCTTCTGCAACTCTGGTGTATTTGTTGGTACGGGTTTCAGCAATTGTAACAGGTTTATTCCTGTCTAACGAAAATACAATAGGACCAGCGATAGACCTGCTAGCACTGGTGTTAAGGGAGGCTTCAAGGGACCGGTAGCTAGACGGATAATAGTTGAAGGACAAATTAGGCTCAGGGACTCAGGGATTGCCGTTCAACCAAGTGTATTCTTAGACTGAAGGTCTGTTGAAGTCTGCTGTCTCCTGCTAGCCAGGAGACTGGTTTAAATACAAAACTCAAGAGCGATAGCCTTCCTGCAATCACGATCATTACCAGTAGCTGCGCACATACAGGAATTCTGTAATCCTGCAAGACCAAAGAAAGAAACATAGCTCAGCCTCCACCAGTGCTACATAACCATTCCATACCCGGAATCCTAAATATAAACTTCCAGCAAAGCAAACTGAACATAACAATACGATAGCATAGCCGATCTGACTCAGAGACAGTGGCGGAGCTGAAATCAAATCAAATAAACCAAATATATATCAACTAAACATAGAAGATCCTGCACAGCCCACTTCTGTGTACCGTTACCGGAACATGTACACATGTTACATTCCCTTATTCTGAAAAATCAACAATCATTCCAAAGTCTTCGCTGTCCTCAGCGCTCTCGTCAGTGTGCCATAGGAGGCTGTCATCATCTGTGGGGAAATAGTCCTGCTCAGAGCTGCTAGAATCATATTCCTCATCGTGATAGGATTCCCAGAAGTCGTCTGGGCAATCGTTTGCGGTAAATGGTGTGGAGGAAACTTCCATGGGTTCCCAGGAAGCTTTAATGTAGTGGGAGGTGATCTGGGGCGTTGGTTCTGTGGGGTGGTTAGCGTGCCAGTATTCCTGTATGAGTTCCAGCGAGTGGTCGAGGTTCTCGATAGGTTCCGAGGAGTCGTCAGCTCGCTCGTAGCCTTTCCAGCGGACCAGGAATTCGTGCCTGTTGTTCTGGCGGTGTTAGTCGAGTATCTGCTCTGCTTCTCATTCCTCTGCATTGTCGATTAGGATGGGAGCTGGTTTGCTCATTCTCTGGGATTTGAATGTATCAGGATCGTTCTCTCTGTATTCCTTAAGGGAGGAGATGTGGAAGTAGGATTTCTGGCGGGCCATTCTGGGCAGAAGGTGTATTTTGTAGTTGTCTGTGTCAGGTAGATGTTCTAGGACCTTGAAGGGTGCGAACCAGCGTGGTTCTAGCTTCTTGGATCGTCCAGGGGAGGAGGAATAAGGGCGGCCTCTAACAAGAACTCTGCTGCCATTCTTGAAGGGTTCCGTTAGGGGTTTGTGGCGTTTGTCAGCCTGGACAGTCTGGCGGAAGGTAGTATGCTTTCTGGCCATGTCTACTTCTATTCTCGTTGCTTCATGGGCGTTTAGGATATCGTCCACAGCTGGTACTTTGCTGGCGGATCTCTGGACAGGGTTGAATATCTTCCAGGGGCGTCCATAGAGGGCATGGTATGGCAAGATGCTTAGGGATTCATGGGGGGCGCCATTCATGGCTGCTGCAATAGCTGGGAGGGCGCCGGACCAGTTGTTCTGTCTGGGGTTAACGAAGTTCCTGATTAGCTGTTTAAGCGTGCGAATCCTTCGCTCAACCTGGCCATTCGTTTGGTGGTGGTTTTGGGTGGCCATCCAGACCTGGATACCAAGGGACTTCATCATTTGTGACCAAAACTTAGTGGTAAAGCGAGAGTCCTGGTCGAGGACAATGCTGAGAGGGAGGCCATGGACGTCGAGGATAGTACTATTGAGTTTCTTAAAGATCTTCTCAGAGGTGGCCGCGTCCTTGAGGGGGATCAGATGTGTGTAGGAGGTAAAGCGGTCCTTAATGACCATAATAGATGTATAGCCATCAGATTTGTTAAAGGGACCGGCGAAGTCTATGGCCAGGGATTGGTAGACTTCGTCGGGGTCAGGGAGGGTAAGGGATCGTCCATAGGGGAGGGTGGTAGACTTGTTGTTAATCTGGCACTTATCGCATGACTGACAGTATAGGACAAAGTCCTGGCGCATCTGTGGCCACCAGGAGAAGCAAGCCGCATAGGAGTAGCATTTGTAAGCTGAGAAATGTCCGAGGCCTTCATGGACAGTCTTGTGGATGAAATCCCGTAGGGATACCCCCTTCTTAAGAGGTCCTACTGGTATATAAAGGTTTACGTACCCATTGGTGTTCTGGGCAAGTAGAAGGCCATCGCGGATAGAATCGTGCAATTTATTATCGGTTTCCTGGACCCTGGTGTAGAGGGAGTCGGTCTTAAGGGCTTCTCTAACTCGCTGGACGAGGATACCCATAAGCCGGGAGTGTAGGGTGCTTAGGAATTGGTTGGCATTGGTTGCCTCATCGGAGTCATAGCCGGCTTGGCTGTAAAGGGGACTAAAGGCCTGCGAGGCTATGGGCGGTGTGGCTAGGATGGTGTCATTGATACGGAAGGGTGGCAGGTTCTCTGAGAGGTATGGGATATCGGGGAGCGAGGCCAGGCCTTCCTCAAGGGCTGTATTCGATATTGAAGTCCTATCCTGCTCTTTTCTCTTTGTCTTCTTACTCTGCTTCCGGACCTTAGGGTCCTTTGGCCAGTATCCTGCACCTTCTTTTTCATTTTTATGTATTTCACACCCATCGTCAGTGCATGACATCCAGCTCATTTCTGAGTGTTGTCGTTCCATTTCACTAGAGATTGGGAGAGTTCTATTGTCACTCCAAGAGTTTCCAATCGATATTCTGCTATCGTTGCTGGCTGCGCTTGATGTAGCTGGCGAGGAAGCAGAGGCCTTACGCTTCTGGGAGCGAGTTACTGCATTGCTAGTAATCTCGTCCATAAGGTATTCAGAGTGGCAACGACTGATAGAGTCACTGCTGGTAAGGGTGGGACAGGTTTGGGCTTGGCCTGAGTGGTACATGGCGTCGTCTGATTCAATGGTGAAATCGGCAGAGGAGGCGTAGCTTGTATTGATTTGTAGGAGTTGGGTGGGGTCAGGTAGCTCAAGGTTGTCATAATCGATAGTGGGGTCCCTGCGACTTATATCTAGCGGCCCTGGGGTTCCCTCATGGATTCTCGATAGGAAGTCTGCTAGGAAATTCATCCCTCCTGGCTGGTATTCTATTTTAAAATCCAAGCAACTGATGTGCATCAGCCATCTCTGCTGTCGTCCATTGAGATTCTTTTGTGTCATGAGTTTAATGAGGCTTTCGTAGTCTGTAACCACTGTAAATTGTCTGTGTAGCAAATGGGGAGCGAATGCTTCCATAGCCTCAATGATTGCGAGCATTTCCTGTTGGTGTGTAGGGTAGTTGCTTTGTGATGGCGTCAGCTTCCTACTGTGGAACGCTGCAGGCCTGGCTGCATCTCTGGTTGGTCCTTGGCCTATCCAAGCACCCGTTCCTGTAGGGGATACATCGGTAAAAAGCCATATCATATCTGGCTTATTGTAGTCGATCGGTCTAAGGACTTTGTGCTTATCTGCAGCTCGCTTGACCGCTTCGAAGGGTGCTTCCAGCAGATCCGTCCACCGTCATTCAGGGTTCCCACTCAGCTCAGTGAGCGGGACTGTGATGGTGGCAATGTGGGGAAAGAACTGCGAGATATAATTAACCATTCCATTGAATCGCTGCAGTTCGTTCTGGCTTTCTGGTCTTGTCCAGTCCATTATGGTCCGGATTTTCTCTGGTGCAGGGTGTATGCCATCATCGTGTATCATATGACCTAGGATATCGAGTTTTATGGCAAAGAAAACACTTTTCTTTGGGTTGGCATAATAGCCGGTGTTCTGCAGCTTATTGCAGGCGTTCGTAACATCCTTAACCTGCTCTTCAAAGGTGTCACTGAAGACAATAATATCGTCAATGTAGACCCATATGTTCTTGCCTAATTTGTCATGGAATAGGTCCTCCATAGTCCTCACAAAGGTTCCCAGAGTATTCATGTCTCCTTGTATCATGACCTGACTGGTAAAGCCTCCGAAGGGTGTCTTGATAGTGTTGTACTTCACATCATCTGGGTACACTCTGGTTTGGAAGTAGGTGTAACTGAGATCTATCTTACTGCGGAATCGTCCTCTGACTACTGCATTTAGTATAGTGTTTTGTTCTGGGATCTGTGTGTGATCGGCCTGGGTGTTATCATTCCTGAAGCGGAGGTCTACCAAGGAGCGGATTCTGCCATCACCGTTTGCTTCCACAAACATGCTGGCTCCTTCAGACACACTAGTCCGATAGAGGATACTGGCGTTCATCTGCTTGTTGATCCATGCCTTGTATTTGGACATCAAGGCTTGTGGCACTTTGAAACTGGGTGTCTTTAAAAGCTTCGTCGGGTCTATGAGGCTTATCCTGTGCCTTATCTTGCGTACTGGTGGCAGTTCCTCTGGTACTTCTTTGACAAATACCTTGGGGAACATCATCAGGAAGTCTGGTACTTCCTGTGGCTTCGTCATGGCTGATCTAGATTCTCTAGATTTTCCGTCACATGTAACTCTAACTTTGTACTTGGAGAAGTCGAGGCTATTCTTTTGGCAATCAATGACCGCTCCTAGCCTTATAAGATCATCCATACTGATCAGGATATCATAGTCTGAGACTGGTGTGATCAGCATAGGCACCCTGTCGACTCTTATCTTGCCTAGCTGAATCATAACCTCAACAGAGAAGTTGCTAGTTGATCGCGATCCTTTAACTGCCATCTTTAGAGTGACAGGATTCATCCTAGCTGTGTAGGGGATGTTGTGTGTTGTAACGAATTTGTTGGATATCAGGGTACCGCCAATGGTTCCTGTATCTGTGAGGGTTCTGGCGGGCTTGCCATTGATGTTGATAGTGAATTTGAGGGCCTGGAATGGCCTGTCCTTGTGTGTGCCGAGTGTTCGTTACGGGGCCTCCGGGGCACCGAAACCGGCGGGCCCCCGCCTCAATTCCCCGCTCCGCCCCGGTCAATAGCTCGGGGCAGGACTTTCTTTTTTTGAACCCCTGCCGCTGGCCCTGTCCAGGCCCCCGCCCTGTTCAATGCCCCGAACAGCTCCCCGTCAATGAACTTTCTCCGCCCTGGGTCCCGCTTTTTCGTATATTCCCCTCTCGAATATTGCTCTTTTGATACATGAGTGAGTAATTGTGTGAGCATATACACGTCCCTGGCATGAATGGACCGAACACTGCCGGGGTTACGTGAGCTGAAAGCCCTTTGCCAACGAGCCCCTTGGTGTTCGGTCCATTCATGCCAGGGACGTGTACCAAAAACCACGTACCTCAAAGTATATACGGGCATTTATTTGCATGGAATGATTCATACAATATGAACCGGAATAATTCACAAAACCGATTGGATGTCCGAGTTGCCTAGTCTACTAACATATATTGTCTCAGCGGGCCATAGGCCTAATTCATAAGCCCAATTCATACACTCTATTCACAGGTTCAAATAATATGCCCAATTCATAAGCCTTATTCATCCGCTGGTGCCATATGCGCAAATCATACATCCAAGCCATACGCTCAAATCAAACCCCCAAACCATACGCCCAAGCCATATCCTCAAATCATAGGCCCAAACCATACACCCAAAGCATACACCCAAATCATACGCGCACATCATACGCCCAAACCATACACCCAAACCATATGCCCAAATCATACTCTCAAATCATACGCCCAAGCCATACGCCCAAACCATACGTCCAAGCCATACGCCCAAATCATAACCATAGTCGTGCTATGGAGTTACTGTGTTTAGAGTTCATATAGCGAAATGGTGAGGTTAAAGAAAGAGTGTATTTATAATAATAAGAGTTCTATAAAAGGTAATTATGCTAAGTTAGATGTGACTCGGAGGTTTGAGTTAGTCGTATGATTTGTGTAAAAGTGAGAAAAGACAGCCCCGTCCCCCCCACTACATGGGGACAACACCATGGAGGAATAGAAAACAAGAAGAATGAAAGTCATAATAGTTGAAAAAAGAGGTGAATTAAGAGAAAGAAAAAGACAATCCCCGAATATGCTTAGGTGGTAGCGCTCCCACCAGCACCAGCTCCGGCCCTCCCACCACCACCCCCGGAGCGCGTCGGCATCCTACCGCCACCACCGCTCCAACCACTCCCACCAGGGCCCGCAGAGCCCCTACGAGCCCCACTGCAACCACTCCAACCGCTACCACGAGTCTGCTGAACTGGCGTCCGAGGGGTACGACTACTAACCCCAGCCCCAGACGGCCCTGTTCCAGCGGGGTGTGCAGGTGTGCCTTCGACGGCCCCGGTCACCACCCTACTACTACTGCCACCACCCCCCCCAGTACCCACATGCCCGGTATCATGGTCTCCCTGGGTACCTCTCGTATCACCTTCCTCGCTACCACTTCCATCTCCCATACCAGAACCCACACCCCCAACCAAATTTCCTTGTCTAACAACTCCCCCAGCACCCTCCGTACAACCACTACCACCAGTCCGGCCAGTGCTCCCAGGGCCACAATACAAGCGACGGCATACAGGTGGACGAGGGTTATCGCTGTCGTCACTGTCGCTGTCACTACAGTCATTGGCTGGGGGTGAGTGATGGGAAGAAGCTCCCTGGCGACAGGGAGGGGCACCACGCCGAGGAGGTGCACCCCCAGGAGGAGGAGGAGGGGGAGCGCACCTGGGAGGAGGACCACCCGCACGACGAGGAGCACCACTGGAACCAGGAGCACCACCGGGACAAGGAGCACCACCGGGACAAGGAGCACCACCGGGAGGAGGGGGAGGAGGAGGAGCAGCCCCGGGAGGAGGAGGAGGAGGAGGAGGAGGAGGTGCACCCCCGGGAGCACCGCCGTCCTCATTGAGATGACGTCTCATCTCTTCCCGAGTGGCACCATCTGGCTGGCCAGCCATAACTTTCATGACATCCTCAACTAATCTCAGGTCCTGGACCATGAGGGTAACGCGACCAGCATGTGCCGCACCCAGGGCTCCAGCTATGAACAAAGAATTAGTAAATCAGATAATTATACTAGGAGAGGAACTCAACTTACCGGTCATTGTCATCACCAGGAACTCTTCCGCTGCCACCTGGAGGCATTCAACAGCTGATCTCTGCCAACGGAATTGTTGCTCGAGTGCCAAATCTGACACAATCTCCTGGCAAAGACGATAGAATGGGGCCTTGGGAATTAGGTACCCGCCATCGCGGCGATACTTAATAATCTCTGCCATTGCCACCCTGCCAGTTGGATACCGAGCCGGCTGCTGGACCCCACCAACAACCCTCCCAGCTCTTTTCCGACCAAGATGCCGAGTTGGGGGCCCCCAATTTCCACCACCCTTGCGGCCCAAGATACCATCATTTGCGCGACGTTTGGGAGGCATTGAGCAGGAGTTACTTTTTTGGTGTTTGCTTGTTTGTTGTATTGACGGACAGGTGCGTGAGGAAGGAGGTTCACAGGAAAAGAGAGAAGGGTTTTTGCTCAGAAGTTAGACGCAAAATGATCTTTGGTGTGTAGGTGACTGGAGTCTGCTTCCTTGGGCGTATGTGTATTTGTGCGTATGTGTATTTGTGCGTATGTGTATTTGTGCGTATGTGTATTTGTGCGTATGTGTATTTGTGCGTATGTGTATGGACCCTATACCTTCCCTGATAGCTGAGTCGGATATTAGGGCTTGCTAAGAGGAAGAAGTGTGTTGGAGGAGAGGTGGGTAAAGAGTTATTTTATACCAACGAAATAAAAATTGGTTATTTCATGAGGAGTGCCTTTCAAGCCCCCTCGTCATATCTTTCCGGGAGTCCCCTGGAGTTTAGGCGTATATTGATTCATGATGTCTAGATGAGTAAACGACAGTTAAGGTTGATAGGGCATGGGTATAAACATACACTTGAATTGTACGATGGTTAAAGTCGCGTAAGACTGCAACCCCCAGTCTACCATAACACGCAATGTACAATCCCTTCCATGTAGAAATGGCTTGAAAATGTTGTACTAGACATTGTATTTGTTCCAAGATGTTATATCTTCCCTGTTTATGTATCAAGTGTACAATTGTAGTCACAAAATGAACCTGGAGAGTACGCCCCTCCCATCTTCGCTCTGAACTCAAACACACAGCTCTCGTTGCTATAATTTCCTTTCTCTGATAGTATGATGAAAGCAATTAGCAGAAGGCTTGAATCTGGGGGGTCATTCATATCATACTGAGAAGTTGGTGAATAGGGCTTTTGGTTAGGCTACCGCGGTAGAGAGGAGGGCTCGACGCGTGACTGCGGGTAGACCGTGACGATGTTTTCAAGAGGTGAACCAACTTTTTCTTTTCTTTTTAAGAGAGGCCAAATTAACTCCTCTTCTTTCTCACCACACTCCTACCTTCTCCATCCACGCTCTCGCCATCAACACAATCCTCAGGTCGCTCTGCCCTCTGCGCTGCAATCCCGCTTCTCTTTTTCATACAGAAGCAAACTCAGCAGTTAAAACAAAAAAAAGAAAAAAGAAAAGAAAAGAAACACCCGTGGCTCTTGCCCCACCAACCCGGATACGCCCCTCTACTGGTACCACCCTCTCTACTTCCCTTACTTTCTCCACTACATTAGAGGGCACGCCGGCAAAAGGTCGCTGCATAGATTACTTATTGCCCGATCCCAAATAGTAAGTTAGTCACCATCTTCACACTGGTCTTTTCTCCTTTGCTCTTTTATCACCCCTCAAATCATACGCCGAGTTCATACGAACAAATCATACGCACAAAATCATACGCACAAAGAAATCATACGCACAAAATCATACGCACAAATTATATGTACTAACATTGATGAATAGAATACCTTTTTCCACGAGCAATGCCATCTGCTTATAAGTGGAGGCCGCTTCCGGCAGGCGCTTTGGGGCACTCAGTAAATCCTGAGACCATCCGCCGGAATGAACATAGGGCGAGCCTTATCCCCTTGGAAACCGCTTTCGAACGTGCAAGGGTGAACCGAGGCAATCGCCTAAAACAACGCCGTGATTTTGCGCGAAGATATGATGAGTACCAGGCGCTTGACGACGAGACCAAAGCCCAAGTGGATCAGGAGATGATCGTGGAGGAGAACGAGGTCCTGGAGCAGGAATGTGTGGCAATCCTGGCGGATTGGCGGCGATACTATCCAAACCAGTTTGGCGACGATGGTTTGCCACTTGTGAACTCCCCAACCCCTATAGAAGTCGATTCTCCACCGAATTCGCTGGCATTGCCTGTATTTTTGTCACCAAAGATGAGGCCGGCAGTGCGAATGAAGAGTCTGCTCGACCGTGTGGTGAAGCGACCCAGAAGCTCATCAACTGGGTCTGCGCTGGTACCGCCTCTGGGGCCTTCTGTATCTCAAGACGCTCCTCCTCGGCGCACCCGCCGGCTAGCGATTCGGGAGCGCAGTCATTCACTCACAATGCTTGGGGCCCCGGTATCCCCTACAGGGTCCCCGGTTGGACGCCCTGTGGCTTTGGCGAGGGCAGCTACATTGAATACAGGGAGCACAAGGGAGCCTATCTCACATCGGACCAGGTTTAGAATAGAACTAGGTAGCCTGAGGTGAAACTCCTGGGCTAATAATCCACAGTCAAGTAAGTAATTTTAAAATTTGCCTGATTAACTTGAGATGTGCTTACTAATATTCAGTGTTGTTTAGCTCGGACAGGCCCCTTGATGCCTATCGGCGGAGAGGACAGTACTTCTGAGTACAGATTGACGAGGAGGATATGGAAGGAGATTTGGACATGACGGTTCGAGAGGATGAGCTCGACGAAAAGGGTAGACCTTTGATTGACTGGGTGAAGCCTGTTGAGTGGCTGTTGCCAAATGCGGATGTCTACGAAGAGTGTGAGGAGGATGAAGAGGATGCAGATGTCGATTTTCTCGACCTATATAAGTCTGGTAATGAGGGTGGCAATGGCTCAGAGGATTCCGATGAGGTCTGTGGGGAAGAGGAGATCGACGAGGACGACGAGGAGCATGTGGAGAGCGAGCAGGAGGATGTGGTGTAACGGGGGCACTCTGTAGGAAGACAGATCCTAAGATTGCGACCGCACCGAAGACTCGAAGTAGAAGTAAGGATCAAAATAAAGACAAAGGTAATTCAAAGTAGAATCAAGCGGTAAAACCTAATATCGTTAAGCCTGAAAGCTTCACTCAATAGGTTCTCTCGAGGATCGTTGGTTATCACAATAGGGTGTCTCTCGCTTTAGTTAAGTAGAATAATGTAAAGCCAGAGGACACCCGTCAACCATTCAGACCTTTCGCGAGCACCCTGCTCAGCTGAGGGCTGTCCAACTCACCTGCCTAGAGTGAGCCAACACTCGGAGGCAGTCGGACCGCTCGGATATTAACTATCTCCACAAATAGGAAGTGCTTCAGGTGATGTCTCTCCAACTACATCTGCATGAGCGAAAGGTCTTTCCTATCGGTAGCATATCAGTGGCCAACCGACATGCCGACCGTAGAGATAATATCCATTGGGACTCACTGGCCCAGCGGTGGTTTCGTCTATAGAAGCTACGCAGTCCATCGGCAAATCTACTTGGCTATACTAAGCTTCTAAACCTGACTGCATGCCCCCGCGATAAGAAATCTCCTGTTGCTTGACTGCATAGGCGCTACCCACAGTCAACCATGCCGGACCTTCTTAAATCGTGACAAGACTCACACCTCTAGAGTCCACTAATAACCCATGGTAATGCTACAGTTCACGGGGTAGCCCGGGACTGGCTTTGGGGTGGTTGTCCTGGAAGCCTTGCAGCTTCCCCGGTCAGCCCCAAGCCCTCTACTGTTAACCATACAACTACCCGGAGGTCAAAGTATGCCCGTAGGTGGTTCCCAGGTGTTATCCAGGTGGCGCCCCAGGAGGCGGTCACCCTCACACCCCTTATATATCCTGCGAACAGCTTCTGGTCGGTTGGACGGCCACAACTCATACGGTGTTGTGGGAGCGTTCCTATGGATCTCACTTTACTAGGAAGCACACAACTACACAGCCGTACAGTGCTGTCGCGCCGTACCAACGCTGGGGCCGCAGGGGGGTGTTAGGAATATCCCCTGAAAGTTACAGGAGGTTCGGACCACTCCTGCTCCGTCAGTAGTCCGTTTCGTACCATACGAAGCGGCCCTATGAACATCTAAGAGCCCCACTATAGTGGGATAACTTCCCCCTAAGTCCGCAGATGACTTTGTCGGTGAAGGTAGGGTAACTGGGGTACCTCAGTAGGGTAACTGGGGTCCCAAGGTAGGGTAATCATGTTTCTAAGGTAGGGTAACTTCACCCTTCCATGCCTTTATTTCCTTCGGGAGTCCGCGCGACCACATATATTGTTGCCCTGGAGACCCGTGCAACGTTTACTATGGGTCCTTAACTTTATGCGATCATACCCTCCGAAGGTTACCCTGCCTAGTAGGGTAACTTTGGCCTACTTAGGTTACCCTGTCTAACCCGATGTCACCAAGTCACTTTGTAGACACTTGTACCAACTCAGGTCTACCGGTAGTATACTAAGTATACTGGCCTATCCTCAATATGGTTACCACTTAGTATACCATACGGGCTTGGGTCTAGTCCACTGTAGCTACCTATCTGTAGGGTCGTTACACGTGGATGGCGAGCAGGAGGACGTGGAGGGCTGGGAGGAGGGTGATGATGATGTCCATATGACGGACGAAGGGGAAACCTCCGGCTCAGGTTTGGGAAGTAGGATGCGAGACTTGGGTCGCCCTGCTCTGCATCTTCCTCTCGTGGTCTGTACGGCGATGCGGCAGAACACTGTTTCCGTGCTAGCACCCAAGAGATTGGAGAGAGGCTGCTTGGGTGGGCTAAGACACCCAAGGATTTCTTCACAAGCCCGGAAGACCAACAGGACAGCATCGAAAATATTGTCACCAAGACAAAGCGCTTTCTTGCCGGCAATGCCTGTCTTATCATTGATCTCGAGGCAGCCGCTAGGGAAGACGCAGAAGAACAAGGAATTGACATAGAGGAGATGGATAGAATTGACCGCGAGATGGATAGGCAGGTCCTCCTCAATATGGCTAGCTAGCACTTTCCTCACCGCGTGGAACAGGAGCCGGAGGATTAACGATTTCTACTTCCATCTATTTTCTTTTCTTGTTATCTCCTAGTTCTTTTCCTGACCTCCCACGCCGGTTCTGCCTTCCTTACCCTCCTTAATACGGTTCCCCTTACCTTACCTTACCTGCACTCCCACTTCTGTATTTATCCACCACAATATCTCATGTTTGGTTTCCTCCTTAGACCGTATTGTTTCTCCCATATCATAAGTCCGGGGGCTGTTTTCCTGGGGTTAGATTCTTACAAGGCACGCTACCCCTTTTCGTGTTCTCTTCTCACTCTGAATTTCCCGAGACCGACGCTCCTTTAGAGTTTAATTTCTTTTGTTAGCATACCCGGCGCCTATACGGATTCCGCTCTTTTCTTTTACGTCATGATTGTATGGGTGACCTTACTCTTTGCCATATAATGTAATGGGATAGCAGTTTAGAAGTTAGAAACTCTCTCACATAACGATAAGCTTGAGCAGAGATTGAGATTGTCTATTTAGTCCTTTGCTTCTGGTTTCTTCAGCAAAATCCATACGCCCAAAGACATAGGCTCAAAACCACGTACCCCAAGTGATGCGCCCAAAGCCATGCACTCTAAAGCCCTACACTTAAAGCATACGCTCAAAGCATACGCCCAAAGCATAGGCCCAAAACATTGGCCCAAAACATAGGCCCAAAACAAACGCCCAAAACACACGCCCAAAATACAAGCCTAAAAGACACTCCCAAAACACACGCCCAAAACACACGCCCAAAACACACGCCCAAAACACACACCCAAAACACACGCCCAAAACACACGCCCAAAACACACACCCAAAGCATACGCCCAAAGCATACGCCCAAAACACACGCCCAAAGCATACGCCCAAAGCATACGCCAAAAGCATACGCTCAAAATACCCGCCCAAAGCAGTTGATGTAAAGACGCTCTCTGCGAATGTTTAATTATAATTTAGGTTCAAATATGTGAGGGAATAGCCACGCATATTCCTCTAGAGAAGTTAAGCTCCGCAGTTTTC
>Ga0307517_10008968_pt1 | contig 14264 bp, 10 predicted proteins | sample 23_EM_MG_FD_194515 | JGI IMG/M metagenome (GOLD analysis project Ga0307517, IMG submission 194515) | Populus trichocarpa ectomycorrhiza microbial communities from riparian zone in the Pacific Northwest, United States - 23_EM | ecosystem: Host-associated > Plants > Roots > Unclassified | place... | reverse complement strand
CTCCGCGACCGGCCTCGCGGTCGGCCTCGCCTCGCTCGTGACCGTACTCGACCCCGAACTCATCGTCCTGTCCGGCGGAGTGATCGCCGCCGGCGGGGAACGACTCCGCGCCCTGGTCCAGGCGGAGCTCGCCGAGCTGGCCGTGCCCCGGCCCAAGCTCGTGCTCGGCTCGGTCCAGGAACATCCCGTCCTGTGCGGGGCGCTGCAGAGCGCCCTCGCCACCACCCGCGACGAGGTGTTCGACACCTCCCGCTAGACCCCACTCCCCTCCCCCCAGACCTCCAGACCCCACCCGCACATCTCGGCGGACCGGCATTCGTGGCCGGCCCGTAGGCCTCGCACACCCTTCGCCCACCTTTCGCACACCCCTCGCACCCTCTCCACCCGTCCCAGGAGGAAGCGCAGTGTCCGGATCCACCAAGACGACCGCGGTCGCCATCGCGGCAGCGGCCGCCATATCCCTGCTGGCGAGCGCGTGTACGGGCTCCAGCAACAACACCGCCACCGACGACCCGAACAAGGACGTCACGATCACCTTCTGGCACGGCTGGTCCGCGCCCAACGAGGTGAAGGCCATCAACGCCAACATCAAGGCCTTCGAGAAGGTCCACCCCAACATCCACGTCAAGGTCCAGGGCAACATCACCGACGACAAGATCAACCAGGCGCTGCGGGCCGGTGGTTCCGGCGCCCCGGACGTCGTGTCGTCCTTCACCACCGACAACGTGGGCAAGTTCTGCTCGTCCAAGGCCTTCGCCGACCTCACGCCCTTCCTGAAGAAGTCCGGCATCGACCCGGCGAAGACCTTCCCGAAGACGATGCTGGAGTACACCCAGTTCGAGGGCGACCGCTGCGCGCTGCCGCTGCTCGGCGACGCCTACGGCCTCTACTACAACAAGGACGCCTTCAAGGCCGCCGGCATCACCTCACCGCCCAGGACCATGTCGGAGTTCAAGGCCGACGCCATCAAGCTGACCAAGACCAAGGGCGACTCGTACTCCCAGCTCGGCTTCATGCCGAACTTCCACGGCTACGAGTCCACCACCACGCACCTTGCCGCCCAGTGGAGCCCGACGTACTTCGACACGAGCGGCAAGTCCAATGTCGCCACCGACCCGGCCTTCGCCTCGATGTTCAGCTGGCATCAGGACATGGTGAAGTCGCTGGGCGGCTTCGCGAAGCTGGAGAAGTACCGGACGACCTTCGGTGACGAGTGGGACGCCAAGAACCCCTTCCAGACCGGCCAGGTGGCCATGGCCATCGACGGCGAGTGGCGGGCCGGGATGGCCGCGGACGCAGGGGTGAAGTTCCAGGTCGGCGTGGCGCCCTTCCCGGTCCCGGACGACCAGGCGGACACGTACGGCAAGGGCTACACCACCGGCACCATCATCGGTGTCGCCAACACCAGCGCCAAGAAGAACGCGGCCTGGGAGCTGGTGAAGTACATGACCACGGACACCGACGCGGTGGTCAGTTTCGCCAACGCCATCCACAACGTCCCGTCCACCTACGCCGCCCTGAAGTCCCCGAAGCTCAAGCTCGACGCGGCCGCCAAGACGTTTGTCGAGATCGCCCAGAACCCCGACAGCACCACCACCCCGGCCAGCATCAACGGCGGCACCTACCAGCTGACCCTCCAGGACTTCGGCTACGCCTACGAAGCGGGCAAGCAGACCGACCTCGCAGCCGGCCTCAAGGGTGTCGACACGCAGGTCGACAAGGACATCGCGCAGGCCAAGTGATGAGCGCCGCGACCGTACACCCCCTGCTGAAGGCCAAGCGCCGCCGTGCGACGCTGCGCAACCTGGCCTTCCTCTCGCCCTGGCTGATCGGCTTCAGCGTCTTCTTCGCGTATCCGCTGATCTCGACCGTCTACTTCTCCTTCATGAAGTACGACGGCTTCACCTCCCCGACCTGGAACGGTCTCAAGAACTGGTCGTACGTCTTCAACGACTACCCCTTCTTCTGGCCCGCGCTGCGCAACACCCTGTGGCTGGTCCTGGTCATGGTCAGCACGCGGGTCGTCTTCGGCCTCGGCATCGGCCTGCTGATCACCAAGATCAAGACGGCTCCCGGGCTCTTCCGCACCGCCTTCTACCTGCCCTACCTCGCCCCGCCGGTGGCCGCGACCATGGCCTTCGCCTTCCTGCTCAACCCCGGCACCGGCCCGGTCAACCGCATCCTCGGCGACTTCGGCCTGCCGACCCCGGGCTGGTTCAACGACCCCAGCTGGTCCAAGCCCGCACTGACCCTGCTGGCGCTGTGGGGCATCGGCGATCTGATGGTCATCTTCATGGCCGCGCTGCTCGACGTACCCAAGGAGCAGTACGAGGCCGCCGAGCTGGACGGGGCCGGATCCTGGGCCCGCTTCCGGTATGTGACGCTGCCGAACATCTCGCCGATCGTGATGTTCGCCGTCGTCACCGGCGTGATCCAGACCATGCAGTACTACACACAGCCCCTGGTCGCCGGAAAGGTCGCCAGCGGTGTCATCGGCGGCTCCGGCCAGCAGTTCGAGCCGGGGTATCCGGAGAAGTCCACCCTCACCCTCCCCCAACTCGTCTACAACCTCGGCTTCCAGCGCTTCGACACCGGTTCGGCCTGCGTGATCGCCCTCGTGCTGTTCGCGCTGGCGATGATGTTCACGGCGCTGCTCATGCGCCGCCGCAGCGGCTTCCTGTCGGCGGAGGACTGACCCCATGACCCAGACCCACTCGACGCTCACCTCACCCTCCTCCCCCTCCGCCCCGGCCGTCCTCCCGGCGGGCTCGGCCGACGCCAAGCGGGCCGCCACCCGCCGGGCCGCCCTGCAGTGGATCGCGGTGCACTCGCTCGGCATCGCGGCCGCACTCTTCTTCGTCCTGCCGTTCGTCTTCGTCTTCCTGACGGCCGTCATGACCGACAACCAGGCCCTCACCGGCGACCTGTGGCCCACGACCTGGGCATGGGGCAACTTCGGCACCGTCTGGCACACCCCCGGCTTCCTCACCTGGTGGCGCAACACGCTGCTGTACGCCGGGCTCGGCACGGTCCTCGCCGTCGCCTCCAGCCTGCCGGTCGCCTACGCGCTCGCGAAGTTCCGCTTCCGCGGCCGCAATGTGGCGATGATGCTGGTCATCTCCACGATGATGCTGCCGCCCCAGGTGATCATCGTCCCGATGTATCTGTTCTGGGCCAAGCAGCTCGGGCTGTCGGGCACCCTGTGGCCGCTGATCATCCCGATGGCCTTCGGTGACGCCTTCACCATCTTCCTGCTGCGGCAGTTCCTGCTGACCATCCCCAAGGAGTACACCGACGCGGCCAGGGTCGACGGCTGCGGCGAACTGCGCACCATGCTGCGGGTCGTCCTGCCGATGGCCAAGCCGGCCATCGCCGCCGTGGCCCTCTTCCAGTTCTTCTACTGCTGGAACGACTACTTCGGCCCGCAGATCTACGCGAGCGAGAACCCGGCCGCCTGGACGCTCAGTTACGGCCTGGAGTCCTTCAAAGGGGCCCACCACACGAACTGGAACCTGACGATGGCCGCGACCGTGCTGGTCATGGCCCCGGTCATCGTCGTCTTCTTCTTCGCGCAGAAAGCCTTCATCGAAGGCGTGACCCTGACAGGAGTCAAGGGATGAGGCAGTCCCCCGGGGGGCGACCCCCCGTACCCCCGCGCAAGAACGGGTCCGTCCGGCGTGACCGGAACCGCTCCACGAGGAGGCCTCAGTGAAGCTGGCAGTCGTGGGCGGCGGGTCCACGTACACCCCCGAACTCATCGATGGATTCGCCCGGTTGCGGGACAGCCTCCCCGTCGAGGAGCTCGTCCTCATCGACCCCGCCGCCGAGCGCCTCGCGCTCGTCGGCGGGCTCGCCCGGCGGATCTTCGCCAAGCAGGGCCACCCCGGCAAGGTCACCACGACCCCGGACCTGGACGCGGGCGTGGCCGGCGCCGACGCCGTGCTGCTGCAACTGCGGATCGGCGGCCAGGCGGCCCGCAACCAGGACGAGACCTGGCCGCTGGAATGCGGCTGCGTCGGCCAGGAGACCACCGGCGCGGGCGGCCTGGCCAAGGCCCTGCGGACCGTGCCGGTCGTGCTGGACATCGCGGAGAGGGTCCGCAGAGCGGCTCCTGACGCATGGATCATCGACTTCACCAATCCGGTAGGGATCGTGACCCGCGCCCTTCTGCAGGCCGGGCATCGTGCGGTCGGGCTGTGCAATGTCGCGATCGGCTTCCAGCGCCGCTTCGCCCGGCTGCTGGACGTCGCGCCCCAGCAGGTCCACCTGGACCACGTGGGCCTGAACCACCTCACCTGGGAGCGCGGCGTTCGCCTGGGCGGCCCGGACGGCGAGGACGTACTGCCCAAGCTGCTGGCCGAGCACGGCGATTCCCTCGCCGACGACCTGCACCTGCCGCGCGCGGTGCTGGACCGCCTCGGCGTCGTGCCGTCGTACTACCTGCGCTACTACTACGCCCACGACGAGGTCGTGCGGGAGCTGCGGACGAAGCCGTCCAGGGCCGCCGAAGTCGCGGAGATGGAGCGGGCGCTCCTGAAGATGTACGGCGATCCTGCTCTGGACGAGAAGCCGGAGCTGCTCGCCAAGCGCGGCGGCGCCTTCTACTCAGAGGCTGCGGTCGACCTGGCGTCCTCCCTGCTCGGTGACACGGGCGACGTACAGGTGGTGAACACCTACAACAACGGCACCCTCCCCTTCCTCCCCGACGACGCCGTCATCGAGGTCCCCGCCACCGTCGGCGCGGCCGGCACCACGCCACTGCCCGTCCCCCCTCTGGACCCCCTCTACAGCGGTCTGATCGCCAATGTCACCGCCTACGAGGACCTGGCGCTGGAGGCCGCGCTGCGCGGCGGCCGGGACCGCGTCTTCAAGGCGCTGCTGTCCCACCCGCTCATCGGCCAGTACGAGTACGCCGAGGCCCTGACGGACCGTCTCATCGCACACAACCGGGAGCATCTCGCGTGGGCCTGACCCGACTGCCCCTGGTCCTCGCTGTCGACGCGGGCAACAGCAAGACCGATGTGGCGATCGTCGCCGCCGACGGGTCGGTGCTCGGCACCGCCCGCGGCGGCGGCTTCCAGCCCCATGTCATCGGCGCGGAGGCCGCGGTCGGGGCCCTGGCCCTCATCGTGGCGGACGCGGTGGCCGAGGCCGGCCTGGACCCGGAGCCGGGCGTGCCGTTCGTCGAGCATGTCTCGGCCTGTCTGGCCAACGCCGACCTGCCCTCCGAGGAGCGGGATCTCGAACTCGCCGTCGACGCGCGTGGATGGGGCCGCAGCACACAGATCGCCAACGACACCTTCGCCCTGCTCCGCGCGGGTGTGGACGAACCGCGCGGGGTCGCCGTGGTCTGCGGGGCGGGCATCAACTGCGCCGGGATGCTGCCGGACGGCCGTACCGCCCGCTTCGCGGCGCTCGGGCGGATCTCCGGTGACTGGGGCGGCGGATACGCCCTCGCGGAGGAGGCCCTGTGGTGGGCGGCCCGCGCCGAGGACGGCCGGGGCGGGCCGACCGCCCTGGCCACCGAGCTTCCCCGGCACTTCGGCCTCTCCTCCATGTACGACCTGATCGAGGCACTGCACCTGCAACACATCGCGCCCTCCCGTAAACACGAACTGACCCCTCTGCTCTTCAAGACCGCAGAAGCCGGCGATTCCGTTGCCCGGGCCATCGTCATTCGTCAGGCCGAGGAGATCGTCGCCCTCGCGTGCGTCGCGCTGACGCGGCTGGACCTGCTCGGCGAGGAGGCCGACGTCGTCCTGGGCGGCGGGGTCCTCGCCGCCCGGCACCCGCTGCTGATGGACGCCGTGGCCGAGGGCATCACCGCCCGCGCGCCCAAGGCCGCCATCGGCGTCGTCACCGCCCCGCCGGTCCTGGGCGCCGCCCTGCTCGGCCTGGACCGCACCGGCGCCGGGCCGCAGGTCCGGGCCCGCCTGCGGGCGCACTACGCGGCCGGGGAACCGAAGTGACGTGCCGAACGTGATGAGTGACAAGGGAGCTGGGCGGCAAGGGCGGCAGGGGCGGCAGGCATAGGGGCGTCAACGGGGGCGCAAGATCCACGTATTAGCCATTTGGCCATGCGGATTGTCAGTGCTTGCGACCATACTGCTGGCCAGGAGGTTGGCCCTCGTGCGAACGGGGATCGATCCAGGGGGAGGGTCAGTGACGCATACGCAGCAATCCGGGCAGTCCGGAGGCGGTTCGGACGTGCTCGCGTCGGCGGCCGGGGCGGACACCGGTCGGCGCCGTCCGGCGTGGGCCGGGCAGTTCGGCATGCTGCGCGCGGCCGCGACCACCGAGCCGGGAAGGCTGCGGGTCATCGGGCTGCTGCTGACCTTGCTCGTGGTGGCCTTCGGGGCGGTCACCGCCTGGCAGATCACCGACCGTTCGGCGGCCGCCGACGACGTGGTCAACCGCAGTGAGCCGCTCAGTTCCAGGGCCGCCGACATCTACCGGTATCTCGCGGACGCGGACACCACCGCCGCCGGCGGCTTCCTCGCCGGCCGCCAGGACCCGCCCGAGGCGCTCGCGCGCTACCAGCAGGACATCGACTACGCCGCCAAGTACATCGTCGAGGCCGCCGCCAGCTCCGAGGGCTCGGACCGGGCCAAGGTGCAGATCCGGATCCTCAACGAGCAACTCCCGGTCTACACCGGCTGGATCGAGCGGGCCCGGGCCAACAACCGGCTGGGGTACCCGGTGGGCGGCTCGTACCTGCGGCTGGCGAACAAGAAGATGACCACCGAGATCCTGCCCGCCGCCAACAGGCTCTACGGGATAGAGACCGCCCGGCTCGACTCGGACTACTCCGACGCCAAGGCGCTGCCCTGGGCCGCCTGGGGCCTGGGTGTGGTGGCCCTGGGCGGCCTGGGCTGGGCGCAGTACCGCAGCTACCGGCGTACGAACCGGGTGTTCAACCAGGGCATGGTTGCGGGCTCGCTGGCGACCGCCGTGGTCCTGCTGTGGCTGGTGGTCGGGCACAGCGTCGCGCGCTCCGGGCTCACCGACTCGTACGAGAACGGCGCGAGGTCGCTGCAGGTGCTCAACAGGGCCCGGATCGAGACGCTGCAGGCCCGGGCCAACGAGAATCTGACGCTCGTCGCGCGCGGCAGCGGCAAGACCTACAACGACAACTACCAGCGGGAGATCCAGGATCTCGCGGGCAAGAAGGCTGACGGCAGGACCGGTCTGCTGGCGCAGGCCCTGGCGATAGCCGACGACGACAAGGGCAGCGAACCGGTCACCGAGGCCATGAAGGACGCCAAGGTCTGGTACGCCCTCAACGCGACGGCCCGCAAGAACGACGACTCGGGCGACTACCAGGACGCGCTCGCGCAGACCATAGGCGGCGAGCTCAAGGACCACACGCAGGCCACCAAGTACACCGCACTGTGTTTCGACGGGGTCGACGACAACCTGCAGAAGGCCGTGGCCCATGAGCACGGGGAGTTCCAGCAGGCCGCGAACAACGGGCGCGGGGCACTGGGCGGTCTCGCGGCGGGCGCCGCGCTGCTCGCGGTACTCGGCGCCGCGGCAGCGCTCGTCGGCATCGGGCGCAGGCTCTCGGAGTACCGGTGAGCGACGGCGGAAGGGGAAGGGGGCAGCGGATGAGCGAGCGAAGGAAGCTGCGCGGCTGGGGCGGAGTGGCAGGGATGACCGCCGCATGCGTACTGGCGGTGTCGGCCACGGCGCTGCCGCTGCACGACCGGGCGGACGCATCGGCCGGCCGGGCCGCCCAGACGGCCCGGGACACCCCTCTGACGACCGTGCCCGTCAAGGCCTCGGCCACCGGGGGCTGCGACAACGCCCACCCGGAGACCAGCCTCAACCCGTCGTCCGCGAGCGGCCCCGCCGTCGACAAGATCAAGGCGAGGGGCAAGCTGATCGTCGGCGTCGACCAGAACAACTACCGATGGGGGTACCGCGACCCGAACACCGGCGACATAGTCGGCTTCGACATCGACCTGGTCAAGGCGATAGCCAAGGACATCCTGGGCAATGAGAACGCCGTCCAGTACAAGACCGTGCCGACGAAGAAACGGTTCGAGGCGATACGGGACGGCCAGGTGGACATGGTGGTTCGCACCGTCAGCATCAGCTGCCAGCGGATCAACGACGAGAAGGTCTCCTTCTCCTCCGCCTACTTCAAGGCCGGGCAGCAGCTTCTCGTGCCCCTCCAGGACTCCACCGTCAAGGATTTCAACGACACGCTGAAGGGGAAGAAGGTCTGCACGGCCAGTGGTTCGACCGCCGAGATCAAGCTGGACGCGGACCCGCACGGATCGAAGAAGGTCCTCGTCGACAACCAGCTCGACTGCCTGGTGCTGCTCCAACTGGGCCAGGTCGACGCGGCGCTGACCGACAACGCGCTGGCCGCCGGGCTGGCGGCCCAGGACCCGGCCGTCCACCTGATCGGCAAGCCGGTCACCACCGAGTACTACGGGGTGGCCATGAGCAACAAGTACCCGGACCTGGTGCGCCGGGTCAACAAGGTGCTGGAGGACTATCGCAGTGGCGGCTCCGACAGCGCCTGGCAGAAGGCGTACGGTACCTGGCTGAAAGCAGTGTTCCCCGGTGTCGAGGGGCCACCCGAGCCTCGCTACGAGGGCTAGACCCGGCACGCGCACCACGAGACCGACGGACAACACGGCTATACGGCGAAACGGAAAGAAGGTGCGATGGCGGTCGCGGGACCATCCGGACCGGCCCTGAGCCGCGAGGAGGTGGACCGTGCGCTCGCACGGCTCGGTGAAGAGCACGAGGCGATCGAGTCCTCCCTCCTCGCTCTCCAGGACCACTCGGGACGCCGCCTCCTGGAAGGCGCCGAGCTGACCGGTGCCACCAAGGAGCGGTGGGCCGAGACCGAACAGGCCATCTCCCTGCTCTGGGCACACTTCGACGCGTACACCGACGCCCTCACCACCGCCCGCGCCCTGCGCGGCCGCCGCCGCTGGCCCACCCAGACCGAGCTCAACGAACTGACCCAGCTGCTGCGCGACTCCGGGGTCACCGTGGCCGGCGCCACCGTCCCCGAGGCGATGCGCGGCCTCACCGGCCCGGCCCGGCTCTCCGAGCAGCTCAGCCTGGAGCAGCTGCTGGCCCGCATGAACGACTGGTATGCCCGGACCATGGAGGTCGTCGCCGCCGCCGACTCCGTCTGGTCGGCGCTGCCCGCCCGCATAGACCTGCTCGCCGCCGAGGCCCAGCGGGTGCGCTCGCTCGCCCACTCCGTCGGCGTACGCCCCGGCGCCCACCCGGCCGGCGACGACCTGGAGGAGCTGCTGGAGGGGCTGGCCGCTCTGCGGCAGCAGGTCGTCTCCGATCCGCTCTCCTTCTGGTCCAAGGACGCCGGCGGACACGGCGGACGGCCCGACACCTCCCGCTACGACCGCTCCGGGATGGCCCTGGAGGAGATCCGCCGCGAGGTCGAGGCGGTCCTGCATGTGCGCGACGACGCGGACCACCGGCTGCTGCGGCTGCGCGATGTGATGTCGCGCGCGGACCGTACGCTCACCGAGGCGCGCAGCGCGCGCGGCGAGGTGCTCGCCAAGATCGCGGCCTCGGAGGTACCCGCCGTCAGCGGCGCGTCCGCCGCGCTGCACGAGCAACTGGCCGCCGCCGCCGAGTACCGCCGCACCGGCCAGTGGCACCGGCTCTCTCCGCTGCTCGACAGCCTGGAGAGCAGCGCCGACGACGAACTGCTGCGCGCCCGCGACTCCTTGACCGCCGTCACCGCGCCGCTCGCGGTCCGCGCCGAGCTGCGCGGCCGGCTCGATGCCTACCGGGCCAAGGTCTCCCGGCACGGCATGGCCGAGGACCTGCTGCTCATCGAACGTTACGACCAGGCCCGCCGTCTGCTGTGGAGCGCGCCCTGCGACCTGCGGGCCGCGGAGCACGCGGTGCTGCGCTATCAGCAGGCCGTGGCCGAGACCGTGGTACCGAGGCAGGCCGGGCCTGCCGATCACAAGGGGGATGGACGATGAAGTGCCAGCGGCCGGGCTGCACCGGCACCATCGAGGACGTCGGCAGCGGCGACCTGTACTGCGACACATGCGGGCTCGCGCCCGTGCCCGAGCACGCGGCGGCGTCGGGCGCCACCGGCGGCTCCGGGCTCTCCGGTTCCTCCGGCTCGTCCCCGTCCTCCACTTCCTCCCGGTCGTCCCGTTCCTCACAGTCCTCGCGCGCCTCGCGCCGCTCCGTCTCCGGCCGTCTGTCGCGCTCGCTGAGCGGCAGTTCCACCGGCCGCTCGGTCTCCGTGCGCAGCTCCCGCTCCGGCAGCAGCGGCCCGACCCGGGGCAAGCTCGGCGCCGGCCTGGTGACGGTGCCGCCGATCCCCCGGCCCGACCCGTCCGCCGCCGTGCTGGAGAACCCCCAGGTCCCGGAGCGCAAGCGCTACTGCAGCAAGAGCGAATGCGGAGCCCCGGTGGGCCGCTCCCGCGGCGAACACCCGGGCCGCACCGAGGGCTTCTGCACCAAGTGCGGCCACCCGTACAGCTTTACGCCCAAGCTGCGGGCAGGCGACGTGGTGCACGGCCAGTACGAGGTCGCGGGCTGTCTCGCGCACGGCGGGCTCGGCTGGATCTACCTGGCGATCGACCGCGCGGTCAGCGACCGCTGGGTGGTGCTGAAGGGCCTGCTCGACACCGGTGACGAGGACGCGCTCGCCGCGGCCGTTTCCGAGCGCCGGTTCCTCGCCGAGATCGTCCACCCCAACATCGTCCGGATCATCAACTTCGTCGAGCACCTGGACGCCGACAGCGGCACCCTCGACGGCTACATCGTCATGGAGTACGTCGGCGGCAAGTCGCTCAAGGAGATCGCCAACGACCGCCGCACTCCCGACGGCAAGCGCGAGCCGCTTCCGGTCGACCAGGCCATCGCGTACGCCATCGAGGCACTGGACGCGCTCGGCTATCTGCACAGCCGCAACCTCCTCTACTGCGACTTCAAGGTCGACAACGCCATCCAGACCGAGGACCGGCTGGAGCTCATCGACATGGGCGCGGTGCGGCGGATGGGGGACGTGGACAGCGCGATCTACGGCACGATCGGCTACCAGGCGCCCGAGATCGCCGAGGTCGGCCCGTCCGTGGCCTCCGACCTCTACACCGTCGCGCGCACGCTGGCCGTCCTGACCTTCGACTTCCAGGGCTACACCAACGTCTTCGTCGACAGCCTCCCCGACCCCGACAACATCGAGGTCTTCTCGACGTACGAGTCCTTCTACCGGCTCCTGGTCCGGGCCACCGACCCCGACCCCGACAAGCGGTTCGCCTCCGCGCAGGAGATGGCCGACCAGTTGCTGGGCGTGCTGCGCGAGGTCGTCGCTCTCCAGGACGGCAAGCCGCGTCCGGCGCTGTCCACGCTGTTCGGGCCCGAACTGCGCGTGGTGGACACCGAGCTCGTCCAGGCGCTGGACGGGGACGCCTCCCTGCTCGGCGCGCGCACGCCGTCCGGACCACCGCGCCGCGCGCTGCCGGCCCTGACGGCCGCGGTCCCCACGCGGGTGCCCGCGCCCCGGGTCGCGCACCTTCCGACCGTGCCCGCCAGCGCCTACCCGGTCCCGCAGCCCAGATCCGTCAACGGCGTCAACAGCGGCAGCAACGGCGACGGCAACAGCAGCAGCCAGGCCAAGGCAGCGCCGGCCACCGTACGGCTGAACACGCGGGCCTCCGTGCTGGCGCTGCCCGTACCGCACGTCGACGCGACGGACCCCAATGCCGGGTTCCTGGCGGGCCTGGCGGCGGTAGCGCCCTCGGAGCTGGTGACGGCGCTGCAGACGACGCAGGTGGACTCGGTGGAGAAGCGGCTGCGGGAGCTGCGCGCACGGCTGGAGATGGACGACGCCGACGGCGCTCAACACGTCCTGCGCACGCTGGCCGACGACGATCTCGAGGACTGGCGGGTGGTGTGGCACCGGGGCCTGACCGCGCTGTCCGGCGGAGACCACGAGACGGCCGCGCTGTCCTTCGACGCGGTCTACGACGCCTTCCCCGGCGAGTCCGCGCCCAAGCTGGCCCTGGGCATCTGCGCCGAGGTGCTGGGCCAGCTGGACAACGCCGCGGAGTACTACCGGCTCGTGTGGACCACCGACCAGAGCTATGTGAGCGCCGCGTTCGGCCTGGCCCGGGTGCGGCTGGCCGCGGGCGACCGCACGGGCGCCGTACAGGCCCTGGAGTCGGTGCCCGAGTCGTCGATCCACTTCACGGCGGCACGGGTCGCCGCGATACGCGCCCGGCTGCGCGAGCGATCGCCGCAGGAGCCGCTCCACGACGACCTGCGCGCGTCGGCCGAACAGGTCGAGGCTCTGCAGCAGCTCGGCATCGACACGGATCTGCGCGAGCGGCTGACCGCCGAGGTGCTCGGCACCGCCCTGGACTGGGTGCTGGCCGGGCGGACCGGGGCGCCGGCCACCACCACGACGACCTCCCTGCTGGGCGCCGCGTGGGACGAACGCGGCCTGCGCTTCGGCCTGGAGCGCTCGTACCGGGTGCTGGCCCGGCTCGCGCAGCAGGGCAGCACAAGGATCGAACTGGTGGAACGCGCCAACCGCTTCCGCCCCCGGACATGGGTGTGAACGCGATGCCGCAACTGACGGTCTGCCCGGAGTGCGCCGAACCGCTGGACCCCGCCGACAAGTTCTGCGGCGTCTGCGGCGCCGACCTGAAGGCGGCAGCGGCCGTCGGCGGTGACGGCTACGAACTGGCTCCGCCTCTTGCCGACAGCGGGGGCGGCGACAGCGCCACACTGGCCTTCGGCCTCGGCACCGTGCAGTTCGGACAGACGAGGATCACCGACCCGCGCGAGGAGCAGCCCGAAACCGCGCCTGCGCATGCGGTCTGTGTGGCCTGCGGCGTCGGTCAGGTCGACCCCGACGGATACTGCGAGCACTGCGGGCACGCCCAGCCCCGGCCCCGCGACCACCAGGAGCAGGAGCTGGAGGGCGTGGCGGCGGTCAGCGACCGGGGGCTGCGGCACCATCGCAACGAGGACGCCTTCGCGCTGTCCGCGACCTCCCTGCCGGACGGCACGCCCGCCGTCATCGCCGTGGTGTGCGACGGCGTCTCGTCCGCGTACCGCCCCGACGACGCTTCCGCGGCCGCCGCCGCCACCGGATGCGAATCCCTGCTGACGGCCCTGGAACAGGGCACCGCGCCCGAGGACGCCATGCGCGAGGCGCTCCTCACCGCCGCCCAGGCGGTCACCGACCTCGCCTCCGAGGAGACGACCAGCGAGGCGCGCCCGCACCACAACTCCCCCGCCTGCACCTGCGTCAGCACCATCACCTCCGGCAAGACCTTTACCGTCGGCTGGATCGGCGACAGCCGCGCCTACTGGATCCCCGACGACCGTTCCGTCCCCGCCGCCCGCCTCACCGAGGACGACTCCTGGGCCGCCCGGATGGTCGCGATGCGCCTGATGACCGAGGCCGAGGCCTACGCGGACGAGCGCGCCCACGCCATCACCGGCTGGCTGGGGGCGGACGCGGTCGAACTCGACCCGCACACCGCTTCCTTCATGCCGGACGGACCGGGTGTAGTGGTGGTGTGCACCGACGGACTGTGGAACTACGCCGAATCCGCCGCCGAGCTGGCCTCGGTGGTGCCCACGGACGCCCGCGCCCGTCCACTGCACTGCGCGCAGGCGCTGACCGGAATGGCGCTGGACGCCGGCGGCCACGACAACATCACGGTCGCCGTGCTGCCCTTCCCCGTGCCAAAAGCCTGATCCGACGATCGATGGTCCGACGAGTCCGATAAGCAGGAGCGAGCAAGCGATGGCCAACTTCTCCAAGTCGAACGTGCCGCAGTTCTCCGTCGATATCTACCAGAACGAGTACCTTCCGGAGGGCGGCCGCGAGGTCAACGGGATAATCACGGTGACCTCCACCGGCGGCGGCACGACCGGCGGCATGCCGCTGCCGACCCGCTCCCCCGGCCAGGTCCCGGGGACCGCCGCGGCCGGGCCCGGCGCCGCTGTCGTCATCATGGTCGACTGCTCCGGGTCGATGGACTACCCGGCGACCAAGATGCGCAACGCGCGGGACGCCACCGCCGCCGCCATCGACACCATCCGTGACGGTGTCGCCTTCGCCGTCGTCGCCGGCACACACCAGGCCCGCGAGGTCTTCCCGGCCGGCGGCGCCCTGGCCATCGCCGACTCCTCCACCCGCCACCAGGCCAAGCAGGCCCTGCGCAAGCTGAGCGCAGGCGGCGGCACCGCGATCGGCACCTGGCTCAAGGTCGCCGACCGGCTCCTGGCCA
>Ga0307517_10008967_pt1 | contig 14265 bp, 18 predicted proteins | sample 23_EM_MG_FD_194515 | JGI IMG/M metagenome (GOLD analysis project Ga0307517, IMG submission 194515) | Populus trichocarpa ectomycorrhiza microbial communities from riparian zone in the Pacific Northwest, United States - 23_EM | ecosystem: Host-associated > Plants > Roots > Unclassified | place... | reverse complement strand
GAGGTCGGCGCCAAGCGCCACGACGTAAGGGAACGACTTGGATCTTAGGGTGAGTAGTCGCGGACATGCGTACATACTATCAACTTCAAAACTTTTCATTTTTGTGCCCAACTTCCTTTTGAACATTCCTTTTATTGTTACTGATGTCAGTGGTAAAGCGACTGGGAGTAATGGGACTATAGTTGAATAATCATTGGGTCAAGAAACTCTGAAGTTTATTATGGACAACGTTGCGGGCGATGACTTGGAGTTCATCTGAGCTCTTGGGATCTACTCCTCCTGTGAAGCCGGAGACGCGAGGAATAGAACGGACACTAATAACGACAGGATCAGTATACCCAGCTCGCGAAGAGAAGACAGTTCAGCAGCAGCAGCAGAACTTGCCTGTTTGTTAGCATCACCAACGCTTCGGTAGAGTTCTTCTCCATGTCTTCGATACTCGTGACTCCCTTGTTAAGCTTGTCAACGCACTCTAGCGCTAGCTTAAGCGCTGATTCCCATTTATCTGTCGATTTCCGCTGTTTCCCCCAGGCGGACAACGTCGGTTGCTATAAGCAATCAGTTGAAGGCACAGCAACAACGAGTTTCAAGTGTACTTCATTTTTAGATTCCACCCTCTGCCGTTCCTGCAACTGGTCCACAGGTGACGAGCCGGGAGCCGTAAACTGCAAAGAAATGTTAGCGAAGTTATGATCGTAACATGGGGCGAAGCAACTGACTTCCTCACAGGAGGCCCTGTCCGCACTATTTGATATCGTTAGCTGGAGGCCCTCGATGTATGCGTTTAATATAACGCCGAAAATTTTATTCGAAACTATGGCAGAACACATGAACTTTCAACGACTTGCACCGAGTAAAATACGTACCACGAATCATGCCAGATAAGAATGGCACTCTGTTGTTATCAAGAACAATCTTTTCGTCGGCATAGAATTTGTTTTGAATGGGGTCATAGGAATAAAAATCGAACCGAGTAAGGTCGGTTAAAAGACCATAGATGCGTAACCCTTGGAAGTTGCGTCGCTTGTTCAAATTAGCGGCCGCTAGACATTGGATCAATAAAATCCAAGCACTCAATGGAACACATACACAGAAACTCCAGAAATATCCGGGCCAAGTTATCGCTAGTGAGACCCAGGGGCTTCATCTCGAGGACAAAAAAAAGAATGCCGCCAATCATAAAGACCTGCTCAACGTGTTATCACAGAGCTAGCAGAGACTAGACCAAAGTACCAACCTCATGTTCAACATCGCCTCCTGTAGAATATTCACATTCTGGCATAGCCCACTCAGCTCTGTCAATTAATCTTCCACGAAAGAGAGCCAGAATGGGGACGATATACTGAATTAAACAAGGTCAGATAACAGATAACCTGATACACTACCAACACACCGGATCAAGGATTCTAACTCTAGCTTCCTCCCTCGTCTGGCTCGCTTTCTCCTGGTAAACGTCTTGGGCACGCCATGCCGACTCGAAGTTCGCTGTGTGAAAAGATGGTGGGAGTTGGTAAACAGGAGTAAAGAAGCTATCGAGGTCGACGTCTTCAGGGTCCTCTGGGAGACCGATGCTAGAAGCGAATTGATCCCATTTCGCTGTAGAGAACGATGGGAGTGAGATTCTACCGGCTTTGATGCGTTTGTTCGTGATACGTCCTTGGTTGCAAAGCTCGCATACGATGAGTATGAGAGAGTCGTTATCAATATCTAGCAGTTTCTTCATCCAACCATCCTCTAGGTCGACCAAGTCGAGGGCATCTGCAATGTTCTCCGCCTTGCGTTTAGGGGCCATGATGCGGTCGAGTGGCAAGGGACGTTAGACTGTCTCGGTTCCGTATGAGCTCGAAGCATTCATCAACACCGATATAGTCAACATAAGCAACGGTGAGATTATTCCGTATTATGTCGACATGTCGTAAGCCAACCATCAGGAGTATGAGATCTGTCGGGCTAGGTTTGCTTTTCATTGAAAAATCGGAATCTCGAATCGAAGGGCGGTTGCAGAGGACGAATTGAATGACTTACCTGATTTAGCTTAGATTTATTTGTACAGTTAAACAATGATTGCAAAGGACATGACCTGGAAACCCGAAGTGGGCCTAGCAACTAGCTTTTGGACCATCAACCCTAGGCGTCAGCGCTCCTCAGCACTAGACCGGGAAATTGACTACGTCATTCCTTCGTCATGGAAAACACGAATAGACGCAACCATACATAATGGCAGGCATTATACTCGCGACGTCCCAGAGCTCGCCCTTTTGCTTCCAAGACTGATCACAGCAATTACCTCCGGATTCGGCTCTGCGAAACCCACGTTTACCGATCGACGATGACCACAGCAACCTCGTCCACACCGAGCCAGCAGCAGGAGCCATACCTCCGACTTGCGACGATAGACGACCTGGACAAGATAGTCGACTCTGGCTTTCGCGCCTTCCTCCATGATCCGGTCTTGAACTACTTAGGCAATGTCAAGAAAGTAAGCAGGCGCCAGACCCATCCTTCAAAAGTAACAAAAGTAATAGGCTTACCTCCTCGGATTTTCGTTCTAACATAGATGCTTGAACTTGACATTGACACGAAAGCATGCGAAAACCGTCTTGCATTCTTTCAATTTCTGTTCAAAGCCGGCTTTCTCGTGGGTGCTCGTATCACCGTCATGGTGGACCCAGCGAAGAGTGACTCTAATCAGGGAGACAAAATCATCGCTGGGGCATTATGGCTTCCCCCTCGCACTCGACTGGCTATCTGGATGGTTCCCACCATGGTGAAATTCATTCCAGTCTTGAAGCGTTGGGGCCTAACAGGCTTGATTGTACGTATTTCAATGGTTCAAACGCCTCCAATCCTTACACTAGCACTCAGCGAATTGTGTTCGAATACCAAGCAACTTCAGAGTCAATAATGCATGGGCTTTTTGAGAAAAAAGGGATTAAAGTGTCGCCCGAGGACTCGTGGTATCTTCAAATGATATTTACCGACCTAAAATACCAGGGAAAAGGTGATTACTCCCTACGATTCTGCTGACAAGTGATATCGAACAGCTATTTCTCTTTTTTCCGGAAGGGTTGATGTCCAAGCTTGTCCGCGAGGCTTTCGCTCATTCCCCCGAAGGCATCTTCACCCTCGAGGCCACCACCCCGAAATCCAGAGACCAGTATGCGCGCTTGGGCTTTGAGGTACGAATATAATATATTGGTGACGCCTAATTCTCTAATTTTATCCTTGAAATTACTTCTAGCTTCCAACCCCCGTCAAATTTGGCCAGGGAAAGGCAGACGGGAGAGGAGTCGCAGCGTCCGGGGCAGACGCCAATGGGCTGGAGATATGGGCTATGGTCAAGGTATGTGATTACTGGTATAATCAAAGAATGGGACAAGCTTAAGATTCATTCCTGTTGTTTTATCAGTGCCCTTCGCAGGAAAATAAAAAAGATCAATCTTGACGGAGCGATATTCGTTACTATTATGGATATTTTAATTTACCTCGTTCATGTGCATTTAGTGAGAGAAAATATGATTGATTTCATCTGGAAATGTGTCCGCCTGAGTGAAGCTGCCACTCGAATTGACCTACCATCTCAAAACACCACGCGTGATATTATTAAGGTCTTAATGGATTCAATGATCATTGACATTAGAATTTATAGATGGAGAAAAGATCAAACCTCCAACTGTTTAGTTTTCATTGTGTGAAAAAGAGAGATTTAGTACATGCATCCTTCAAGTTGAAGTCAAGGCAGAACCGCCTTGATAATAATGCTGCAAGAAGTTTATTGTGTAGTTTGGAATGCTCCAAACCGTAGCCTCGAAAGCAAAGTTCGAAATATCAGAGTGTAGCACCATGCCTGTGGGCCGGCTCGCTAGCAAAAGGGTTGTTTGCAAATGGGGACATTGTTCGAAATTTCAATGTGGCACGGGTTTATGGGCCTTTGGAAACAAAGACTCTGAAAGAGTAACACTTGGGTGAAGGTCTGATCCACTTTAGGTTCCTTGCCTCATCTCCTTTCCTGCTCGAGTACCCGACATCTCGTGGAATTGGGTCATGAAAGCAGGTTCATCCGAGCGCCTAAGGCTTTCTCGAACCCAGATGTTCCGATTAAATCGACTCGCGTCGAGCCGTTGAATCATTGGAGAGTATCCTCTCCACCCTTTGAATATGTAACCGATTCATTCGCGTTAGGAGTTTGGCTACCAATATTTTGCTGACAAGGTGTTGGCCACTGAGGGCGGATTTGGGACCATTTATAAGTACATACTAGCCTTTAAGCTTTATTAGCGAGCGAATTGTGATTTAATTAGACACGCCCTGACCAGGACACAAGATATTAATGGAGCTTTGTATTTGCTCTTCTCAATATCTCATTATTGTACGCCCTCAAAGGTCACAAAACAACGACTCGCAGCACGAATATAAAAAACAGTCAATTCCTGATAATCAGAATTTAAAAAGACCACCTCACAACCCAACTCATGCCCTTCCATAACCAACAAAACTCAAATTCGCATCTCCACACACCCTTCAACACCTCTCTTAGTCGATTACCCTGACGATTCCCAAACCCACCATCACCACTACCAGCAGCGTCCTGCACCGCCATCATAATTTCGCCGTAGCGCTCATAGGCCTGCGAAACACGCTCAAGGAGCACCCGCACCGTCCTCTCATCTTCGAGGTATCACCTAACCCAAGCTACCCCAGAGCGCAGATCACGCTGGAGAGCTTCGAGGAACTGAAGGTGGATCGTCAGTGCTTGGTCTTTGAGTACTTTGAGGGTATCTCAGTCACTGTCGCGGGAGGAGGGGAAGGAAGGGCGGCGGCGGCAGGCGGCAGCGATATCGATGGTTTGGATGCGTTGGTGCTGATGTCGAAAGCTGCTACCCCTTTTTCGAGTGGGTCGCAGATGGGGTCGGCACAAGCTGCGATAGCGTCACTGCAAGACTTTCGGAGGCTATGGTCGATATCCTGAGATTGATAGCAATTAGAATTCGGATGGTGGTTCGTGGTAGAGAAGGAAATGGCCAATTTCACACCGCGCATATCGCTCTCCACGCCGCGCGTGACTCCGAGGGACGCAAACAAACCCCCAGGCAAGAGGGAAGTCGTCTTTATGATCGTGTTGATCATGTTCATCAGTGTCTCTATACACACAGAAAAGTCGACAACGAACGAGGTAGATCGACCACACCTGTAACAGCACCAGGCGCCGAGCACACCACCACTCATACCGCCAACCCCACCGAACTCCAAAGCGTTGCTACTTGCCAATCCCCGCCACCTCTCCCTCTCCTTCTCAGCAGTGCTTAGACCAGAACCTTCCTCACGCGCTCTCAGCTCATTCAAACACATCATGACATCAACAGATGCCTGACGAGGAACAAGCTTCCATCTAGGCGCGTTCCAGGTGGATTCCTACTTCTTAATAGATCCGAAGCGAAGCCGGGAGAAGTACGACTGTAGGATAGAGCTTCCTGTGCGATGTCGCCGGCTAACCATGACCCGTTAGAAAAGACAGTTCTCGACAACTCTCGACAACAGAAAAATGAGCGAACTTTGACAGAATCATGCAACTGCGATAACACCCAAGCCATTGTTCCCAAAATCGGATACAAGGTGTCTTTACGCTCAAGTGCAGAGACACTTTTAAAAATCTGGCTCGTGCTTCCCTTCTCCCTGACCGTCCCAGTCAGAGGCTTATTCGCAGCAGAGGCAATAACAATCAGTTAACGCGCAAATTCTAATATTGGATGGAAACTCACAAACTAAGATATCAAGCCAGGCCAAATCCTCCATCTTAGGAACGTAATGTCTGATCTCTGAATGACCGCCTGCACTTTGAAGAACAACCGCGTCTGCGCATCCTGAGCACCGTCTTAAGAATGTGGCTAATATGTAGCCGTTTCCTACTCGGTTGTGGTGCTTTTAAGATGCCAAGGACGGGGGGTTGCTGGCGAGATCCTGGGAGGTCTTGGTGGGACCCTGTTCGGGGGTGAGGTTATGGTCATCATCATCTGACGAGTCTGAACCATCGGCAGCTGATGCGCTGGTCGAAGGTGTGGATGATGCGTCAAGGAACATGAGAGCTTACAGGACCGTACAGACTTCGCAAAGGACAGTAAGACGCGGTTCGTGCAAAATCCACGGGAGGTCGTGGTAGAGTAAATCGCACAATGTTTCAAGGTACTGACTGCAGGACGCGTTACTAGGGCAAAACATCGTGCTTGCGGACGTACTATAACATGTCCTCGCCACTCCCAAAGAATTCGCAATGCAGAGCCCACTCTTCTGTGCAGAATTGTTTGAGGTAGACACTGGCTTCGCGCGTTAGCTCCACCAGGTCACTTCGACCCGGATCTAGACCCCGAATTTCTTCCATGACCCTAGGTACCAGAAGGCTCTGACGCGTTGAAAAGTACGCGTAGAGGAGGTGATATTGGGCTGTCGGCGAGACGTCCTTTTCGGAAGGCTTTTTCAAAATTTCGGAGGAGAGGGCGCGTAGTGACCGACGAAATTCATCTTGATCAGCGTCCTAGCGCGGGTCATACATTACTGGAATAGGAGTAGATAGACTTCTGCTTCGCGATAGTGTCGCTACAAAAATGATATGTACAAATGGCTTGGAGGCTACTCCAAATGTACGTACATGGGATTTTCAAAATTCAATGCAAATGTCGACTCCATTGACCATATCAAGAAAATCGACCTGGAATATAAGCGACTCCCCAGGGTGGTTAAGCATCCGTGTCGCATAGTCCAACTGTTGGAGAAATTCCGAATGATGGCCAATATCTTCCATAAGCGCAAGTAAATCGTCCTAGATAAAAACCGCATTAGCAGGTACGTTTTCGAAGAAGAGATGGTGCTCACTCTCTTCCAGCAGCCTCTCACAAGCACCTTTCAAACTCTTCCCTCCTTCAACGCTCCTCTACCCTTCCATCATCCCATCAACCTCGTTCGACTTCCGTGATCCTCTGTTCCAGAAAGTCACGAACGCATAGATGGTCTTCCAAAGTCGCAAGATGTGAGCCTCTTGGCTATGCTCAACAGAGCGGTTGATCAATGCAAACCAGTCATAGAATTGTGGTGGTGTTTGAACAGGATGCTCAGGGTGTAGCGCATGTTCCGCGCCATACAAATGCAAAGTGCTGGGTGTATCGGCCTCGATGACTGTGGTTATTGTAGAATATTATTTGTCGGGCATATGGGAGTAAGAGTAAGTACCAAGAAAGAAGGCTTTTGGTCGCTGATCCTGGCTCTTCTGCGAACTATCGCAAGATGTTGAATTGGTATATCCAGCCAAAAAGTGCATTTTCCCACATACTTTCAAAGCCATTGGTGTTTTATCTGCGGTTTTCATCACATGGTTCACGCTTCGTAGCTGAAGCTCCGTCAATGAGGCCTCACTTATGTTCTGGCATTTGCTATGTGCTGTGGGTACCTGGGTGGTATTCGTAACGCTGAGATTTGAAGATGAGGCAGTCAGGTTGGAGGAAGGTAATGGTAATGATACGAGTGTGGCCCCTCGTCGGATGTTGACTGACCAGGTTGCGGCTTGCCTAGGGTTGCGGAAAAAAGTTCGATAGGTACATAAAAGTACGTTCGGCGATGTAAGTTACGAAATTCACGTGACTACGTTCTCAAAAAGTCCCCGGCCTTCGAAACCCATTCTCCCAGCTCGAAAGTACCCTTGCCGCCCTCTTCTTCCCTCTACCCATCGCCCTAGACAATGATTTGGCCAACTGCGCCTTCTTTACAATAGGTGCATCTGACAGAATCTTGTTGAGCTCATCTGATCCACGTGACGCTCAAAATCCTCCTTAATCTAGCTTTCGCAGCTCCTCCTCCTCTTCTAAGTTTGGCATCCAGCCTAGTACTAGAAAGTGAAGTATAAAGTTCTCGATGTGCGCTTCTGGAGAATGACTCAAATATTCCCTCAGGCGGGACCTCGGTTAGTCGACCGCAAGTGGCCAGAATAGGGCCAGAGGTCCGTATTCGAACCTGCTCCCTTGAACTGCGGTTTACTTCTCCAGCACCGATTCAAGTTATATATCTACCCTCCCCATCTCGCGTCCTGCATCAACCATTCCACCACACAACATGACCACCGACACCCCTATAGCATCGGAAGAGAAATACCTCGACCTCCCTGGTGGGCGCCGCCTCGCCTATGCGGAGATTGGGAACCCTTCAAGTTCAACCCTCATCATTTTCTTCCATGGCGCATTCGGCATAGGGACCGCAGACACTCTCCAGAAATATTTGGTGGAAAAGGACGTACACTTCGTAGCTCCAACTCTTGCTGGCTGGGGGAAATCTTCTCCCCGGAGCAAGGACATTTCATTCCATGTCGCCCTCGCATCGGATACCACTGCTCTAATCGACCACCTTCGACCTGTAAAGGAGGGGCTCAAGATCTATATCGCGGGAGTTTCGTTCGGAACTGTTCCTGCACAGATGTTGTATGGAGCAAGCTTCGATGTATTCCCCTCTGGGCGATATGTCGCCGGTTGCATGGTTCTGGCACCGTTCTCGCCCTTCAAGCTACACAAGGGTTACATCAAATCGATGACCATTTCGAGTTACATCTGGGTCGGACCGCCGTCCCAGTTTATCCCGTTCAAACTCCTCCAACGTCTTGGTTCGGTTGTATTCAAGAATAAAATGAACACCCCGGAGAAGGCAGTAGCTTTAGTGCGTCAGACCTTGTTCGACAAGATGGGAGAGGAGGAGAAGGCCGAATTCGCGAAATGGAGAGAAGAGACAGGAAAGGTCGAGGGCCAGGTTGAGAAGGAGTTCGGGCAGAACATGATGAGGAGTGTGCAGGAGAGTTGGCAGGGGTTCATAGAGATGGCGGATGCCATTAATGGGGATTGGGGGTTCGCTCCGAATACGCTCGACGAGGAGCATAACGCCCGCCCGATACTGCTGGTGACCTCCGAGGGGGATACTCTGACCCCGGATGCGATGGGGAAGTGGCTTGCAGAAAACTATAAGAATGGCCATCATAAGTCTGTCAATGGGGGGCATTTTGCTCCGATTTTCCATTTGAACGAGTTGTGGCAAGAGCTTTTCGAGTTGTAGTTTCCATTGTTCCAATTGGACCCAATGTACCCGTAGTTTTTTGTTTCTCCTGGACCACATCGGTAATGATACCACCTTTGAAATTTTCTTTGTGAAATACGATCTTTGCAGGGTTTTCCGATGGACGTAAAGGTGGCAGGCTTACTTGAAGGGAAAATTAAGCCGCCCTTTCGGACTCTTTGCGATAAAAAAAATTGATTCATGGGAGTGTGCTGAGTTGTGGCGCCTCTCCTGCTCACGAGGCATCTGTCGTCTTCGTTCGATGAAGTAACAAAGTATTTGAGTCGCGTCTCAGATCAAGGACCTGGTTTTTCGAATGCTATTACTACTGAGGTGGGTAACCCCATCACATAGAATCAATAAAAGAAGCTGGTTCCAGCTAAAGTATGAGGAGGAAGGATCGGCCAACGAGATGATATTCACTTCAAAGGCGTCCAGCAATTCATTGGGATCGATTTATTCGCGTGCTACGAAGATTAGACACCAATATTTTGCTGACTGTGGCTTTAGTGAGACCCACCTAAGTTCTCGCAGGAAAATGGCACATTCCCCGGTGTTGGCACTTGAACAGAAATTGGATTGGAAAGATCAGGCCATCATGCGTACTTATCTGTTGATTTGGGCTACATTACTCTAAACGGCCATTGAAATTTTTATGTTAGATGTAGAGCTAGACCAGGGAATGTTGTCCTGGATTCAACATCTAGAAAACCTGCGCCTCCTTGTATTTTTGAAGCAAATCAATTTGACCATGCGATTTAACAATGGTCAAGTCAAATCCTTTCTCAACCAATTCCAGGAGGATTGTCATACTTTCGTCTGTCATCTTACGCAACAAAAAGTTAAATCGGCTATCGATCTTCATCCTTAAGGTTTGCCAATGTGATAGGGTGAATATATGATGTAAATATTTCCATGGGGAGCGAAATTCACAGACAAATTCCAGGGATTGGAGCTGGGGGAGAAATAGCGGAGACTGGGCGGAGGCACACAGTATGTGTAAGAGCTCATCACCTTGAAGAGATGTAGGGCTGCGCAGTTCGAGGAACTCGAGCGATGATAAGAGACAAAGCAATTCGGTAACTCGATGATAGTCAGACTCATCTACGATGATCTTGAATATTTTCAGATGAGAAGATAAACATCCGGTGAATGATATCATATTGTCCAGAGGGAAAGAGGGTTGGTTGTGAATCCATTGCTTCAAGGAAGGTAAACACACCGAATCAAGGATTTTAGCGACCACATTTTCCTCCGCGATTCTTGAGAGTTCTAGTGAGTGAAGATAAGGGAGAACAATCCTGGTGTCAGGAATGGGGGAAAAGAGGGAAGAGGCATAGATCCTGGATAGGGAGAGGTTTTCCAAAAGCGGAGCCCGCCGTATGAGCTCGAAGCATTCATCAACACCAATATAGTCAACAGAAGCAACAGTGAGATTATTCCATATTATGTCAACATGTCTTAAGCCAACCATCAGGAGTGTGAGGTCTGTCGGGCTAGGTTTGCTGTTCAAGCTGAATGTTGAAAAATTGGAATCTCGAATCGAAGGGCGTCGGTTGCAGAGGACGAGTCGACGGAGTATACTTCCTTGTGAATCTGAACCATGAAGATAACATAGATGACACGGTGGGAGGTCGAAATGCATGTCATACCACCTTGCTGACTGCTTGTTCAAGATATCTATCACTTCGTGGTAGACTACGCCATCTGTATAAACCCGTTCCGACTCATCAAATCTGATGGTCAAGGGAAGACTAGCGGAGCGCTCCAACCATCCACCGATAAGTTGAGGTAGATCCAATTCATTGGAACAGTTATATCGCCCACGACCACAAAATCCAACAAGGAGCGAGGACCAAAGCTGTGGTGTTGTCCAGGCCAGCTGTCGCCACTTCTGACACACCGCACCAAGATATAACGGGGTACTCCTATCATCTTTGTCAAGTAACGCACTGGGTGGGGCATATTGAATGAAAATATGAGAGGCAATTTCCGGCGGGAATTTGTGGATGAGGCGATCATGATTTTCGTTCATAACCGTACGAAGAGCGCGACGCCTGAGATGTATCTCCTTGATCCTGATTTCGAGTTCGTTCATCTCTTTTTCCAGTTCGATGTCCTCGGTACAAGCGGCGCAAGGGTGGCCATCCAGGGCGATGCATTGCTCAGGTCGGAGAACTTTCATGTTGGAAGGAAAGGAGGAGAAAGACAATGCTTGCGTCAGCCGACGTTGCGACAAGTCTTACATCATGATCTTCAACTTATGTAAATAAGTCCATATACATCAAAAAAAAATCGCATCCGTAAAAAAAATTATCGCGGTGCGGATTAAGACACGCGCGTGAAATCAAACTACACATAGGTGAACGAATACTATTAAATCCTAGACAGAGACATCTGCTGGCTGGAGTGGAGTGGAACTTTGTTGTATTAGCTAACTACATGTACGTTATATAAGTAAGAGAGTGAGAGTGAAGGAGGGATACAACAGAGTATGAAATGAAGCAGACAAATGATTTGGTAACTAGAGACTGCCTGCTCGAGCAGTGAGCTTGAGCATGAGCATTGAGCAAGCTGCAATGAGTCCGAGTCGGTTGCAACGTTGCACGCGTTTTGTGTTAGGCACGTGATGGGGAAAATGTTCGATTGTCCTTAGTTGTCCTTCCGCTGCAAGTCGTAGCGACCTCTATTTCCTCACGAAGCGATACCATTCACGAGTCCGGCCCAGACAAGTTGGGAAACCCACGGAGCTCGTATATTCCCAGGACAAGTGCAAAACCGCCCGAAAAGTGTTGTCTGACTCGAGGCACACCTATTAAATGCCTTTCGCCAATACTTAGTCGCCTCTGGCCAACCTCGTCCGACGTGCTTCTTCCCGGCGAATACGACAAAACACAGTCAAGCGAAGGCTTCCAAGACAGAACCCACCGACTCCCCAGATACAGGAAACTATGGACGAAGGGCAAGACGGCTTGAGATGGATAACTTTTTAAGTTTTGCGACAGTGGCTTTCGCAGGTAAGGTTCTTTTGCGTTCACCTTTTCATCTTCTTGATGTATATGTTGTGTATAGGCTCGAGTATCGCAGTCTTTAGCAGTGGAGACTACCTTGAGAGGAAAAAAAACACACTTTCACGCTCCCTACCATCGCACAGGGCCCTCAAGGCCTCACCTTTCGATTCAATACACTCTCTCGCCAAAAGGCCCACAGCGTACACTCCTCATATTACCCCAGGGCACTATTTTCTTTTGGTCCCTCGAAGTCTTGCATGGCGCTACATCGTCCTCACCTTCACTATGTATCATCATCCTCAACGCGCCAACCGTTTTCGTCTTCATCGCCTCACACGTACCTAACGTGACCGAGAATCCTTTCTCACGACTTTACATCCATCTATATAAGTAAGTCCTGTTTTCACTCATCTCCGTAATACGACATGTCATCATGGAGAGCCATTGGTATCGATCTGGGTACATTATTCTCGTATTTCTTTCCCAATCACTTCACCTTTCTTCCTGGTTCTCAATTTTTTCTTTTCAGATGCGTTGGTGTTTGGCAGGGCGATCATGTCCAGATCATTGCTGACAACCAAGGCAACCGCACAACACCTTCATATGTCTCTTTCTCTGATAACGGACGTCTCATCGGTGATCTCGCCAGGAACGAAGCCATCATAAACCCCTACAATACGTACGCGATTATCTTTTGGCCTTGATTCGCTTTCCTAATGAACCCTTCCCAGTGTCTTCAACGTAAAGCGTCTCATGTGCCGCAGGTTCGACGACGCCGAGGTGCAGGATGATCTCAAGTATTTACCTTTTACTATCTTTAACAAGGGAGGAAAGCCCTATATGCGTGTGCGTTACCGCGGGGAGTTGAAGGAGCTCGTGAGTCTCACCGTCACTCCTACCGAACATCTTGACTAACTAGTTTCCCTTTTCAGGCTCCCGAAGAAATATCAGCCATGGTCCTCCACAAGATGAAGCAGACAGCTGAGGCGTACCTTGGGGGCAGCATCCACAACGCCGTCGTCACCGTCCCTACCTCCTTCAACGACTCGCATCGTCAGGCGACCAGAGATATCGGAACCATTTCCGGCCTCAACGTCATCCGTATCATCGACGAGTCCACTGCTGCTGCCATCGCTTACGGTCTCCACAACAGGGTTGTTGGCGAACGTAATGTCCTCATCTTCGATCTCGGAGCAGGAACCCCCAGTGTATCTCTTCTTACCATTGAAGACGGTATCTATGACGTCAAGGCCACGGCTGGTGATCCTCATCTTGGAGGTGAAGATTTTACCAGACGTCTGGTCCAACATTTCATGTTGGAGTTCAAGCGCAAGTTCAAGAAAGGTTCTTACATTTTATGTCGTATCAACACTTTGTTCATCGACATTTTTTTAAATAGATATCTCCTCTGACCCTCGCGCCATCAATCGGCTCCGCGCTAGTTGCGAACGTGCCAAATACACCCTATCTTCGGCTAACCAAACGTCCATCGAGATCGACTCCTTGTTCGAGGAGATTGACTTCTACACATCCATTTCCCGTGCTCGTTTCGAGGAACTCTGCCAAGACCTCTTCCGCAGTACCCTGGATCCCATCAAGAGGGTCCTCCGTGATTCCAAGATCGACAAGCCTGACGTACATGAAATCGTCCTCGTTGGTGGTTCCACTCGAATCCCCCGTATTGTCAAACTCTTATCTGACTTCTTCGACGGAAAAGAGATCAACATGAGTATCAACCCTGACGAGGCTGTCGCATATGGTGCTGCTGTCTGTGCTGCCATTCTTCATGGTGATACCTCCGAGAGGACGCAAAATTTGATACTTCTCGATGTTGCCCCTCTATCACTTGGTATCGAGACCTTCGGCGATATGCAGCTTGCTGATGGTATTATGCCAGGAATTAGTGCTGGTACTATGACCGCCCTCATAAAGCGTGGCACCACCGTTCCCACCAAGAAATCGGAAATATTCTCCACCTACGATGACAACCAATCCAGTGTATTCATCCAAGTGTACGAGGGCGAGCGTGCCCGCACAAAGGACAACACCCCGCTTGGCAGATTTGAGTTGTCTGGCATTCCCCCTGCTCCCCGTGGTGTTCCTCAGATCGAGATCACCTTCGACATCGACGCCAACAGTATTCTTAATGTCTCCGCCGTTGACAAGACTACCG
>Ga0307517_10008964_pt1 | contig 14270 bp, 7 predicted proteins | sample 23_EM_MG_FD_194515 | JGI IMG/M metagenome (GOLD analysis project Ga0307517, IMG submission 194515) | Populus trichocarpa ectomycorrhiza microbial communities from riparian zone in the Pacific Northwest, United States - 23_EM | ecosystem: Host-associated > Plants > Roots > Unclassified | place... | reverse complement strand
CTTCATATGGAATTAATTCCAAGGGCAAGCAACATAGCAAGACAACTATATACTCACATGACAACTGCAGTTTTGAATCATGCTAGGATCTGAGAGAGACCTATCGTAGTTTAAAGGGATTCACTGGAATGTTTGTTTCCTTTTCTTTCTTTATTTTCTTTTCCCTTTGAATTCAAATTTTAAGAGTCAATAATTTATTACTTTTTCTAAATTTATTAAGCTGGTATGGGAAGTTGAAATTTTTTATGGTCATCAAGGGAATAATTAATGATACGCTATTGGTTATTTTTAGGCTTGTTTATAAATAAAAAAATAGTTATAAATAAAAAATAATAATAAAATTCATGATTCACCAAAAGTGAAAAAAATATCTTAACTTATAATTTTTTTTAAAAAAAAATAGGTTTAAAAAGAAATTGACAAGATGCAATTATTTACTCACTCATCATCATAAATTTTCAAATTTGAAATAACTTGTCAGATCAAGTAACCAATAAAATGCAATTATTTTCAAATCTGAAATGAAAAAATAATGATGCAAAAGGCAAAAATACTCATGATATGAGCAAACACCTCAAGGATTCAACATTATCATTTGCCTTCTCGATGCTCATAACACTAGAAGATCATCCTTTGACTTGTTTGGACCAATTTATAAATATCCATAGCATACTTCTCCCGGCGCAAATCCCGTTCTGTGCCCCTTTTTAGTTTTTCCTTTATCGCTATGAGCTAAATTACTCACTTTTTTGTTTTGTTTTTGGGCCATACCTAATCCTTGCCAAAAGGAAACCAATCCCTGCCGAAAGACAAGGATGCCCCTGTCAATCGTGGTATGGATTCACAAAACTCTGGACCAAACTTGTTTTTATTATTATTAATGTAGATGTTCGAGTTAACTTGCACGCATCTCGATTAATCACATGGGTCATGAAGTTAATGACTATGTAAACTTCCAGTGGCTTTGAAGTTTGTGAGACTCAAACTGGTGACCTCTATAAAGTTAACTCGGCCTTACTAGTTAAAACATCCCTCTCAAGGTTAACTTGTTTTTTTCAACCAAGTTAAGCCGGTAGTCTTTATAAAAAAACAGCAACCAAAATCAACTAATTTTGAATACACTGGTGACATGTGTGGAAGTGAGGTAAATTTGTTTTTTTATGTTTTTTTAAAATATTAATATTTTTATATAATTTTTATAATTTTGATCTTTTAATATCAAAATAAAATAATAATTTTAATATTTTTCAAAATAAAAAATACTTGAAAATCAACATATCTATGACCTCTCTGTATTCATCTCCTCTCTTGTTTTTTCTTCTTGGATTCAGGGCTCGACTTTGAAAAAACAAAAAAAACTCCACTTCACCTGCTCTACTCCACCCGGTATGTTTCCAGGTGGAAAATAATAGCGTGGTTTTTTGAAACATCCTTTGCCAGTGGCATTTTGGCGGCAGAATCGAGGGTTTGAAAAAGCTACTTTTGCAAACCGTGTTTTAGGGGAGGATTTTTCATTAAGTTAATGAACTTGCCCGGCTGGAAAAAAAAAACATACAGATATTTGATAAATAACTAGTTTGCTTAACTATTTACATTATTTTTCCACACTAGATCCCGTTTGTTCCAGCAGCTGAGCATGTTTTTTTAAAAAATTATTTTTTCTGTATTTTTTTATTGGTTTAATATAAATATATTAATTTAATATATTTTAAAATAAAAAACATTTTTAAAAATAATTGATACAACAGTATTAAACAGTATCTAAGTTTATGGAAAACGTAAACAGTAAAAGCTGTACTTCATCGTATTATACAACATCAAAAGTGAGCCTCCGTTTCAGACATATAATCTTTGACCGATTTGTCTAATCAAATAACTGTCTTAAAATTGATTTTCTTGTTGACTTTAATGGACGTGTATTCCCATGAATTTTACCGTGAATATTGTAATTATTGAATATTTATAATACTTTTTAATAAAATAGAGAAAATAATAATAAAAAAAGAATTTGTTTTACGAGATTGAATATGATTTTTTCTCTTCTCTTTGTATTTATAAATATTTAGTAATTATAACTTAAATACCATGAGACTTTTCATGCATTTCAAGTTACAATTTTTTAGTAGAAATTTAAGAAGAAATCACTTTTTTTTTACTTAAAATTATTTTTTATATATTCTTGTTGAAGTGTTTTGATATACTAAATATCAAAAATAAATTTTTTTTAAAATATTATATTAATATATTTTAAAATAAAAAACATTTAAAAAAATTAACGGGCAACACAATGTCAATATCCAAGTTCGTGAAAAACATAAACAGTGAAAGCCGTAATTCATCGTATTAGACAACACTAAAAGTACCCCCCTTTACCCATTTGTCAAATCAAATAACTGTCTTAAAATTGATTTTCTTGTTAACTTTAATGAATGAATTTTACCGTGAATATTGTAATTATTGAATATTTATAATATTTTTTTTAATAAAATAGAGAGATAAAAAAAGAAAATAATAAAAAAGATTTTTTTTATTTCTTCATGGGATCGAATATGTTTTTTTTTTAAAATTTTCTTTTTATATTTATAAATATTTAGTAACCACAACTTAAATACCATGAGATTTTTCGTGCATTTCAAGTTACAATTTTTTAGTAGAAATCTAAGAAGAAATCACTTTTTTTATTTATTAGGGATACAATGCGAGTAATTTGTTTGGGCTCAATCAACGAGAACTTGAATTTTAATACCGTTAAGAAAATTGATATTGTTTTTGTAAAACTGATTGTTCTGAGATGATGGCATGATGATTGATCAAACGGCAGAAAACAAAGTGTCATTTATTTAAATTGGGAGGGGGCATGGGGGCTTTGTCGTTTTTAAAGTTTTGACTTTCTTTTAAAATAACGGACCCAGAGTGATAATGAGAGTGCCAGCTGGTGCCAAATGGCTCATGGCTCTAATTTGGGCACATAAAAAAATATAGCTGCAACACACAGAAAAGAAGGGCTTGTTAGTTCCACCAATAAAATTGCAAAGAGCTAACGGTCATGGAACTGGGTAGCATCATCTCAAACTGAAAACTTCCCCTTTGCTTTGACATAATGGTTTTGAGACTGCAAGCTAAAAGCTTAAATCTGATGCTGTGACTAATTGCTCCCGTTTCACAAATTTTATCATAATTTTATTTTGCTGCAGTTGACAGTTTTGAACAGGGGAATGTGCAATGAGAGGGGGAGCTCAAAGAACAAGATAAGCAATTTCCACTTCATGGCCAAGGAAAATAGTGTTGACTACTTCCATCCCGGTACTCAAACTTAAGGAGCCAAACTCGCCGTGTTTGGATCGACGCTTACCTTTTGTGAAGGCAGCAAAGATTTCTAGTTATCGGAACTGTGCAAAGGCTGCATATTTTTTCATGTGGAGAGGAGGCATGTGTCCAGTGATGAAAATTACAAGAAAAATGTGATCTTCCAAAAAGAATGATAAGAGATTTCCTTTTTTTTCCTGAATAGAATTTCCTGATTTATCTTCAGCGTCAATTTGCAACCATCGTTTTTCGTCTTGTTTGATGAGCATTTCAAAACCCAGCTCAAAACAAATAGAATTGGGAATACTTGTGATGTACAGGTTCAGTGGTTTTTTATCTTCATCTCAGAAGTCAGAACTGAAGTACTTGATCATCGTTAGAACAAAATTATGTACTGACATGTTCCTGCAGATGTCTCGCTGGGGCTTCGAAGTTCGAACTTGCCCTGAAAGAAAGTACTGTTATGATACCTTGCAGCAATAATCTTACTCGACAACGATAACTGGCAGAAAAAGAATCTTAACATAAAGAGAGAAGCCAAATCTCTTCCTTCGAATTTTTATTTGCTTTTTTTTTTCTATAACTAAACTTTGATTCGGAGGTTGAACTAATAGCCTTGAGCTTGTCTAGGTTTGACAACCGTCTTGGAATTCTTGCTTAATGAATTCATGGGTTTACATAACGTGTAGGCCTCAAGGGAAAATATCCTCGGTAAAAAATATAGTTTATGGAGTGCTTTTGCGGTATCATCAATTCATCACGAGTTTTTGCCTCATTTGCAATGGTCTACTCACCACCTTGCTAGGGTAGCCGATGATTCAGTTCCAGGAGTCACCGATAATTTGATTACGGGGCCTGTTCAAGCATTCATGGTCTACCGACCCCGAGCAATCATCACGTTGGATTCCTTGTTTATGATAACAGAAGAAACAAAGTGAGAACAGAGGCGTTATAATTAGAGAACAGAATCCATACAAGGAGAACAAATGATAACCTTTCAAGTTTCAGGCAGTCCTGTAAACTACAATACAACACAGATTGAACAGCTCATTTATTGGAGAAGGCTACCCTGTGAAGGGTTACCTTCTATCTAGTTGTAGTAGTCCGTGGCAGTAACATGTATATTAGTCCACAATCATAGAATAGTCCAAGATGTCCTTCTGAACAGCTCTTTACACAGTTAATAATTTGTCTTTGATAACAGTGGTTCTGTAATTTTTCCTGCCAAGCATAATCCAACCGATCTCAAGCACAAAATTCCCAAGGCACAAGCTGGTAACAGGTCAGATTAGCTCTGTGCATCCTCATCTTTATGTTCAAATGGTACTTGTCGCACAAATTGTCCTCGGACACGGGGTCTGTGTTCTGCCAGCTTCTTCCTACTCTGGTATCGAACCTAGAAAAGATTATGTAAATACAAGGTAAACTTTAAATACTGCAATATAGAAACAACAGGTAACATCATAATAGATGCTTTATTCTTAGTTTCACAAATTTACTTAGATGACTGTTGGGATAATTAATGTTTTCAATGCTAATACTAGTAAAGAAAATGTCTGATGCTTGATAAGTCACAAGTCCTTGGTGATTGATCTTGGTGTTGGGTGTTTATCCATGCACAAATAAGTAAATAATTGAGAGATATTTTTAGTCTTTGGATGTCTCACAAAGTTCAAATTATCCATCTTTTACTAAGATTATCTACATGCTAGGACACTTTTCACCAAAAGTCCTTTAAGAGAAAATAAATGAGTTCTAAGCTTGTATCTAATTATGATGCAATTTCAGTTCTACCTTCTTCTCAAAGCATCTCTCCTTCCTCTTCTGGCGGAATTTGTTCAATGCAGCCTCTCTCAGTGCAAAGCAATTTTGACCGCCTCCGCTCCTGCTCCCACTTTCATCACCTGTACCAGGATTTTCGTCTTTTCCAGCTGCCCCACTATTGCTCTCCAAGTTTATTCCTCTGGGATTCAAAGCAATGCAGCTCTCATTTTGGCCATTGCTCCCATTCATACTGTAATTACCAGCATTTCCTTCCATGGGTGTGCTCAACATGTTAGATGACCCACATCGGGGACCTGCAGCTGCCATATTTTTCAAAGACAAATCATTGCGGATGGTGAGGGGCATGTTATGAACACAGTGACGATGGTGTTGCACTTGGCCTTGCTGGTTCATGCCTCTTGATTGAGCCAGAATTGTGTTAGCGATTGGAGCATCACCCTTACCCTGTATTACAGGCTGAGCATGAAGTGTCTGGTCATTCTGCACTGGCTGGAAGGCAGAAGAAGGATGGAGGCATTTAACTGTAGATTTTGGTGTTGGCTTGTCTCTGATTACCAAAGGTTTGGCGAAAGCATTATTAGTTGTAGTGCCCACATCATTGTTATTACTACTTCCATTGGAACATAGATTGCGAGGTGTGCTATTTGAGTTGGATTGAAGATTTTGCATTGATTCTGTTTTTGCTGCTTCTGAACATTTATCAAGCAGAGAACAGCTACCTACATTCCCTGTTGGAGCCTGATAAGCGGTTGAAGCAGAATTATACCTGCATAGTAATGAAGATTCAACTTTAGGATGTACCTCCATTGAAGGACCAAAGAATGGATATGGTCAGAATCCAAATTTATCCTACCTTGAGAATGCTGAAAGGTCTGAATGTCTCAACACATTTCGGTCATTGGCACTGGCCCAAGCATCTCCAGTATCTCTCAGCCTTTTCAAAACCAGTTCAAGAGAAGGCATCTCCTTGGTCTCATAGATGACCTCATTCTTTTTGTTAGAAGAGAGACTGTTTGAGATGTCTACGACTTCACTTTCAATCCGAGGATTAGTAATGTTTGTGCTGACACCCTTGAGATCATTGCCTTGGTTTCTCAATTCTGTATTGTGTTTTTCACTGTTGAGCTCCAGTTGTCCTTTCTCTAAATGCCCACTGTCCTGTTCTGATTTTATTTCACGAAATTTCTCTCCATTATTCCCTGCTATGTTGGTCAGTACCTCTTTGCTTAGATCTTTATGCTGCAAATTTGGAATTCTAGGTACTCCTATCTCCAAGTCCTTGCCCATAACAAAGTTATCTAAGAATTCATTGCAGTATTATTTCAACCAAAGGTCAAGAAAAGGAGGGAGATAGGGGGTATCAATGAATGAAAGTTCAAAAAGCCATACATACCAAGTTCATCATCCTGCTTTCCAAACTTCTTCGTTGTAGCCAGGGGCACCCAGTTGTCACATGCCTCAGACCTTGAGTGAATAACCTGGGCGAATGTGCTATCAGGAGGATCAGCTAATTGGTCCCACGGTAACATTGGTTTGGGACTGTCAACTTCAACGGCCCTCTTTGTCCAGGAACTCTGCAAAGACAGAGTTAATATGGAATCTTTGTTACAGGATGCGGCATTCTGTTAGAAATCTGCCATGTGTTAACATTAATATGTTAAGGTACCTTTCCTAGCAAAAAGTACCTTTCCAAAAAGTACCTTTCCATACATTATCTGTCTATACACACATAAAACAGATGCTCGTCTGTGCACATGCACATTAACAAACCCACTGACAAATACAGGAAAGATACAGAATCGTGCAGTCTTTGATGAAATTGTGCTCGCTATATGGAATCTTTTTGGCCATTCTGTTTTATCTATGGTTTTTTTGTTTAACTATTTATCTAGTGCTTATGCTGACAAATAACACCATCATGTACTTTTCCAATCCCGCCATCTTAATCCCTGTACATTAGTTTATGGGCTATCCCCTTAGTTAGTTGCAAAATGCTGAGATATTAACATGATAACAAGACACTGGGAAAAGATCATAAGCCCAGCTTGTACTTGTATATATTGCACCTCAATTCTAGGGTTACTGAAGTTTGATTATGGAAAGACTGAAAATGCTGAAGTTCTTCAGCATAAGACAGGAGGCAAATTTTTTACTTGAATATTCTAACTCTTGCTTGATTGCAAATAAAAGTATTGAATATGGCTAGGTACGGCATTCCATTATATAATCGCTGACAGGTGGATTTGCAGTGGTATCTTTAATAGTTTCTAATTATTAATTCCCATTTTTAACTGGCATAAAAAAATTGTGGTCCCCAAAGTACAAGGAATACCATTATTACCCACTACTCTATTAATATCAATGTACTTTTCTTTTTTCCCTTCATAAATATCAAAGTATAAGCTTGTTCATAAAAAAAAAATACCTGGGTACCACTTCCGTTGTCACTTCCATCCCTTGCATTCAAACCAATGCTTCCAATGTCATCGTCATCATTGCTGTCAGTATCATTATCGGACTCATCAGCACCTTTTGACTTCAAGGATTTTTGAATCCGTACAGCACTCTCACTCCCGCTACCACTAGCCTGATGAATGATGAATAAAAAAAAGCAAAACAGAATTTCAAAACTTTACACTTTTCTGTGATCCTATATCACCGGAGTGGTAAATATTATGGTGAAGACAGAAAAGGCCAACAAAAATCCATACAAAGCTCCCACGATGTAAATAGTTGAAATTTGAATCCATGGTGGTGCTCCTAGCAAAATTGACATCTTCCTTTCAAGCTTGAATTTCTCAACAATTGACATGCAAATGCATCTATATATATAAATATATATGGCAGACCTGAAGTTGAGGTCCAAAAATTGGTCCAAGTTATTGTTTGTTACACAAAATGGCATAAGTTAGCAACTCACGCTGTGGCACCTCCTCCAAACATGTTGCCAAAGGATTTTAAGCTCATTTTTTCGAATAGGCTTCACTAAAAAGTCAACTGCACCCTTTGACAAACACCTAAAGACTACATTCATGGAATCATGAGATGACATCACTGCACAGAAGGTCAACAGGTGTAACAGTTAAAAGCATCAATTTGTTAAGTTGAAAGTCGTAAAACAGTGTCAGTTTCAAAAGAACAAAATAGTAGAAGCACACTCACTAATTACAGGAATATTCCTGCAAGTTTTGTGGCTCATAATGTTGCTTAAAAGGCCAATGCCTGATAAACAAGGCATAGCCACCTCAGTTAAAACAAGATCAATGTGATTTGTCAGATCTTGTAACAGCTTCCAAGCTTGTAGACCATTTGCTACAGCAGTAGCTAAAAATAAAAATACAGAGAGAGAGAGAGAGTGATTGTTAGCTTTATAAATAGGAAGAACAGAAACAAAGAGGAGAAAGTTCTAGGCATTTGTTGGAGTAATTAAAGAGAGTAATTTACATTATCTGTCACTTCCCTGAGAAATTACAGCGTTTATCAAATTACCAATCATTACTTATATATTACATCTAAGAGCCATAACTAAAAAGTTACATTAAATAAATGAAGGGAAAAAAAAGAAGAGAGAGAGAGATTGACCATTGCATAATTATATTTTATCATGCATGATAACTTTACAGCACATAAATATATAAAAAATAAAGAAAAAAATCCAACTCGTCTCGAACTCTCGTATCAAACCAAGTTATAAACTACCAGATCTGTTGCCATTTAAATCCCGAAGTGAAAACCAGGTTTTTTGGAAATAGTATAAAAATCATCTTGATAGAATCAAAGGAATGATGGGGAAATGTCAGAAAAAGAACCCAACTTTCTCAAATTTTAGATCCTTAAAGGATGCCATTGAGCCTTGTGGTTCAATGGTGCCAAGTCCTCCTCCCAAAAAAAAAGCTTGGGTAACCCAAAAAAAAAGAAGATTCTTTAGGTAAAGACCTCTATCAAACTCTATGTAACCCTATCTCTAATCAGAAGCTTGAGAATCATGATTAATGAGTCCTTGAGTTGAGGTGTTTATTAATAGGTGTCAAAAAACCATCTCAACCCAATAACGTAAGCTGTTAGGTGAGGTTTCAAGATATGATTTACATTAATAGGTGTTTATTCTCTAACACACCCCCTCAAGTGAACACCCTTTGGGCTTAAAACTTGCACAGGCTCACACTATCTTATGCTTAATTTTTATCGAATAAATAGGAATGATGAGATTTGAACTCGTGACCACTTGGTTATCAAGGCTCTGATACCATGTCAAAAAACCATCTCAGCCCAATAATTTAAGCTGTTATGTGAAGTTCCAAAATATGATTTATATTATTCTCTAACAATAGGCAAAAATCTTGTTCTCCTCAAGAAGAGAGAGGCATGAATATCATTCTGAAAGAATGATCATATTAGTTGGTTGTCCTTAAACAAACACATACAAGATGGATGAGGAATGCATCTTTATTTCCCAAAGAAAGTTTGTGTTGGTTCCTTTTAGGAGAGTGAAAAGTTAGGACGAAAGGCTTCTAAAACTGCCAGTGAACTGAAAACAAGCTTGGAAGAAGCAATGAGGATGATTAGTTCAATTCTCATTGCTAGCCAATCCATGCATGCTTTGAGGTTTTTGTTCATATCTTAAGAAATTTGAAATTAGGCACCTGGATGGGACTTCTATTTTGCAAAATATGAGAAATCAAAGTACATTATGAGGGAGCGCAAGAGATGCAAATTAATCTGGATTGATTGATAACAGCTGATCTACCCCGGGGATGTGGCACGATGAGAAGAGATTGGGGAAGGAAAGAGAACAGAGATGAAAGTGGAGGAGAAAACCAGAGGAAGAAAAATAGAACAGTCAAGATAAGGAGTAACTAAATCTAAAGTCCAATCGTCAAAAAATGCGACTCCAGAAAAAATATGGACTCTCATAAGTAATCATCAAACCTAATACAGAATAGGAACTGGAACCATTACTCTTCTTTCTACTCCTCTCAAGGTGGACTTGCTTTTCTTTGAAATGGTACAGGGAGAAAGTCAGCACCACTAGAATAAGTTCCTAAACAAAGCCATTTTAACTGAAAAAATGAAAAATGAAAACCCTAATGACAAACGAGATATTATATAAATGAATAATCTTGAATATTCGAATGATCTTCAAATATTTAATAATCAGGAGTGAGAGCTAGATAGACAGTTTCTTCACAATTGCCATCACTTGCATATTTTCATGTTCTTGATTTGAAATAAAAGGGATCTTCAGTTTCTTGTGCATCTCAGGGCATCACTCATCAGACTTCCTATTCTAACACACCTCAATAGAATGGAGTAGTTAAAAAAAGACACTTGACTGAAATTGCACAAAGGATTCTACAATATAAAAAGATATCATTACCGCATGCATCTTCTTTTTTTTCATATAAAGTTTAGGTCCTGATTCTCTGATCAAAGTAATGACAATACTTTCTAGCTCATGCACCATTCTCTTTACATGATATAAAGTATCTACTTTAGATCGCAGATCAAGCTAGCTCTTAAGCAAATGAGTTGACAGCATAATTTTTTACCTTCGTAGCCGCAATTTCGAAGCAACGCACTGACAACATGGCGAGTTGAATCATCATTTTCCACAAGCAGAACCTTTAGAGACCGACGAGGCAGGAACCTCTCCCAGTGAACCAAAGGCCCTTGAGACTGTTGGTGTTGGCTCTGAATAACAACCTGTGCATCGGTCAGGACCTGAAGCGATTCCATGCCCTTATCATTCACATCTTTTTCATCCTCATTAATCTGGGACTCACCTTCCTCTGAGAGCTCCTGGTCCTCACCCATGATCCCGTCCCTTATTTTCTTCTGCTCATCTTCTACAATATGATTTTGCTCCGCAAACCCGTTGTTCATTGAGAGCATTCTTATTCATTTGAACTGTTGACATTAATCAGATTCAAGGACATTAATGAGAAACACACTGGACTGAGTAGGTGAGAAAATATTCCTAATTCTGCAAGATGGATTGCAAATTACATTATCTCCGAGATGGTAACTACAGCAAACACAATAGCTCAGCAAGTCCTACACAAGATATACAAGTTACACATCAGATGTAATAAACAAAACCAGAATCCCCGAAATACAGTATGATGTGCATTGAATGCTCAAAGATGTTGATAGCTTAGCAATATCTTACACATCGGTGGCAGAGAAATTATGGAAAAAAGACAAATTAAGTTTATTGGTTTGAGTGGTGAAATCATTAAATTGAACACAAGGTTTCCAAGTATTTAGCTTGGCAAAGTTAAAACATTTTATTTTTCTACAGACACTGAATACATCAAAGATAAGATTTGAAACTCATTCTTGAAAATGAGAAGAAGAAAAAAAGGATAAAGAGTCAAAGTTTTGTTTTTCATAATTTTAAGGCAAGCAGACAAACCTGCAACATGGAACAATTATTGATGTCTCCCATCGCTCGCTCGAAATAAAAAATCAGACTATAAAAAGCAATAAAAGAATCCAAGAAATGGACATGAAATACAATTTACTTCATACAGCAATAAAACAAAGCTAGATCTTTAATTTTTTATCCACATGGCCCAATCAAAGCAAGAACAATTACTCCAGAATAATCCAACAAACTCTAATAAACCTATGTGACTTTACTTTTTTTCTCTCTGGGTTTTTATTGTGAATTCGAACCATATACAAAAAATCCAAGCTAGTTTTTTGCCCCTTACTATCCAAACTTCTTGAGTCCCTGAGTTTCCATACTTCTCTTCTTCCTTCATTTCAATTTTCTCAAAAACCAAACATACTATTGTAACAGAGATCAAATCTACCAAATTCTGACCAGGTAAACAAAAAAAAAGCATGAATTCAAAAATTTACAAGAAAAGTAGTACTTCATTTCTTCGAAGCAAACCTCAATAATTCAAAACAAGCTTCTTTCTTCGGTTTTCTAAGCAACCAAGCAGACGATAAGTTAGTAAGTTCACAGGGCAGTACAATTTCAAAATTTTCACAACAGAAAAAAATGAAAATTGAAAAAAATAAATCAATTAAACTCCAGATTTTCTCGAGAAAACAATACAGTTCATTTCATTTTCCAGGAAAAATTGAGCTACAGCTCTCCAGCGTATCAAACAATAAAAGAAAATAATGATTTTACCTTTTAAAATCCATTCTCCCTCTCGGTCCAGTTATCAGAATTAAAAAATTCAAGTGTTTAAAACACATATTAGAGACTGATAAAGCGAATACATTACCTTTCTAGGGTTTCACTCACCAAATCTGAAAAGAAGAAGAAACGGCTTGACTGGTTGAGAAAAGATAAATAAAACACAGATATTGCTGGGGGCAAACACATTAGAAGAGATATATTATTATACTCCAGTTTTCTCTCTCGATGACGTGGACAAAATGAAGGCTCGCAGGCTCGCAGCCCTGCCATGTTAATACCACGTGGGAATCTGATTTCTGAGGTGGCATGAGATCAAAAGCCGCGCTGCGAGTCAACTTCTCGCGATACGGGGATCTAGGGTGATCCTTCTGTGTACATTTTTATTGGTACGCCAATTGCTGGCGTGGATAAAAATCATATACTAAAGAAATAATTGCATTGATAAAATACAGTTAAATCTCTAACAATTGATATACTGGGATCATAAAGATTTATTAATTAATCAATATGTTATTTAAACTTTAAAGTTAAATCAGGATGAAAAAATATTATTTAATTAAGAATATTAATTTATCAAGTTTCCACGTAATTAATCCTCACATGCATTTTGTTATTCGAACTTGAGAGAGTAACGTGGGGACTAATAATTACAAATTAAATAGAGTTCAATATCTGTGTTTTTCTAAGTTATATTGAACTAAATATTATAGATTTTGATGGAGATAGAGTTCCATCTATTCTGAGACCATAGCTGACTTTGTTTTAATTTTTAAAAAAAATTATATTATAATTTTAAGATTTTTTTTTAGAGTTTAATAAATGTTGTTTTTTAAAGTATTTGTTTTTTAAAATAATATTTTTTTATTTTTAAAAAATATTTCTAACATCAATATATTGAAATATAACATCGGCTGTGTATTCTATCAATTTAAATTGTTTCTACGAACAAGGCTAATAATAGAATTTAAAATAGGGATTGAGTTATTTAACCCTCGGAAGCACTAGAATTTATTTATATATATTTATATTTTGCAATCACCTGAGAGTGACTGGTGGAGAATTTGGATGAGGCTCCATTGTGGTGTAGAAATAAAAATCGAATGCGCCCGCGTATCTGGGCAGAGGAATTCATTCGCTGACATGGAGCGTTGATGACTGCGAATGGAGGGGGTGATGAGATGTTGACAGGATCTGGTAGATCATATGATGAAACGTGGCGCGGTGTGCAGCGAGTTAAAGATGTTCTTGCATTTGGGAGGACGCGAGCGTTCCGTGTTGACGGAAGTATCCTTAGTGACGGCTGATTTTTTCGAGGAGAGAGAAAAGGAGGAGGCACGCGAGCAAGAAAATATCTTCGATGACATCATCATAAAGTGTCGGGTTATCGGGTTCAGGGTTTAAGGAATATGGGGCTGGGCCGAGGTTGTAACTTGGTCTCTGAAATGTTCGCCCTGGTTTTGGAGTTGACTTAGTGGGGAGCAGCAAAATCCAGTATCACTGGACCGAAAATAATTTGCAGCGAATTAGATAGATCAGTGCGCATGCGTTACACCGCGCGCTGAGATAATTTTTTTTTTTCTGATATAAAAAAGATGTGAAGGCCATGTATGAGTTATTTGATTTAAATGAGTTTGATAGAAGTCTTAATTTAATAATATGATTAGAAAAAAAAGTATTAACAATAAATAAAACAAAAAAACTGATAATGATTTAATGCAAAAAAAAAAAAAAGAGGCTCCTGTCAATACCGTGGAAATATATATTTTTAGTATTCTTGAAAAATCCTTGTGGTCTTATCGTTAACAAATAAAAAAATAAATGAGAATAGAATAATTGCATGGAAAGAAAATTTAAAAAAGTATGAATTTTAATTTCTAACAAATAAAATGTCGAGTGATAAAATTAAAAATAAAAAGAAAAAAACCCGATTCGAGTCTATACGAGCCAGCAAGACAAGTTTGCAACTTAGTTATGAGATCAAAATAATTCCATATAATACAAATCGAATAATATCAAAAAA
>Ga0307517_10008962_pt1 | contig 14270 bp, 14 predicted proteins | sample 23_EM_MG_FD_194515 | JGI IMG/M metagenome (GOLD analysis project Ga0307517, IMG submission 194515) | Populus trichocarpa ectomycorrhiza microbial communities from riparian zone in the Pacific Northwest, United States - 23_EM | ecosystem: Host-associated > Plants > Roots > Unclassified | place... | reverse complement strand
ATTACTCTTATTTACCCCCCTCCCTGAATTTGATTTAACTAATTATTGTATTGGTTTTTTATAAATAATAATATTTTAATTTAACTAAAAAAACTAAAAAAGGCTGAGAAACACAGACAAAACAAACCTATTTATTTTGACGTTTTAAAAATATTTAAAAAAAAATGAAAAGTTTTTATTTTTTATTTTAAATTAATTTTTTTTATTTTAAAATTACTTTGATGTTTTTTAAAAATTAAAAAATATATTAAAAATATATTTTAAAAAATAACCGGCAGTATAATAGCAAGCAGTCGCTACACGTACAGAACCAAGGGCAGCATTTGGATCTTCTACCTTGAGTCAAACATAAAGCCAAGAAGATACTCCCATAACCAAAAGAAAGGGAAAAAAACAAAATGTTTAGGATTCGGCTTGATAAGGTAATCCATTACACTGCACTGTACAAAAGCAAAGCAAAGCAAAGCCCAATCCCCTCTCTTTCTCTATCTCTATTTCTCTTCCGCAGTTAGGCGACATATTCAAGAGGTGATATTCTTACTCTCTCTCTCCCCTTTATTATTTTTTATTTTAGAAATAATCTTTGGGGTTTAGGATTGAGGGTTTATTCCAAAATTTTGTTTCCTTTTTTCTACTAACGTTGGCAATAATTTCAGCTTCTTTTTCTTTCCTTGGGGTCAATTTAGGCATCAATGGGGTCTGTACTTCGTGAATGGATAGGGTTTCAGCAATTCCCTACTGCTACTCAATCCAAACTTGTAGAATTGTTTGCCAAGTTAAAGGAAGAGGTTCAGACTTTCTATCTTTTTGCTGTTTCAATTCAAAATATTTGTTCCATTTCGTCGTTTCTGTTTTCGTAATTATTTTTTTTCTTGGACTATTTTGTAATTGCAGGGTGTTGATAAACTGACCATACTTGTTATGGGCAAAGGAGGAGTTGGGAAATCTTCCACTGTTAATTCTCTTTTTGGAGAGCGAGCGGTCAATGTTAGCTCTTTCCAGGTAACCAATTTCCTGTGAATTTTAGGGCTAAGGGAAGCTTGTGGTCTTTGTATGCTCCATATATTTATATATGGTTGATAATAACAATGCTTGCATTACAGTCAGAGGGGTTCAGACCTGTTATGGTTTCACGCAACCGGGCTGGATTCACGTTAAACATCATTGACACTCCGGGCCTTGTGGAAGGTGGTTATGTCAGTTACCAAGCTCTGGACATGATTAAACGGTTAGTACTACTAGAACCTCATATGTGGTTCACTCGGATTCCTATGAAATCATTACTTCTGTGGTTCTTTATCCTGGAATTCCTGTATAAAGATGTGGTGACCGTACATTAATTTGACTTTAGGTTCTGGTTTGTCTGCTAATGTAGGTTTCTTTTGAATAAGACTATACATGTATTGCTCTATGTTGATCGCCTGGATGCATATAGAGTGGATGACTTGGACAAGCAGATAATTGGTGCTATATCTGACAGTTTTGGAAAAGAAATATGGAGTAAAAGTTTGCTTGTCCTCACTCATGCTCAACTCTGCCCACCAGATGATCTAAGTTATGATGTCTTTTGTGCTCGAAGATCAGAGGCTGTGTTGAAGACCATTCGTATGGGAGCACGGATTAGGAAACGAGACTTTGAGGTAAATTGTTTCTTCTTAACTTGCTGTTTTTCTCCCTTCTTCTAGGTTTTTTTCTTTAATTTTACTGGCAACAGCTTCTAATTGGTATTCTGAATGTGCAACAATATTCTGATCAAATGATAAGTGCATAATTTGCTGCATATGCGTGTTGATAATCTGTTTCAAATAGCAGGGTGATTTGGGTTTTTTTTCATAGACGTTATTCCTTCTAAAATAAATAACTCCCCTCTCTCAGATACACATTCTTATGCTAATGAATAGTGCTGCAGACCTCATTTTTTAATGCTATAGATCTTATAACCTCTTAAGAAACTTAAGGTTCATGATGCGCTGGTTCAAGAGACACTGTGACTTGCTTTTTTTAGAAATTAATGGGGAAGCATATCTTCATTTTTCTATCCACTATGTTAAAAACTTACCATGGGTTTTTGCAACTTTCTCCTGTTCAAATGTACGCATTTGGCTGACAAATGAAAAGGAATGCTAAAAATGGAGGTTTGTTGTTTTGCTTCGGTCAAATCATTCTTTTTTTTCTGCATTGTCAATTATTTACTGCTTGTAGCACCATACAGATCTTCAAATATGGTTCACATACTTTAAAAAATGAACTTTGTTATTCAAGGAAGTAAACAAAATGGTAAAATAACCTTCAATTCATTGAGCATGTTTTCAGATATCCTCTTCCATTTCCACTTCTGTTTATATCCAACACATGAATTGCTTGGAAAATTATTTCAAATTCATTTCCTTCAACCATGACATCCTTGTTCATCCTGGATGCTGAGGACTATCATGGTAGTTGAAGCTGGTACATTTTGTAGAGGACTGAGTGGGGAATTAGTGAAGGTAGGCTGTCAAATGTGTTAAATTTAGTGGCCTTGATTGTTGGTGTTAAACCAAAGTAGATGATATTTTTATCCTAATCAGTAATAACCTTAGTGCCTGTTGGTGAAAGGGTGCCAGCTTGAGGGTCAGGACATGGTTTTTTCTGTTGCCACCAATTTACTTGAAGTAAGTTAGCTTTTTGGTAGGCTGGGGAATCGTCAGATGGACATTTTTTATATAAATCTGATGAGAGACTGTTATATTGCTTCCATAAAAAAAGGATCCATGGGTCATAGGGGGTCCATCTTTCATGTGAACGAGGGAGTACTACACCAAGAGTATCTAGTATTCTCATATCTGACAAATTGGATGTCTTGGGATGTTTTGTGCTGGTATACAAAGAGATTTGATTTAGGAGCTTGAGGAAATTATGGAGAGTTCAGAATTGATTTTTTCTGGTGCTTCAAAGCAAAGGAAGAGATGAGGTTCCTAAGGAAATTGAGAACCTCATGAATATCAAGTTCAAGAGTGGTGGGAAGAAGAGTTGCGTGATGGTGGCTTATGTGATGCGGTTAACCGAGCCCTTTCCCCCTTTGTCTGCATTATCACTGTGGAAGTCAGTTGGAAAACACTTAGCAATCGCCCCAGTTTCTTGTATCTCACAAACCAAGGGACACCATGAAATTTCTACTTGTTTCCTTTAATGCACAAAGTGATTCTGGACTCCTTTTCTTTTTCTTTTTTTCCTGCTTTGTCTTCTTTAATTTCATCCAAATTTTCTGTGGAGTTCCTCTGCATCCTTTTAAAGTATTATCAAGGATATCCTAAGGGAGAATTTATTTTTTATTTTTATTTATTTTTTGCTTTGCAATGTTTTATCTTTTGGATTGTAAAATATTCTCAAGTATGAAAAATGGCATTTCATGAGTTATGGTGGAGTTTCGGCAAGATTTTAGGGCACCATTTCTAGTACTTTATGTTTGCTTATAGATTTGTATTGGGAAAGAAGTGATTATGTATGATTTTACTCCAAGAGAGGAAAAATATGCAAATCTGATTAGAAAATTAGATAAGCTGGAGTAACTTCTCACCTTTATTCATGCCAATTGATGGCTTGAAAGTATGTCATTATCTGCGGAAAAGGTAAACTCTCCCTTTCCATATAATTTCTTCATCCTGGATCTGAAGTCTACAAATGAGGGTTATTTACAACATCTTTGAAAAGGTGGTGCTACTCAAGCTACAACTAATGCTTGAAATATTGTGGTGTTGTATGATCTCCATTTTCAGAATTCTGTGAATTGATTGAGAGAACTTTTTTAATTCAAAAGTTGTATATTAAAGTGTTGGATGCATGGGATTGAGATATACGCATTCCAGTGTCTAAGCACTTATTAATTTGGAGTTGAAGAGGGTGTTACCTAAATGAAACTAGTTTTGTGGTTCATGAGTGAACTGCATTCTTCATGGGACATTTAATGTGCTGTAATTGCGTTTGGAAATCAACTTCATTGATAAAAATGCAGATACATCTTCATTTTTATTTTCCTTTCTGAGAATTATCTTTGTTATAGTTTTGAGGAGGCATTAATGGGAAATAAATTAATTTTCCAGTTCATGAGATAATCGATAGCCTGTAATTGTATTTGAAGATCAATCTCTATGGAACATGTGAAAATAGAATATGAGAATTTGTTTATTTATTTTTGGGGGTTCTATTTTAGTGTGATTGTTTACATAATCAATCATTCACTTGCTTTTGATGCTTCTAGGATTCTGCTATTCCAGTTGGTTTGGTTGAGAACAGTGGGAGATGCAACAAAAATGAGAATGATGAAAAGGTTCACTCATTATTCTTGGAGTTTGTGACAATTTATTCATTTGTTCAAGTGGTTTATTGTGAATTGCTTAATTTTGAGTTGCAGATTCTCCCCAACGGGGATGCTTGGATTCCGAGCCTGGTAAAAGAGATCATTTTGGTTGCAACAAATGGGAAGAAAGCTCTTGTAGTTGATGAGAAGTTGGTTAATGGGTCTGAGTCAAATGACAGGGGAAAGATATTTATTCCTCTTATTTTAGGGATTCAGGTAAAAACTTATCATGTGATCTAACTCCTGTATTCTTTTGTGGTAGAACCAGTTCATATGATCAATTTCATTTGTGTTAATTTTATTTTATTTTCATGTTGCAGTGGCTTCTTGTGAAATGGATTCAACGAGAAATAAAAAAAGATATTGCAAAAGGCGGCAAGTATCTTTAGTACTGTTTGGTTGCATTCAAATCAATTGCAAGTTGTTATGTGGCTCTTTAATGGTCTCTTCTTCCTTCTTTCCCTACCTTTTTGTATTCATTTCCTTTTTATGTTTGTGCATCTTCACCGTTTTTGAATACCTGTGCCATTTGTACCTGTGTGTTGGTGTTTTGAGTTGTTCTTAGGGACAGAATATGAGTGAAAGGAGGCTCTTGTTCTTCAACTAACCATATGCTTTTGCTGTTTAATGTTTTTTTTCCTTGCTTTTTATTTGTCTTTCGTTCATAATCTTTTCCATTTAATTTGGGTCTTTCAAAGTTTCAATTTATCCTTTACATGTGTAGATGATATATATTTACCTATCAGAGTGGTATTTCTGTGCCCTTTCTGTGGAAGTAGAAGTGCCTGATGTTGTTGCGCCGCAAATAGATATCTTTCTTTATCCATTTGCTCATTTTGAATCCATGCGGTGGTAGTGTTCTGGGCACAAATGTGTTAGCATATAATCTCTAAGATGCTATTCTCTACCAACCTATACATGCTAGAAGAAGTTGATTTCTCCGACCTATGCCATGCTAAGGAAAATATTTCTACCTCTTCAAAATGTGGTCCCTGTGGTGGGCTTTAATTTCATTAAAAATGTTTCGAGCATCCATTGGTTGTGAGTTTGTGATTATGGTCACTTTACTCCTGGCATGGCAGCCAACATTTGAAAGCTGTTTGCTATCTTTCTGCGGAGATTACGGGAGGTAGGGAGGCGGAACCAAAGGTTTGGAAAAGAGAGTGTTTGTTAATGAGGTGCACCGCTTGTAAACAAACACACCGAAGTGGGGGACCAGAGCAGTTAAGGTTTTTATACTCTGGGTGCCACCATTAAAGCATACCAACATAGCCTGTAAACATCATTGAAGATACCACAATCATAGTAAACATCTCATGATTATATATATTATCACATGAACTTGCTTTATCATGTTGCATTTTTGGCGTGCTTGATGCCCTTCGGCGATCGGTGATTTGGTGTCTAGTGCGCTGGAAGAGGGCGACATGTGCGGTTGTATTGTGGTCAGTTTTTGTGGTTCAGTGGTTGGATTAGCTGGAATTTTACCGTGACGATACCTTACATGGGCAATGCCACACTTGAATGGCCAAGAAGGCAATGCACAATCTGGGTTGGAGGTCATGTAGCGGACCATCTGCACCATTGCTTGATCCACGGAATCAGATCTCCCAAAAAGATGATCGTTTTTTGCCCTATTTTTTTGACATGGGAACAAGTCAATCTTGTGGTCAATTTTTGTCGGATGAATGGGCATTTTAATAGTAAACAACAAATTGGCAATCTTTTCCTCATTTTTATACCAAAATAACAATCGTGAAAGTGAGAATTACGGTTTTTACTGTTCTAACATCCGAGGCTCTCATTTCGTTTTATATATATATATATATAATGATAAGTTTATATGAATTATTTTATTTTCAATGTCATCAATATGATAAAATACTACAAAGAAAACATGAAAATGTCATAAATGAAGAGCACACAAACAAGAAATGGTAGATTTAAATTCAACAAATCAACAAGGATATAATGTATGTGATCAACGTAATAATTTTTTATAAAAAAATAAATGAAAATACCATGCATAAAGACACAAAAATACAAATTAATAAATTTAAATTTAACAAAGAAAAAAAACACACTAATTGTTGAAAAGTTGTGTGCTTTGTGATGAATATAATAAAACCTAGGCAAGTTTTTGTTAGGCCCAGGATTTATACCCTCTACAGTCTACACACGATTTATGTCCCAATACTTAAAATCAGGCCTTAACAGATATTAACCCTAAACTATGATGGTTCTCAAAACTCTCCCGAGTATAGGGCTCGCATCCATTCAATTGTTTATTTTCACAGGACATACTGTAAAACCTGGAACTAGGATAGCTTTTGCAATGTTATGTTGTTCCTCTGTGTCTTTGTTTTCAAGTAATCCAAAACTATAGGTGATATGCACATTGTTCATCATATTATTGTATAAATAGTCTAGAACCCCAAAATAAACTATTTATTCTTCTTGAAGAAGACAATTTCATCTTCTTCTTGCTTAAACTTGAATACAACTTTACGAACTTTACAGGGCTCTCATCTCCTACCTAATCTAACTTTAATTATAGAGGATACCAGACCCTTTTTGGAAATATATATTCTAATTATCCAATCTTTTACACATTCCAATCCATAATCTAACAGTTTTTTATTTGGATTAAACGTATAACGTGACCCTGTGCTTTCATGGAGTTTAGATCATTGAATCCATTTGACCAACTCATCAGGAGTCATTCCACTAAAGCCATGGACCTTGTGATCTCTTTGCTTGCATATACCATATACAATAAAACACTATGCCAGTCTAGACAGAGTAGATTGTAATGATTTCTTCTGCAGTTGCTCTCTAGCCCACTGAAATTCGGCATTCCAACTACCAATAGTTCTGTTATATTCACATTTATGCAGAATAACCCTCAGAAATATGTTCTTGACGTGCCTTTGTGGACAATCTATTTAATACAGCAAGCCATGGAATGAAACTGTGTCTAGGAGGAATATGTAAAGGACACCAGATCATCTGATCTAGCTCCAAGCCAAATCCACTCTCTATTCTTTATTACAGTTTCCAATCTTGCTTTAGAAGGAATACCAAATATGTAGAGCAGTCTAGATCCATAACCTTTACAAGAACACCAGAAGAGTGCCAGTGATCCTACCATAAGTGAATTGTTCTGCCATTACCTGCAATATAGTGGATTTGATCCCAGACTAACCCTCTCAACTTTAGGAGCTTTTTCCAGTACCATGCACAATCAGCAGTACATTTCAGGCTCCAAAGACGATTACCCTTCAGTCTATAAGACAGAATCCACCAACCCACAAAGATCCAGCTTTGAGGTAAAGACTCCAGATACATCTAAGAATAGAAAAAATATTGCATTCTCTAACTTTCTTCCAGCCCAACCCTCCTTGTTTAGGCAACGTCACCTTACACCAAGCCACCTTAGCACCTAAAGCATTATCCGCCTTACCCTTCCAAAGAAATGCATTACATTTCTGCTCCAAAATCTTAATAACACTAGCAGGAAGCAAGAGGATTGTACACCAATAATTCCTTTATGTTTAAGATCACTGAAGATAACAGCTGCAATCTCCCAGCAAAAGAAAGCCTTTTTGTTACCCAATGCTGTATTTTAACAGATTCTATCTATAAGTGGTTTGCAATCAGCATAAGTCAGTTTTTTTGGCAATTAATGGCACCCCTAAAAATATCTTACAGGAAACCTCCCAGCTTTAAATTCAGTAATCCTTTGCATACTACTAACTGAAGCATCCACTCCACAACAAAAGAATTCACTTTTTGAAGAATTACACTGCAAACCAGATAGCTGGAAAAACAGTTGTAGTATAGTTGTAATAGCCTGTAAGGATGCAACATCTCCCTTTGTGAAAATCATAAGAACATCCACAAAGCACAAATGTGTAAGTTTAATCTCACTACACTTTGGATGATAGGGAACAATACTCGTTAATAGGAGCATTATTCAGCAAGCAAGAAAGCACTTCCATTGCTACTACAAACAGGTCAGGGGAAAGAGGATCTCCTTGCCGAAGCCCTTTAGAGCCAGCAAATACCTACACAAATTGCCATTAATAGAAATGGAGAAAGGACTAGCCGCACATGCTCTGATCCAATTCACAAACTGCATAGGCAATCCCTTAGCTTATATATTGTCTTTCAAGTACTAAATGTTGAAGTATTGTCATTTTCTTCTAAAGGTTTCATGATTCCTTTTGCTATATTGTTCTAACATGTCATTACTCGTGGAAGTAGCTTTCCTATCTCTTAAGCAAGGTGCTGTTGCTCAACTTGTACTCCTATAGTCATTACTGTGCGTGACTATCACTATGTTATTTTAACATATTCTTGAACGGAGCGTGACCCGATTTTTAATGACTTGTGAGAAGCTAATGGAGTGCATGAGCTGTGTCAATCCCTATCAGCAGTTTGGTCCCTCATTTTAAACCCGTGAACCTACCACATATTGACCTCATCGAAAAAACTAAAACTAATCTGTAAAATCAGAGAACAACGGGACAGAGGTAACAAAATCCCTAATGGGTATGGATGAAGCTCACATTTCTTATAATGCCGTAATGCAAGGATGTGTAATGGACAACTAGCACAAGCTTGAAACTAGGGACCCTTCTCTTTTTCTTGTATGGGTTTCTAACAATAGATTCTTTCTTTTTGATCACCTAGTTTAAAAAACAGATGTTGCTTCACAGAATGGCGAGTCCTTCAAAAATCATATCCCTGTTTCGCTGTTGCGAAACTGCCAGGATCGTGTTAATAGAAATGGCAGCCATCCTTCCATCAAGAGCAAGGGAATGCTGCTGGGCACTCTTCTGCTCTGGATTGGTTATCACCTGAAATGAATGCAAGTGACTCAGGCAATACTGATGTTTCAAATCCGAGAAGACCCATTTGTTTAGAAACATATCGTGTTTGCTCGATCAACTTAAAAAGAAAACTAGAAGGTTGAAACAGATGTCTTTTCTACATACTAGATATGGAAATCTTATTGAATTCCCAGTGGAGAAGACATCAAATAAATCTTGGTCTCTTGCTCTTTCCCGGTCAGTTCTGTCTATCAGTTGCCATCTCGCCAATGCTAGCAGCAGCCCGGTAGTGTCGTTAATATAGATAGCCTTATACTTTGAGGCTTATCCGGCTGAAAGTAGCCTGCTCCCTCACGGTGGTTGTGGGTAGATGGCCTGCGTTGGACCCAGTTAGAGAACAACTTGGATCTAAGAATATCTATTAATGAAAAAGAAAAAGAAAAAGAATCCACAGATTTCAAGGTCCTTTGACACTGTCAACGCAGCGGATTTTTTATTTTTAATCTCCACATCAAAGCTGTTGTATCAATAATGGTTGTATTAATAATGATAGCTTGATGTTTTTCTTCTTTGTGGACTTTGAAATGAAGCCATGATCTAAGTCTTTGCCCGTTTGTTTACGCAGGAGTTTACTGAATGTTTGATTATGATAAAACGTGTTTCACTGTTGACAGACCCACACAAAATTTAGAATAAACCGCAGCTTGGCGGAAAGCAGCTCTCAGCTGCTTTCCGCCAACCTGCAGTTTTTTTATTTTATGGTCAAGTCTGGACGTCAAAACACGCGGTTGTTTTCAGCTGCTTTCCGCCAAGCTGCGGTTTTTTTATTTTATGGTCAAGTCTGGACGTCAAAACACGCGGTTGTTTTCTACCCTTTTGCAGTTACACGCAAAAGTGAAGTATTTTCTACCCTTTGACTCAAAACTCAAGGAAGGAAGTGTTTTCTACCCTTTGGCACAAACTGACACAAACTGTTTTTTTTATTTTTGGAAAAACAGACACCCTTCAATGACCACGCACGCCATCCAGGGAAAGGAATATGCTTTTGGGCACTATTAAATATTTAATCTGATTTTATTAAGAAGATGATCGAATGCTTTCTTTGACTTTCACACTTTAGCTCTAGGCTACATGCCAAACTAGGACTAGACTCCTCTCCCTATATCTAGCTGTGAGACAATGCTGAAGGCATCGGGTTTGCTGATTTTAAGTAGATAACAACGATGGCGAAGAAGAACACACCAAGTGTTTCACCCTCCCACTTTTTGGGGGTTGTGGTTTTTTCCCTCTGCTTCTTCGTTCCAAAATCTGTGTTGGGTGTGAAAAAAGAGCTGCGATTTAGAAAAAATGGAGAGTTCAAGATACTGCAAGTGGCAGATATGCACTATGCGGATGGCAAGACCACGTCATGCCTTAATGTGTTCCCAAATCAAATGCCTACTTGCTCTGACCTCAACACCACTGCCTTTGTTGAGCGCATGATTCAAGCAGAGAAGCCCGATTTTATTGTTTTCACTGGTACCCCCTATACTCTTATTTACCCTTTCCTTTTCTAATTCCCAGTTATGTTCTTGGTTCTGGTTTTTTTTTCTTTTTGGTCTATATATGATTGTTATTCTGAAATTTGGATATAAACAACAAAACCCAGTTGTTAATTTGTTTACCGAAGCATGTTTCCTAATTTGGTAACAGTATATATGGCATGCAGTGGGTAAGCTCTAACAAGTATGCTCCTTTCACAATCTGAGCTAATGGAAGTATTATTGGCACTTTGGGAAACAGGGGATAACATTTTTGGCGTTCATGCCACGGATGCTGCAAAATCACTAAGTGCTGCATTTCAGCCTGCAATTGCATCAAACATCCCGTGGGCTGCTATTTTGGGGAATCATGACCAACAATCCACTTTGTCAAGGGAAGGGGTTATGAAACATATTGTTGGCCTTAAGAATACTCTCTCTCAAGTCAATCCTGCGGAGGTACACATCATTGATGGTTTTGGGAACTATAACCTGGAGATTGGCGGGGTTAAAGGTTCACGATTTGAAAATAAATCAGCTCTTAATCTTTATTTCCTTGATAGCGGAGACTACTCCACAGTTCCGGCAATCCATGGCTATGGTTGGATTAAACCCTCTCAGCAGCTTTGGTTCCAACGCACCTCTGCGAAGCTTCGGGTAATAACACCACTCTTTTATACGGTTGAAGTAATTTGTAGGTCACTGTATGATTTACTTCCATCATTTATCAGTAAAAAGAATCACTAGTTTGTCTACACACAAGTAGAATCTACATTATGCATAGTCTTAACTTCTAAAAGGTGCATTAGCTTAATTATTAGCTGTTGAATTCCCATTTTTCCCTTTCCATTCAGAGAGCATACATGAGACAGCCAGAGGCTCAGAAAGGACCTGCACCTGGGCTGGTGTACTTTCACATCCCATTGCCTGAATTTGCAAGTTTTGATTCATCAAACTTCACAGGAGTGAGACAAGAAGGCATTAGCTCTGCTTCTGTGAACTCGGGCTTCTTCACAACCATGGTAGAAGCTGGGGATGTGAAAGGCGTTTTCACCGGACATGATCATCTCAATGACTTCTGTGGTGAGCTTACTGGTATACAACTTTGTTATGCTGGGGGTTTTGGATACCATGCCTATGGGAAGGCAGGGTGGTCAAGGAGAGCGAGGGTGGTGATGGCATCTTTGGAAAAGACAGAGCAAGGAGGTTGGGGAGCTGTCAAGTCTATCAAAACATGGAAGCGCCTTGATGATGAACACCTTACCACTGTAGATGGTCAGGTCCTTTGGAGCAAGAGCCATGCAGGTAAGTGCTTGCTGAACAACCCTTAATGAGTCATATGTACATGTTTTAAACTTTACTAGGCATACAATGGATAGCATCTCTTAAGGACATCCATGCAGAGCATGTCACCAAGAACTAGTAGGACCTGCAAAATTGAAGCTTTCTTCTTTGTATGTTGGCATATCGGTGCCTTTTGCTTTCTTGCATGTGTTCTGGTAAAGAATTGAAACCAATTAAATTACTTAAGATCAATGACCTGTACTGCTGGCTGATACTAATTTGTGCTCATATTTTTATCAAAATGTTCTTTGTTCACTTGCCATTTCCAATTGATATTAAGTTTCATTTTTCTCGTCCTTGAATTACTGTATTGCATGGTGTAGTTAATTGTCACTACCATGATCTTCTTGCCCATGACTTTAGACAATTTAGCATATGAAAGGCTGTGTAGTTAAATATCAAGGACCATAATCTACAGCCCATAAATATAGAAAATTTAGCATATGAATGGATGCACGAAGCTCATTGAAAGTTTAGGCTGCTATTACTTGTGCACATTACCCAATCCATTTCCTGTTAATAAGAAGCTTAAAATCCTGATGATTCTTCATAGAAATATGATAGAGAAAATGTACCTATTGGATAGAATGACTTGTTCAATTGTCAGAACCATTGTCTACTAACACTAGGAGTCAAGACCAAATTATTTTTGCTGTCATTCTTTTGTTACAGATGCTTCGTATTTAAGCAACAAAGTACATAAGACATTGGAAATGCGTGCAGTGCTAGGTTGTTCACTTTTGCTTTATGCTGCAAAAAATCATGCTTGATTTTCTCTCTGCCCCGTTCACTTGATTATGAAAAGATATATCCCAGGAACACGGTTTCCCCTGCTGCATCTCATTTCATACCAAAGTGAGGCACATGTTCTCTCTTTACATCTCTTGCCATGTGTTTCTCTGATGTCAGTAACTGTTGTTAGAGAAAATTAGGAGAGAAGGTAGGAAGGGAACTCTAACTTATATTATATTACTCTCCAATGAGAGGATAACCATATCATTAATACTTATACTTGCACCTACAAGAATTAAAAAGACACATTGGAATGAATTCGCAAATGTTTTGTTGGTCAGGAGGCGATGCATTCCTGTTTTCTGTTTCATGCCATCCCTTGTTTGCTTACTCCTTTTCATTTCCTTTGAACAGAAGTCCGTAGAAAGAAACAGGTTGGCAGCCCTGAGTAACGAGCACATGAGATGGCTTAACACCGAGGAAGTAAGAAGCGGAAATGTTTCACATATTTGTAACCTTATTCATCGATTTTGATATACGTGTCCTCGAAGTAAATGTAAACAGTGAAGGTAATCACAACAGACAATAATGGATAATCATGTTTTAGGAAGGTTCTGTAATTCTTCTAAAAACATTTCTACAATTTGATAATAAAATATTGGGTATTTTTGTTTATTAACACTTCAAAAAAAAAAAAAGGTAGCAAAATAACAGTCTAAAAAAATGTTGATGAAATATAATAGTTTGGTAATGTATCTATAAAACACGAGATTTAAAATTGTTGCTGATGTAAAACATAACATTTCAAAAAAAAAAAATATTAAATGAGTTGGTATAAATTACAATAATAAAAAAAGACTTTGAATGCTGTTGGAGAATAATAGAAAAAGACTTTGAATGCTGTTGGAGAGTTTGGTTGTGGTTGTTTTTTAAAGTGTTTTTTACTTATAAATGTATTAATTTTTTTAAAAAAGAAATTATTTTTGACATCAGCGTATTAAAATGATTTAAAAATATCAAAAAAATATTAATTTGAAACAAAAAAAATAAAAAATTTTAATTTTTTTTTAAAGCGTTTTTAAAACGCAAAAATAAATCTCTAATTACAAAAATATTAGTATATCAAAAAAAAATTATTAAGGATGACTAGAGTGTATTTTAGAATGAGCGATTGGATCCAACGCCAAGAAATGTCGTGTCTTATATTTGATCTTTAAAAACAAAATTATGTATGCTTTGCTGACTCTGGGAAACGAAGTCATTGACCTTTTGAATTATGTCTTAATTACTGATGAATTTTTCCTACACCGATGGATTGAAAACGAAATTGAAGGAATTGCAGTGGGGATGACCGAAACTCTGTCAAATGTCATCCTACTCAAACATCTGGTTGAGAAGCCACCTAGTCAAACCTGCAACTGTATCATATAAGGGTGAAGCTCGATAATCTCTTGATTCTACAAATAAAATGATACAAGGAACTGTGCTGGGATGATCCAAAGA
>Ga0307517_10008961_pt1 | contig 14272 bp, 18 predicted proteins | sample 23_EM_MG_FD_194515 | JGI IMG/M metagenome (GOLD analysis project Ga0307517, IMG submission 194515) | Populus trichocarpa ectomycorrhiza microbial communities from riparian zone in the Pacific Northwest, United States - 23_EM | ecosystem: Host-associated > Plants > Roots > Unclassified | place... | reverse complement strand
ACGAGCGCGATGAGCAGTGACCTATCCTTCGGCAAGTCAAGACGGTGGGGAGAAATGAAGACCGGAGCCTGAGCTACGCCATGTCCGACGACGAAGGGAGTGGGGCGAGTCTAAGAACTAGAATGAAGACGATCAGCACTCTGGAAGACAAGAACCAGAACCATAACTTACAATGGGCGCCGTCGTCGACGACCATAACCGACATCAAGGAGGACGAGAGTGTACCATGGTGGTGGGAAAGTGATCAAGTGTTTTACTCACCCCTCGTCACGAGGCTGACAAATAGCTGTGATACACGTGCCCGAAACCCGAAAGGCAGAAAAACGCGTTGACAATGCATAATATATTTTTATTGTGAATAAAAGCTTTACATTTAATACATTATGAATGCGGTCTACATAGAAGTCGTTGGAAGTTAAGACTATACACGTACAATAAAATAAGAAGCCTAGTCAAAGAAGTCTCGAAGCGGGGAAAGACGAGGGAAAGGCATGAGTCCAGGAGGGGCCGGCGGTGAGACGAGGCGCTTATCTTTCCCCCTTCGGTGACGCTCATATCTAACTCTGGTAGTAGGTTTTCCCGTTGACAAAGAGCCTCTGCTGTCGTACTGTTTGATTTCATTGAGAATATCATAGAGTTGGCCTAACTCAGAAGTCCCAGTCAAGAGGTGAGAATCAAGGCAGTCGGTAAGGTAGTGAATGACGAAACGGTCGCAAGTTTCACACTATAACACAAGAATTTAGCACCACGGTCCACTCTACCAAGAACAATAACACAACTTACAAATTGGTACCAACGGCCTGCATTCAATTGCCCTGAAAAACCGGTCCCTGAAGTAAGTCTAGGAACGCTTTCCGTGTGATGTCTCTTGTGCGGTAATTGTTGGCCTGGATATTCAGGGGCAATGGTCCTCAGGTGAAGATAAATCTGTTTCTTGATGCGAGCTAAGGCCTGTGGCCTGTCCAGACCATCCAGGTCAGGATTTGCTGATGAAAGTGGTCCGAAGTACGGCGATAACAGTGAGTTAGGTGGGTTCACATGGTTTCGTCTGGAACGCGCTGGAGTGGCTGAGGACATGCGGTGCATAACTAAGTGAGGGTTTAGAAACTCTATTGTGAACTTAATTTGCCATTAAATACAAAACCATTGGGCCGCAGAGTCGCAGGGTCGCAGATGTACCTGTTTTGGGCCATAACTGGGTTGCGAGGCAGAGCAATTGGGAGAGTGAGAGGCCCGGCTCAAGCCTCATTGCTGGGCCATTACCACAAATCCCACATTCAGGCATTGCGTTGCGCGTAGTATGCAAGCGCAGGTGTACAGAAATTGGACCCAGTAAAGCGCTTCTCAGTGACTAATGGAGATGAGTCCGCGAGGACACTGGCAAGGTGTATGATGTCATAGGCGGCCTATTTGTCCACCGCATATCATACATAATGTTCTAGACGCCCTATTTCCTATTTCCAACAATAAAAGATTTTTTACATCCGCCTAGGGGTTATGAAAAAAACAATAAGATCCTATCCATGTATGCAGTATTCTTTCATTCTCGATCATGCAGGCTGCATATGAAACCGTTTTCTGCATCTTAAAAGCCGACAAGGTCGATATCACCACACAGATTTCACCGTACATATATTGGACGGCCAACGAATTTCTATGTCGCGAGGTATGTTAACAATCTGATTTTGTGTATCCAATTTATACCCTGTTTTCAGATTCAATTTGGTCCTCGTTTGGAGAGGCCAGTGGGCTCTCATATACTAAGACAGATCAGACTCATGGTGCGTGATTTTAACATGAACGGTGACTAAACTAATCCCCTTTTCAGGCGAGCGTCTTGTTGACCTTGATCATGGTGCGTGATTCAAATGATTCCTATTTCGTACTTATCATGGCCTACCACTTGCAGCCCTTGCCCAAGCACTTTCAGCTGCTGCGGAATGTCTCTTGAATCAGATTTCTGATCATGAGTTAGAAGAAGACGTGCCTGAACTTGTCGACCAGGACCTACCGCCTGAGTGTTGTATGCATTGTGGTTGTGGTGCATCGTAACGAGAGGGAATTCAGGGTAACCATGGTGAAGTTATGATGACCATTGACCGGCTTGGATTTTCTGGTCGGTACTTGACCAGCAGCTATTTGTTCTTGAATATATTGCGCAGTGACCAGGAGGGAATAATAAGGATTGAATCTAAGCTAACAACGGGTTTTACTACTTAAGGCGTTGAATGTGACCTTGACAGCTATCATCTTTCAACGCCAGAAATCACCACTGCTCCAAATCGTGATTCCGTCGTCCTTTTTTTCATGCATAAATCCCCTCGTAAACAATTCCTTGATCTTATTGCACCTAGATGGAGAATTCCTCGCTGCAATTTTGGAAATGTCCACAATGCAGGGCTTTGCATGGGGTCTACTGTTCCCGAGAATCTTGGACGACGCTATTTTTATGTATGTGATTGGCCATTTGAGTGGATGACAACCTGACTTATGCACGTTGAACCTCATTAGTGTAATGCTGGTCGTTCACGCCGTCAAGTGTGTGCTTCGGGTGAGGACACAAAGTCCCCCGTTCTTCCGGAGGCCTCCCAGACTTGCTTGCGCAATGCGCTTCAAGTTTTCAGTAATGCCTTGACATCTGGATCGAGTATTCAAACAGCTACAGTCCAGGGCCTTGCCGCTTTCAAAGCTGAGGAGCATGCTGCACGCGAAGTTACCGAATTTTCACACCGTAAGTTCGATTCTATTCTGTCTGATTTACATTGCCTTCACATCTCGACTGTTTTTCGTAGAACTGGCCAATCCACCTGTTGACATTGACTTGTTCATTTATTTAGAAGTGTGGTTTATCGGTTATCTCACCAAGTTTTATCACCTAAATTTTTTATAACAGGTTGGCGACATGTACATTCAAGAGAAGCGATCTATCAAAAATGGATGCTATTCGCTCTATTCCGATGCTGAGCTTTGCGGCCTCACAAATTTTCCCATCAGACGCTGGACTGTCTATGACCGCTTCATTAAGAGCTTTGTCCCGATTCCGACTTTTAGCAATTTGACAGTAATCAGAGGCGAGTTTCTGGTCATTCGCCCTTCATCTTTTATGGACCGAGATTGTGAAGGCCTTAAGCCATTGCTCTTGAAACTGCAGTCGCGAAAACTCGCCGAGCCTCAGCACCTGAAGCGTATCCGGGATCAAGATCATGATGCAGCAGGGCGATCAGGCCCATCCAAGCAGGCGAGGAAAGGACAGGAGATCATTGACTTGACGGACTTAGAATAGCCAGATAGACGCCATGATATATATTTTCAATTCGCTCACATTTTTTGAGTATTGTAGTTGTGGGAGAAGCGGGTTATTTAGTTCTTATAATATTAACCTCGCCTTCCGAGTTTCTTTCGCAAGAAAAGGCCGGAGAAAGTAGAGAAAGAGTTACCGCCTTCCCCAGCTCCTTCATTCTTCCCACCCAAAACCTTGACCTACCACGACGTCCGCCTACCACCGATGTGTGGATCCCTCATCGACTACTTTCTATCACCATCAGAAAAAGTGTCATCGTCGCAACATCCGTCAGCGTCTCTTGGAACAATACTAATGGGGAATGAATTGGAACCGCAACATAGACAACAACAAAAAGAAAAGGGGCCCGGGCATACTTACCATAAGGAGTGCATCTTATCATCATGAGTCTTGTTACGGTGTGCATTTCTTCTAGATACTAAAATTTATTGTTTTCGGAGTGAATGTATGGTCAAAGCAAGTTCGCGCATTTATCTAAAATAGTCCATATGCGGCTCTGTTGCCAACGGTCCAAGAAAAGCAAGTTCGCATATTTATCTAAAATAGTCCATATGCGGCTCTGTTGCCAACGGTCTAAGAATAAGTTTAGATACCGGAAATTCAACCCAATATGGTCATCAACATCCTATTTTGGGATGGCCCAGCCAGGCAAGGCAAGACGCTTGAGCGCAATAACAATGCGTTGGGCCACACAGGCCACAGAAATTGCACAAAGGTAAACTCATGATGCATGAAATCATATAAACTACCGTCGCACTCTCTTTAAGGTCCGTTCCACCATCCTATACTATCCTGCCATTCACCCGACGCCTTCACTTCCATGCCCAATCACTCTTCTGATGCCACTGGCAACAAGTCCACCGAATTCCCAGAAGCACACAAAACTCGACTCAAATCCCTCATCTCGGAATACGAGGCATTTATAGGGATAAAGAATCCCAATCTCAAGAGCCGATGTAGCGATCTTACGACGTGGCGGAAGGATACAGCCAAAAAGTTGATGAAGGAGGATATCTTCAAGGATCTCGTCATGACAACCCAGGTGGAAGCTGCAGACTGGGAAGAGGTATGTTATGCACCTTTGTGGTTATTTTAATGTGTAGTAATTAATATTCAAATTTAGGCCATCAGATGATTTTTCACCAACCATTACAACAACACGTATCTCGCTAAGATTCGACGCGCTGCCACACAAAATGCCACTCCTTCATTCCCCTCAAATTCGGGTGCCGCCCCGACAGTTCTTACCGAACGACCCCACAAAGCCCTCCGAGATGTCCTTCGTCGTGCCACCATAATCTTCCCCGGGGATCTCTCCGCACGCGAACTGTTCGCAAGTGAGAATGACGAAGCAATCCAGCGGAAGATGGAGAAATTTCGGGCCGAAAATCCCGAGTTGGACTTGGTGGGGGGAGGCCTGCGCAATAAGGCTCTCAAGGAACTTTGGGGAACGGCTGACAAGGATCTGTGGGAATCCAAGATCAACACATTGGCGAGGGATATCAATGCGTATGTGAAGCCTACCATGCACTGTTGCGAGTCGCTGATTGTATTCATAGAAATCGGGAGCAATTTCCACCTTTGATGCTCCAGGCGCTTCAAGATCTTTGCAGCCGTGAACGTTTGGGATCAACTCTCATGTCGTTTACCTGGGCCTTTCGAGATATGAAGACTGATGGAATAAAAGGAGGGCAGTGAGTTTCATCCCAAAATGTCATATTGTTATGATATTGACGGTTCAACTTCTAGAATATTTGCAGGATATGACGCTTACAGAGAAGAGTCAGTTAATCCTAATATTGCCCAGCCTAATGACCATAATGCTCAGTTGGAGGTTTGGCTCAATCACGCTGACGCGGTATTATCACGTGAGTCACCATTTTCGGCCCCTTCACCGCTTTCTTTGCTTAATCTGCCTCACTCTAGGGAAACCTCGTTCTTTTGTCTACCAAATCCCTCTCAACAAAGATGGAATTCCTATCCTTCCCCACATTGATGCTTCCGAGGCAACTGCTTCGCAATTAGCCCAACTGCTCGATGAATATCTCTTATCATTGTGGAGTACGTATGGCAACTGCGCAATTTTATTTCTCAGTCAACTGAATTTCCCCTCATTCTTCAGAATTCGCCGGCTGGGGTAATGGAGAGACCTCTCCTGCTATTCCTTGGGATGACATTGTTGAACACCCTCACCGGTACATCGACACCTCGCTTTATGAGCTCCCTTGTCCCTTGAATGCACCCGATATACTGAAATCCACTCCGCGTCATATCTTTTCCTTACACAAGTTCTTTCTCGCGTCGACATCGGCCACTCTTCCTTTCCAATTCCGCTCCAAGCAAGACACTATGAAGGAAAACTCTTTCGTTGTTGGTGATGAGCTACATGACACCGAAGAGGATACTTCTCCCAATGGCACGTTGTCGTCAATGTCGCCCCTCACCACCCTCCCCACACACCGCATTTCCCCTTTTTCCACCCACCGCCCTGGTGCCATTTCCGGTTCACTGTCTAACAAATCAACCTCTGCTTCGAACCCGCCCGTTGCCGACCCATCCTCTATCATAGCCACCGGGCCAGCAATGAGCCCAGCTAACGGCATCACCCCTACATTAGCGGCGAACCCAACCCCCAGTACGCTGAAGGACACCGGCAAAAAAGGAAAGGGACGTACTATAAAGCGACCAGGAAGTGGGAAAGCCAAAGGCCATCCGAAGAACCCGGGGAATCAGCCAAACACTGCTGCCGTCGACTCGACTCAGGCTGAATGCCACCCATCAACTCGGAAAAGTGGTCGTGGCGAAGGGTTGAAGCGCAAGCAAGCAGATAGAGAAGTTGCGAGTGTTGCCGAGAAGTCTGGGCCGGTAAAGAAGAAGAGCCGCTTACAGGACAGGTGGTTTTATGAACCAGTCATCCCGGGCATCAATCCAACGACTCAACCTTGAGCACGGTTTGTTGGATTACTAGTTTAATCCACTGGTGATCATACCCTCCCGTGCTTGTATCCCATTCATCGTTTTTTTTAATCTACCGATTGCTTGCTTAAACCACACTCCTGATTGATAGCTTAGGTAGATTGATAGTTTAAGTAGATTAAACTATTGATACTCGATTAGAAACTCGCTTCTAGTTTACTCTAATAATGTAACTTGTGGATGGACGTGGGCTGATTAATCTAGATTAGTTAACATGCCGATGTTGAGCTCCAGCAGCAAGGTATTGTTGGTGGCTTAGATTAGATTAATCTAATCTGAGCAACTGGATGGTCTGTAGATTAATCAAAACCCATAGGGATTTTTGATAAGTCTATGTATATACCGCACGATACGGCACGGCACTTGCCACGGCAGTGCACTGCACTGCACGGCAATTGCACAGTAGCGCACGGCCTTATGCACAGCCTTGCATGTCACGTCAATGCATGGGAATGTAGATAAATGCTTGGGAGAGCATGGCAATGAACCCACGTATTTCCCAAGTGCAATCTTATTCTTAAAATCTCAATGGAAGTTGGAGGATAAAATTGTGGAGGGAGACCATAAGCACAGAATTCGTCGCTGGTGGAATCTATACCGTTGCTTTAAAGAAAATTGTCGATTCCCTGTGGCAAAACCGAGCACAAAGAAGGCATGTCCGGGTATGTAGATTTTACTCACCAGCCTCAGATTGTCACTAACCTACATACATACGTTCAAGCTTAGATGATAAAAAGATGCGCATGAAATCGAGAGTTCCGAGGATATCATTTCAAACCCTGATTCGATCCTGAAGTCAATAATATTCTCCACCTTATAAAACGGTTCTTACGAATTTACTCCGTGTAAGCCAAAGGATCTGAAGAGCGAGACAATACCCGCAATGTCCTGGCTCGAAAACATCAAAATGCCTATGCACGACACCTGGTAGGTCATGCATGGCAGTGCGCGGCAGTGCACGTCAATGCCACGGCTTTTTCCCGTGGCCCCGAAATACCCTTCCATGTTTGCTGTCCACATTATGCAACGCTTCCACTGCCAGCGGCACCATACCAAATTGTTGTGGCGCGGGTTGAGATAAGGCCGCAGCAAGGACAGGCCCTTAGTTGACTCTTAATTCGCCTAAGTATACAAATAACAGCGTTTTCTGAATTTGACTACAAATTCAATGACCCCGCCGATCACCATTGACGTAAACGAAAAAGCGAAGGCCAAGGAAGCCACCAACCACGCTCCCCGGGCTAGAATTTACTACGCTGATGCAGAGACCAACAAATGGTCTTACGCAGGGATCGAGGGCGCTCTTGTGTTCGCATTGAACACTTCAAACAACACGCTACACTTTTGGATGGTTGATCTATACGAGGCCGGACGCGTGATATGGTGCTATGAATTACAAGATGGGTTGGTGTTGCACCAAGAGAAGAGTGTGCCTTTCTTTATTTCGTTTCAGGGAAATGTTGGGGATGATGTGAGTTCTGGGTTCAACTCTTATTTATTTGTCACTGACAGAATCTCCAGAAACGTAGGATTGGTTTTGCCTTCGTAGATTATTCTGAAGCCGCAACCTTTCATGAATATGTCAAAACCTGCGTGGCCGCTAACAGACCACTGCCACAGTTAACCCCACCTCCTCGTACTACCTTGCGGAAACCTCGACCTACTCCCCTGACACATCGTCCCCCACCACGGGGTGGACGATACCTTATTTTTCAATATAGAAGCTGTCTGTTATCGCGAGAGACGGATCACTGGATCCTTGTCGAAGTTTTGGATGGGCACCTTGGAAAAGAAGTCGTTGGCGACGACATGCATTTCACTACAGACTTGATTAGAAATTATTCAGAACGACAACAATTACTTGCTAACAAGTTAAAACGACTACCCTCACCGCCAACCCCACGTACTAAGCCTCAAAACGCTCGACGACCTATTCGCCCGACACATCCCCCCCCACCAGCAGCTGGGCGATCCCTTCCTCCTCCATATAGAGGCCTTGTACTACAACGAGAGACAGAAACGAGGCAGACGACCTCAGGGATTCGTTATTCTCTCCTTGAACGTTACTCGTCAGTTTTTTGTTTCGCCTGTTCACCATTCACTTTCTCAATGTCGAGATTTTCAGGAAACCCCTTCCTTTGCGCGTCCATCCACCTTATTCCATTTCGAGCCATTTGCCAATTTCCCTGTCCATAATTCCGTCCCATTCTGCTCCGTCTGCGAACAGCACAGGAACATCAATTCAGCAACAAAATCCTCCCATAAACCGACCTGTGGACCTTCATTCTCCAACTTCTCAAGCCGTACATGAGGATGACGCAGAATCCGACGCAACCCAAATGGTGCAACCTCTATCCCAAAGCTCTCAGCACGGCACTGTCCCACGGATCTTAACCTGGCGTAAACCTCATTCCCCGAAGAGGCACATGGATATTCAATTTATGGGTAGCATGGCTGATATTTGGCGACAAAATGGCACTAACAGCATGGACTCAACACCGCCGGTCAGCTTGATACTACCCCGTTTTTCATACGCGTCGTTTGCTGTTTCCCACTCACTCTGTGTCGCTTCCTTGCCTCCAGTAGTTGAGTTTCCTCCGACACCAGTTTTCAAGGATGAAATTCCTGAAGGGATTATGCAAATGGTTAAGGTCAACTCAGCGCGGCTCTTTGAGTCCGACCATCTGCACAGGTTGACCACAACGCCTGCACCGTTGATCTCTTCCCCACCTGCCAAGACGCAGCTTGAAAATGCATTGAATAATACCAATGTAGTCGCTAAGATTGGTGCGGGACCCTACTTAGTGCTGTTTGTCGAGCTTGGTGACATCCTAACCTGCTTCAAGTTGCAGGCCCCATCCGGCGCTTCTTCAAGACCTTCTATGTGGAGATTATACAACTAATAACCCACATCGTACTATGGGCTGTTGCAGCTCGAATTTATCCACTGGGCTTCTTGGAGTTATTTTACCCTCCTTTGTTAATTGTGGGGTGAGTAAGTTTCCGTATCTATATGATTTGACCCACTCAGTACGATTTGTGTCTCTAACACAGTCTACCATGTATTGCATGTCTCAAGTGTATAGAGCTGCTTTCGAGGGACGAGCTTATAGAGGAGGAACGTCCGGCACTGAAGCGTTTGGCTGAGGCTACCAGGCGTGTGCTGGGCTTCGGTTTTCCTGTAACATTTCAAACGGTTAATGTTCACCATTCACTTCTTCTCAGCATCAAAGTTTTCAGGAAATCCCCTCCTTCGCCCGTCCTTCCACCTCGTTCCATTTCAAGCGATATGTCAGTTTCCCTACCCATCATTCCGTCCCATTCTGCTTCGTCTGCTAACAGCACTCTCAGAAATCGACCTGTGGACCTTCCTTCTCCAACTTCTGAAGCCGTTCAGGGGGATGAGGCAGAATCCAACTCAAACCAAATGGTGCAACTTCCATCCAAAAGCTCTGAGCGCAGCCCTGACGCTTGGAGAATAACCTCACGTACACCTCATTCCCCAAAGAAGCCACTGGATACTCATTTTATAGCGCGCATGGCTCATATTCGGCGACAAATTGCTAACAGCACTGGCTCGACACCGCGGGACAGCTTGATACTACGCGTTTCAGACACGTCGCTCAGTGACACTTTTTCTGAGTCACTCTCCTCAGTCGCTTCGTTGCCTCCTGTAGTCGACTTTCCTCCATCGCCGGTATTCAAGGATGAAATTCCTAAAGGGAATATGGAAAGAGTTAAGGTTGACTCGGCGCAGCTCTGTTCATCCACGAGCCACAGGCCATTTATTGATGTAGCCGAGGTGAATATTTCTGAATGCTGCTGTTCTATATGCCAGAGAGGAGAGCTGTTCGAGGTTGAAAAATATGACAAGGCTGATGGATCACCCGTTTATTGATTTGACGATTTGGCACAATACTTATTTAGAGTCTTACGATATCGCCACCTTTTCTTCTTGTTTTTCGCCTGAAATTTTGGGGAGTCGCCACTTCAGCGGAATTTTGGTAGAGATAATGTATAAATATATCATTCAAGCAACTAGGAGCGTGATAGGAGCGTGATGTACTTGAAGGATGTGAGATAAAAAGGCCGTGGGAAAGACTGAATGTAATCGTCACGAGTAACGTTGTTCCATGGCGAGCAGCACGGTTCGGGAGAGGCTGGATCCAGGAAAGGATTCCGTCGAGTGGTCGTAGGGTCTTGCTCTTTCTATATCTCCCCCTTCATATGCTTCTCTAACCCCGTCCCATCCCTGGACCTTTCCAACCAACGCCCATCACCTGAAGCTTTCCCTCCACGTCCTACAATGACCAGTGCATTTATCATCTTCCATTCCGGACCCTATCCACACGATTCGCCACATGAACTTAGTGAAGAGGATCTCCAATCTATTGGACATGACTGAACGGGATTTATTCTTGCACAACGAAGGTGTAACGAGGAACGGGTGATCCAATACACCCCTGTCAGGTTCAACCACGGCGACACCTCTACGCCATGACAACAGTTTCGGACTCGAAGACAACTGACTTTGGCTACACCTGCGAAAGGTGTCACGACGCTTCTGACTCATATCGGAAAGTGGTGCAAACGGAACCAGAACTTGGGAAGGAGAGGTACCAGTTCAATGCCTTCAGATATTACTGGCGGGCTCTTTCTTTTCTCGCCTTTCCCTGTTTTTTTATTACGTTCCTCTCTACATCTCTATTTTTTTCGTGTTCTAATCCTTGCATTTTCTGGCGCAGTATCACAGTCCCAAGAATCCTCCGACCGCATCCCGCATCCAAAAATCCACCATGCCCTTGTCGGCGTGGTTCATCAGCTTTGTCATATTCTTCAACTTCGAACGGCACTTCCTTGCTAGCAGGCGCAACAGTAGCATTCGGAATATTCAACACGCGTGCATGTGCTGGTTGTTTTTATCTTCCAATAGCTCAGCGTCGTTCGCGCGTCCGAAATTAAGGAATAGTGCCAGTCATACGCAACGGAAGAGGCGTCCCAGTCGAGGTCGGACGCGCATAGGAGATACCTTTCTCTGTCGCAGTGGGGCGCGAGTGTCTTCGAGGCAGCTTCTCCTTGAAAGCGCGACATACATACCCAGCTGTTCAGGGGAACTGTCTGTGTCGCACAGTCTCTTGCATGGTATGTCCTTTATCCTGCGAAATCTTGATGCGGTATGTGGTAATTACTGGCTCAATAGGTATAACATTGTCTGGAAGGCCTTCCAAAGGTGTAGCCCGAGCGCGTGTGAGTTATACGAGAATATACAAAAGCATATATCGCATGTGTACCACAGGCGAGTTACCAATTAGTGGCTCCTGGGGATGAAGGATAATATCGACAATCCCCCCCTGAGCTCCGTTGGTAATGTCCAGGTCTATTTCAATGTTGTCCGTTACCATCCCAATTGCCAGCTTGACCATCTCGCGTGCAAGGTCTTTCGATCGCCTTCTCCGTGTTTCCCACATACAATTATACCGAGACTCAAGCATATAGCTCTCACGGAGGGTTAGCAGCTTCCTACCAATACTATCATCCGCAGTGCATACAAAAAGTTGGCCGACGTGAGTCTCGCTGCAAATCTTCCATTGTCAAAATGCGTGTTCTCGTACCACCGAAAGACCCGCTAACTCCACGGCGAAGGAAATTGACGTTCACAGATCCTTTCGATTCTATATCGAGTGGATCCCCAACCAAGAAATCTTGCGCCGGAACTACTTCAATAGCTATCTTTGCATTTTGTACATATAAATTGCAGTATTAAATATAAATTTTGCTCAGTGCTGGAAAGCAAGGGTCCTGTTGACGACAGAGTCGTGGACATTTTCCTAGTGAAAAGTGGTCGGTTTATTGTCGATGAGCATCACGTACCATCACTCACTATCGTTGATCAAATTAACGTACCCTTTCGCGTTCCTTGGGCATCATATCGTGTATCATACAATCCGTCTTTCAGATATATTGTACATCCTCACCCATGAATTCTGGTGCATATCTACCATACTATCCGCTTTGAAGATCTATTCCTCCATCCTCACCCGTTCCATTCACGTGGCCTAGCGCCTGACTCATTGGTTTGTCGCCGAATATCAGCCATGTACGCCATAAAATGAGTATCCGCGGGCTTCTTTGGAGCATTAAGTGTACGCGAGGCTAATATTCAAGCGGTGGTACCATGCTGTAAGCGTTGGGATGAAGGTTGCACGGTTTGGGTTTGGTTTGCGTCGGATTCTGCGTCATCGTCATCGTCAAGGACTTCACGAGTTGGAGAACTTGAAAGGCTCCCAGGTTGGGTTCTGTGAGAATCCTGTCGCCGAATCAGGGTACCGGTGTTGATTTCATGAGTTGGAGAACTTGAAGGAGGCTCCCTAGGTTGGCTTCTGTGAGATTCCTGTCGCCGAATCAGGGTGCCGGTGCTGACCGTAGATGAAGCAGAACAGGATGGAACGACGGTTGGGGAAATCGACTTATTGCGAGTACACAAGGGAGGGAGAGCGTTATGAAAATGAGACGTGTGTAGAGTGGGTAATCGACTCTACCATACGTCCCGTTTGTCGGTCTTGAGCGGCCTTTCCTATTCGTTAGCTCTAGTACCCAACCTACCTTACTTCTTTAAGCTCACCCATCTTTCAAGGAGGCTTATAACATGCATCGGAGTACTCTAAATATAGGTTGAGATACGAGATGGAGTATTTACATGACGCTAGTTTCCATATTTCTGCGCTGCACTACTTGGCTCGACACCACCGGTCAGCTTGATAGTACCCCGTGTTTCAGTCACGTCGAGTGCTATTTATCAGTCACTCTCCATCTCTTCGCCGCCTCCGGTAGTAGAGTTTCCTCCGACGCCGGTTTTCAAGAATGAAATTCCGAAACGAATTAATAATTATGCGAAAGGTGTCCACGAGCCGTGGGTAAGTTGTAGATCGGAGTTGATGATTTCTTGCAAGATCGCTACCTCTTTCTTTCGTTTTATTTTCGTGGCATGGTACAACCCGTTAGCAACAAAGTGTGGAGTGAAGATGAGAAAAAAGTATAACATGTGAGCGTGATGCACAAGAGTGTGAGAGAAAACAGAGATCGTGGGAAAAGGTCATTGTTCTAAGGTTTTCTGGAGACCTGTTTGTTGGTCGTGTAGCCCAAGTCCCGCCCACCATCTCCACCAACAGCTGTACATTATATATGGCGAGCAATACGGTTTGGGTAAAACTGTGAAATGTTGGATCTAGGAAACAATTCCGTCGAGTGGTCACGGCGTTCTACTAGTCCCTCTCGACTAGCCCCTTCGTGGGCTTCGCCAACCCCATTGCATCCCTTAGGACTTTCTTCCAACGAACATCCACCCATTGCCTGAAGATTTTCCTCTACGTTCCATAACGATCAGTGCATTTTTCCATTCCGGACCCTAGCCGCACGATTCTCCATCGAACCTTGTGCACCCACTTCGGCTATCTGGCTTCGCTTCAGCCGCCAATCAGGGGAGGTTCCAGCTTGCCGACATAGCTGAGCGAGATTGGTTCTCAACCGGCGAAGGTCTAACGAGGAACAGGAGATCCGCCACGCCCCTGTCGGGTGTATCTGCAGATGAGCGTCGTCACCTTCAACTATGGCGTTTCCCTCTGCGCCACGACATCAGCTTCGGGCTGGACGACGATAACCCATTGTTGATACAACCAGGAAAGGCATCACGGAGCTTCTGACTCGTCTCGGGAGCGTCAAAAAGTAGGGCATGCAAAACCAGATGGGAGGGGAGTACCAGTTCAATGCCTTCAGAGGTTATTGGTGCGTTCTTTCTTTTCTCACCACGAAAATTAATTTCAGCGCAAGAAATTCAAGATTCTGTGCTGTAGAACAGAAGCCCATGTAAGATATACAGAAATGTACATTGAGAAGTTAGCGGCAAATCAAAGTCCAGTAGTTAGTATACTTTACTATGTCCTCTGTAAAATTAGATATGCCGTTGCACAGCCTCTATATTGCAAAGTATCTAGTGAG
>Ga0307517_10008960_pt1 | contig 14273 bp, 20 predicted proteins | sample 23_EM_MG_FD_194515 | JGI IMG/M metagenome (GOLD analysis project Ga0307517, IMG submission 194515) | Populus trichocarpa ectomycorrhiza microbial communities from riparian zone in the Pacific Northwest, United States - 23_EM | ecosystem: Host-associated > Plants > Roots > Unclassified | place... | reverse complement strand
GCGGGGCGAAAGAATGAGTTTGTTTGACATGCCACAAGTCAAGCTTTATATCCCAGAAATTGGTACCTGTCATTCCTTTATTTGGAACCAATCGAGCTGCATCATGGATCTTTGGCTGAGAACAAAGACCGCCATTGTTCTTCTGCTTTGTCGCACAAATGAAAAATACTGCGGCCAAATAATTTGCCCTTCCAGGTGTCACCAAGCGTCGATCCATGTTACAATAGAGAGAACACAAGAAGAGAGGTCGCAAGAAAAGTCCGGTTTTGGAAGGTATTTGGTTCCATGATGATCGGGTGATTGCCATGATTGCCCCCCTGATTGCTAAACCGAACAAGAACGACTGCGGCTGCTATAGCAAGGATACCTTATGGTGGTACACTAATATTTCTACAACTTCATTGTTTCCAGAACGCGAAGCGAGTCAGGGTCGACGCAGACACGACAGTCATACTGAGCATATGGGGCTGCGGTTTTACTAATTGTGTGTGAACATTCACAGTGTCGAACGAAATTTTGGTGCTAGAGTTGATGGTGACCCGAATTATTCCGAAACTCAGATGGAACTTTCGCGCTTGCGGTGACTCGGACGACCATGAAATTCGCCATGATCTGCTGAAATTTGGTGTGCTATAGAGCTTGCAAATTTTCGATTCAAAGAAGGCATTAACATTGCGGAATAGCCTAACCATTTCGAAATTTCAATTATAGCCGCGCCATACAGCCAGAGATGGATTTGAGATGGATGTTAAAATTGTCTGGATACATACAGCCTGTCGACATCGAGAAACGTTAGTTCGGACCGCCCAACCCCATTGAAATTCCATTCCCTTACCATGATGACTTTCCATCCTAGGATGGACTGTCGTAATCACCGCAGGTGTCAAGGGGAAGGGCAGGCAGTCGGAGTCTTAGGGAAGAACTTGCGTTTGAATCGGTCAGCTTCAGCACTTGACCTGGTCTCTTTCTGCGGAGTCGTGCCGGATTCAATGAGCGGCAGGTTACTAGATGGAGCATTATAATGTGCTGTGCTCATGGATTTCCATCCAACGGGATGGGGAGCTCTTTTTCAAATGGCTACGAACCGTGCCACGGTTCTTTGTCTCTGGTTGGCTCTTCCCCCTCAATGATCGCCTGTCTGCTTCCCAAAAAAATACTGTTGGAAGATGTACTGATATTCTGGCGTTGCTTGTCTTGGACTGTCAGTTTCTTGCTGCTGGATGGAACAAGTTGCACACCAAAATGTTATAATTAGCCGCCGACTGTGTCATCGATCGAAAATCGACGCCAGCCTCCCTTCGGAAAACAAACAAACCCAATTACGACTCGACTATATAATCCCTCCCATTCTTACCTTTGTCTCCCATCGCCCCTTCTCCGTTGACCACCACCTTCTAGGCGGTTGAAGCTTCCTTCCTCGGCCCGTTCCCCTTACTCAATGGCAACCACGAAAGGCAGAGGATGACAATGCAGAACGGTGGACGACGTCGATGACCTGATGCACCAGGAAAATCCCCGCGCGGTTCGAGCTGAGGCACACAGCGAGACCGGAGTCGGTGTGACCGTCTGCTTCTACTTGTTGCTGTATATCGCCTTGTAGCAAACAGGCAGGTCTGAGTGTGCAGTAGCAACTCTGTCGTTTCCAGACTGATTTAGTGCAATAAACGATTCAGAGCTCACTCACAGTCTCGGATGTGGCACATCATGGCGTTTCGCGAACCTGTTAACCCCAGGCCCCGATCGTCGGCGAGGAGTACCCTTGGTAACCTGTCATTGCGTAGCAGGAGCCCTGTGGGAATCGCTGTTGTGAGAGCGTCGGTCATCGACACCCTGAACCCGCCCTGCATTGTCATCTTCCCGCTTGTGGCCAAGTCGAACAGGTGGGTTGAACTATCATCTTCCCTGTCGTTCTACAGCTAATCCTCGCGGCAGAAACTCACTCTTGGATTGCTAATCACCCTCGGCCTGCTGGGTTTTCTCGTATTGACCACCTACTCTCCATATATTTGCACTCACCCACCTTCTTAGGTCTGATTCCGATGTCCGACGCCAATTCATTCGATGACGCTTATCTGTAGGTGAAAAACTACGCAGAAGGAACCGCTAATCTCCCCGCCGCTTCCCGTTGACGATCATCTGCTTTCTGTTTGGACATTGTCGAATCATCAGTAACCTCCAGGACCACGTTCCAGACCACTCGAAGACGGTTTCTTGTCGGTAGGTGTCAACCTTGTGTAGAAGGATCTACTAATCTCCCCGCTCAGTCTCCTTGTTTACGAACATCTTCTGTGCTGAGCGGAATCATCTTAATCGCGTTCTGTTCGTCAGTCTCCTAGCTCGTCTTGAATTGAGCTAACCATCCCTTTAGTCTGCTCTCTCTCGAGCTTAATTCCACGGTGGCGATGTGGTTATTGAAGGTGTCTAGGTATTCAAACTCTTGCCCCCAGACTAACCTAACGTCTCCCAGCACTATGGTATATCGATCCCCCCTGCGACGCGGATGTGTCTTACGACGGTCCACAGTTCCAATATTCAGGCCACTTTCGCCCATTCGTCTCATTTAAAAGTGCGTAAAGTTCATATGCCAGTCTCGCTCATCACGCTTATCAACTTCCAGCTTTATTTTATTTTTCCTTTTTATTATGCACCGTAGTAAACAGTGCTGCCGAGCTTTACATATCCTACAATGTTGAATCGATCGAATATTCGAATATCACAATCCCTTGATAAGTGAAACAGCCTGTTTGAGTTGTCCGTAGACGATTGGCTATCCGGCCAACTACTTACCTTCTCGTATAACTACGAAGTTGGTTCTCGGACCCCGAACGAGGCTAAGGCTAGAGAGCAATCCGCACCACTTGCACGTGTGACTAGGCCAAATTTATGAAAAATTCAGCTTCAATTCGTCGTGGCATGTGTGTTCAGATGGATGCTGATAAAGTAGTATATGCACTAGTATATGAAGTAAGCCCAACACCATCTATGTAAATATTTTATGGGGCTCAAGCCAATAAATTCAAAACTGGTGGACAGCACCGAGGTTATTTTGATCGGCGTCCTTTCCTATGGACACTCTTTTCACCATCCAAAAGCAGACGTCCTTGGTTACCACCCATTCGTTTACAAATTTGCATGACTTCGTTGTGGAACTGGCTCGGTATTCCACCATTGACGAGAAGGAGGGGTAGGAATCGTGTGTGGAAAACTCTGTGTGTGACAACACCACCCTAGGAAGAAGCATGAAGCGAAGTCAAATGAGTGAGCGGTGCAAATTCTCACATATTGATGATAGATGGCACCCATAATGGCTTGCACGGTTTCCCCCTGGACTTTGTACAACCCAGGTAGATGCCCCTCTACTTTTAGCTGCTCGGAGATAGATGGTGCCCATACGAGTTCTCTACCAACTCCCCACTCGTTTCCGACATATTCACCCAGGAGATGGGTGTTCAAACTTCTTGCAGTTATATCTTCAACGTCATCATTAAGTCTAAGTCGTCGACTAGAGTTGAGGAACAGCATGAAATATGCAGCCATCACTCTGCGACCTGGAGTACGGTTTGTACGTCAGTCAGTCGTAAAGGACTCTAAATAAAAGCGTACCAATAAAAGAAAGAGCGGCATTATGGCCCTGCCTGGCCATGCTATGACTATTATGCGTCAATGTTCTATGTGCCAACTCTGGAGGAAACTTCAAAGGGTTGAATAACCGCAAAAAGTACTCTTCTCTCCTTCTATCGGTTGGTCTCCGTCGCATGGGATCTGGTGACCAGCCACTTTCGTCTATGCTCGCATTTGAGTAGGATTCTTCACCTTCGAGAAGAGGTTCTGGAGACGGAGACGGAGACTGTGTGGATGGCGGCGTGGTATGAGTGGATAAGTCGGTATATCTACGGGACCCATTGACAACCAACCTCTCTATTGGTGCAAAAAGTCAAATCGTCAGAAGTAAAAAGGCTAGCGCGACATACGTTTCATCGTTGGTCTTGCCGCCCTCGAGCTGGAAGCATTTTGGCAGACAAGGGGACGAAAAACACTTCCTACACAACGCGCAGCGCGAGACATCTAGAGGAGCGTTCTTGTTTTTGCCTGGTGCTCACAACAACCAATAAGTACATTCGAATTTTTGAAAGGTGGCAATTGCCGCATCCTGCCACGGTTTACATAAGCTACGCTGCCACGTGAATTGATATTTGCGACGCGAGAACGACACGCTGGCATCTAACACATTTACCACTATCTGCTACTCTATCTGCTGTAAAAAATGTTGATGAAGGCTGTAAGTAGTCAACTGTTTTATTATTTACTATTTATTTATCTTCTTTCAGATTGTGAAATGTTGAGACTCATCTGTCCTGCTCCTTTGTTTTGCATCTAACGACGAAATTACTAGCCGTCCTGTCTGGCGATACTTTGATCTTACGTGGTCGCCCTGGTCCCCAAGGACAACCCCCTAAAGAAAGGTAGGTATCACGAACTGAGTTGCATGGCTGACCTGACTAATGGCCATTCTTTTCTTTATTAGAGTTCTTCACCTTGCTGATCTATCTGCCCCACGACTCGGCACCTCAGCAAGGGATGACGAGGTAACTACCGGTCCTATCCATATAACTTTTTATTTATTTACTTGAGTCAGCCCTGGGCATTCGATTCTCGGGAATTCCTTCGCCAGCTCGCTGTTGGCAAAGAAATCTCTTTCACATCTGTCCACTCACTCCCAACGAACGATGACATGCTCCGGGATCTCGGAAATGGCGAGATTGCAGGTGTTGATCTCTCGACGGAGGTCCTCAAAAATGGATGGGCAAAATTAAAGGAATTGAAAAGAGAACTTTCTGAAGAAGATTCTCGGAAGAAGGAGTTGGAAAACGAAGCAAGAGCCGCAGGCAAGGGAGTTTGGAACAGTCATGGACCAAAGGTATAAAGTTTTATTGGTTGAATTTCTAAAGACTCGCTCATGTTTAGGCCCATGCTGTTCATTTCTCCATGCCTGTTGACTCTCAAGCATTCGTTTCTGAATGGAAGGGGAGAACTCTTGATGGTACGGAAAGTCAAAACTAAGCAGTATCATCCCTCAACTCTTGTGCAACACAGGCCTCGTCGAACAAGTGAGGGATGGCACAACATTGCGCGTGCGCCTGTTCATGCCCGAAGGAGATCATCAGATGGTTAACATCACGTTAGCTGGCATAAAAAGTCCCCGTGCGTCAACCAGGCAGGGCGAGTCTTCTGAGCCTTTGGGAGAAGAGGTTGGTCATTACAGACATAAAATGTGCATGCTTGCTGACATTTTATATCGAAAGGCAAAATTCTTCACAGAGTCCCGTTTGCTTCAACGACACGTAAAAGTTGAGATTCTATCTCTGCCGAATTCAGTTGCAATCCCTTTCCAGTCGTCCAGCACATCCGCAGCTCCGCCTTCCGCGAGTGTGTTCATCGGCACAGGTTTGCATTGACTTTGCTCATCTCTTTAGGCCGGTAACCTGACACGCTGTATAGTACTTCACCCTGCAGGAAACGTAGCAGAACACCTACTCGGAAATGGACTTGCTCGAATTGTGGAGTGGCACGCAGGCATGCTCTCCAGCATTGGTGGGATGGAACGTCTTCGAGCAGCCGAGAGAAGTGCAAAAGACAAACGCCTCAATCTCTTCGCCAGCCAATCAGCGATAGTTTCCAATGGGCATGGTGGCGGTGTTGCATCCAGTGGTCAAGTCAAGGTGTACGAAGCCACCGTTATCCGGGTGTGGAGCGGAGATCAGGTCTCTGTCGTTGGTAAAGATGATGCTAATGAACGACGCCTATATCTAAGTTCGATCCGTGCACCAAAGTACAATTTTGCGATTCCATGTGTATTGGCCATTGCTGATCACTGGCATGATAGACATTCCGACCCTCGGCAAGTTGTTTATGCCCAAGAGGCACGCGAGTTTATCCGTAAGAAAGTCGTCGGCAAAAACGTCAAAGTCAACATAGATTTTGTCCGGCCTCGTGAAGGCGAATTCGATGAACGCGAATGTGCTACGATTCGTTTTGGAGGTCACAATGCGTAAGATTCTATGCACACTCCTGTTTTTGTGGCTCTTCTCATGTTTCTGGTACAGTAATATTGCCGAGCAATTGATCGAGAAAGGCTTAGCTAGTGTTGTTCGTCACAAAAGGGACGACGAGGACAGGTCTCCTGATTATGACAAACTAATGACTGCCGAACAACTGTGAGTAATTTGGTGGGCAATCACCTTTCCGTTACTTACCTCGAGGTCAGTGCACTAACCGAAAAGCGGGGTATTCATTCTGGCAAAGATGTTCAGCCTCCTAAGCAACCTCTAAACATATCGGAGGTTAGTGGATTGATATTTAGCACGTCTTTCTCTAAATGAAGTTACACAGAGCGGTACTCGTGCTCAAACATTCTTGAATGGTTTTAAACGAGCAGGAAAAATTCCAGCGGTTGTTGAATTCGTTGCTGCAGGATCACGTTTCAAGTCTGTCTTTTCACTTTCTGTGGTTGACGCACGAGATTTTAATTGCCTCGTGTGATATAGACTTCATCTCCCAAAAGACAACCAGACTTTAACACTGGTTCTTGCAGGTTAGTGGAGATTAAAAGCACGTCATCCTGTATTGTCTAATTTCGGCAAATTTAGGTATTCGTACACCGAAATCCGCACGTAATACAACGGAGAAGAGCGAGCCATATGGTGCAGACGCTCTGGATTTTTCCACCCGGAGATACATGCAGCGAGATGTCGAGTTTGAAGTAGAAAGCACTGACAAATCGGGAGGATTTATTGGGACGCTATATGTCAACAAAACGGAAAATGCAGCACTTTCGCTATTGAAAGAAGGTCTGGCTACAGTGCATGATTATTCTGCGGAAGGGTTATCGTGGGGAAGACATCTCCGAGACGCAGAGGCATGTTTACAATTTCTCTTGAAGTTTGAACGTGTGGCTTAAGGTTGTTACAGGATGAGGCGAAGAGATCAAAACTGAAGGCAAGTTCTTTTTCTTTCCCTTGTGCGATCGCCCTTTCTGATAATCAACACCTTAGATTTGGAGCGATTATGATGAAGAAGCTATCAAGGCTGCTGAATCAGAAGCAAGCCAAAGTGAAGGGGGTCCGTTGAAATCTGAATACCTGGATGTTATTGTCAGTGATTTAAGAAGTGCGAACGGATTTTCTTTCTCTGTTCAGATCCTCAACACAGAAGGTGAGGCACTAAGGTGGTATGTGCATGCATGAAATGATTGACCGTTTGAGGCAGGGATTGCATCATTGGAAAAACTAATGCGAGAATTCTCGACACACCATCGCTCAATCGGGAGTTCACCTGGGTTTGTACCGAAAGGGGGTGAACTCGTGTCAGCGAAATTTTCTGATGGTGCATGGTATCGAGCCAAGATTCGTCGATCATCTCCGTTGAAGAAAGAGGCAGAAGTGACGTTTATCGATTATGGCAACCAAGATACGGTTCCGTTTTCGAATATCAGGCCTCTCGATGCAAAATTTCGGGTACTGCCTGGGCAAGCCCACGATGCGCGATTGAGGTTTGTCAATCCAAGTATATATTCTTTAACATTAATAAATACGCCTCATTTCAGCTTTGTCAAGCCTGTTTCTCCCGAAAGCGACTACTACACGGAAGCCATTGAGCGGTTCCGAGTGATCTGTGAAGGGCGCAAGTTGATAGCTAATATTGATCACAAAGAAGGGTCGTTGCTCCACCTTCGACTCATTGACCCTGCCAATCCTACATCCGCCCAGGATCCCCTTGGGTGTGTGAATGCGGATCTGGTTGCGGAAGGGTTGGCGTCTGTGGATCGGAAGGGGTGTGCTCGGTATTTGCAGGCTTATCCGCAGATATATAAGAAGTTGAGGGAGAGTGTTTTGGAAGCGAAGAAAGAGAGGGCTGGGATGTTTGAGTTTGGGGATGTTGAGGAAGATGAAGATACAACTTGACTAAAATGGAAGCTTCGGGGCTTTTTTAACTTTCTTAGGTGCAAATGTTAAAATATTTTTTTTCGGAGAAGCGTTGTACTTCTTTGGAATGGAAGGATAGTGTACTACTAGTCGACGACGTCTTCGACATGCCGTACTGGGCCAAGGTGCTCGCCTTTCGTTGCGAGGTCGTCGATTTTGTCTGCGAGTTTGAGGACGGTCCAGCGGAGGACACGTGGGTCGCGGCGCATGATGCCGTTGAGGGAGCGAAGGGAGTGGGGACTGGCGTCAAAGTGGAGGGTCCAGTAGCTGTGGAGGGGTCAGCAGAGTCGGGGGAGGAGGAGGGGGCGTGCGCACTCTCCGATGTCCTGCCTGGGGCCGTGACGCTTCATGCGCTGGGGGAGGGTCTTGGTGCCCCAGGAGTTGATAGCGCGGACGACGCCGCCAGCGTGCATGACGTGGAGGGCGGACTGGCGGACGAGCTCGCGGATGTGCTGGTAGGAGGAGACGTGGGTGGTGATGCAGAGCATTTCGTAGAGGGGCATGGTTAGAAGCAAGTCCGCGGGAGGAAGACACGTGATAGTCGAATAAGCTTTACGATCCGCACCTGTATTTAACGAATAATAAAATGGATAGTACGGTGCATGCCGTCCTCCCACCACTACTCGCTCTCGCACCCCGCGTCCGCTGCCCGCCGCCATGTGAAGCACCCGCTCACCCCGCCGCTCACGCCCTCGTCCAGCATCAACAGCACCCGGCCCGCACCCGCACCCGCCGACCTGCCCCCCAAGGACGACCACACCCGCATCGTGCTCCTCACCAACCTCGTCCCCACGCTCGACCCCTCCCTTCTCGAGCACACCATCCACCAGATCCTCTCCGCCCCCGCCAGAATAAAGGGCATCAACACCCGCCCGCTCCCGGCCACCCGCTCCGCCCCCGTCGTCTTCTTCGACTCCCGCGATGCGAGCGCCGTCTGCCATGCCGTCGCGTCCGGCACCTCCCTCCTCGATCCCGTGTGCGCAGACGGCCCAGTTGGCGCAGAGATGATCTCTGTCACCCAGCTCGTCAAGGTGAGTATTTCCCTTTTTCTCTCTTTATCCCCTCCCGCTCACCCGTTCCCAGGACATCGGCCCCTCGCCGTTCCTCGACTCCATTGACGCCTCCTTCCACCTGAGGGTCCACGCCACAAAGCAAATAAACCTGCCGATCCTCCAAAGCCTGCTTGCCTCGTTCGGCCAGCTCCGCACTTTTGCCCCCGAATCAGCCCCCGAAATAGATCTAGACACCGAGGTATGTCACGCGGCTTCTTTTCTACATGCCCGTCCGTCAATCAACCTTTATTTCCTGACTACCGATTTGATCCCCGTGTCCTTATCCCCTTTTGTTCTAGAACGCACTGTACCTTATCGAGTACTTTGACTCGCGAGATGGCCACCGCGCCATACACGACCTCGATGGCAAGGTCCTCTTCGCCATGTCCCTCTCCGTACTCCCCGTCTCCCCCGACGCCGTCCAGTTTCCCTCCATCGCTTCTGGCGAGATCCCCGCTCCCATTGGTCCTCCTGGCTCCGTCTCCAATCTCCGGGTTAGGTTTCGAAGCCTGGGTTTCGAAGAACCGGAGCCTACTCTTTTGTATGCTTCTGAATCTCAACTCGACCAGTCCGCCCCGCCTCACCCTATATGCCTCTATTGTCCCAACGAAAGTCCCCACTACCCACCCCCGCCCCCCCATTTGCTGCCCCCGTCATATCCACCCCCCGACTCTGGCCCGGGAATCGTCTATTATCCCTCCCTTTCCGTCCCTCCCGCTCCTACCACGGGTTACGAGTATCTGGATCCTCATTATGCCATGGCCGCCCCCTCCCCCGCCCCTGCCTGGGGAGGTTATGATATGGTGCCCTTGCCCATGGGGATGGTCCCCATGCCAATGGGAATGCCCATGCCCCCTCCTCCTCCCCATCCGTATTATGAAGGTGCTGCTGCCAATGGAGGAGGGAGGGGCTATGTCGTGCCGTATGCACACCCTCCTCTGTATGGACATTTACCTACTCTGCAGAACCAGAGATTCATTGCTGGCGAAGGAGGTACACCCTCCTCTGGGTCGAGCGTCGGGTCCTCATCGGGCTCGGCTGGCAGGCTTGTTTATCAGGGAACTCCACCCCCTTTGATGGCGGCAAGGTTAAAGGCCAACCTGAAGGGGTCCGCCAGAGAAAAGGGTTGTTTGACCGAGCGGGCTTGTTCTTGTTCGAGGTCTTCACCTGCACCCTCCACGTCCCTTGAGGACACCAACATCACACCATCCACCGAACCACCCGTCGCGTCCGGCGGAACCGCTACTACTCCCCCAAGCGAGCGAAACCAGTTGAACATCAAACGGATCGAAGAAGGCCTGGACACGCGTACGACGGTGATGATCAAGAATATCCCGAACAAGATGAGTGATAGGGATTTGATGGTGTTTATCGAGAGGGTTTGTCCGAGACGGATTGATTTTTTTTATTTGAGGATGGATTTTCAGAATGGTGAGCCTTTCTAGGTTGTGATGATGTTTGTTGATTGTTTTATTTAGGGTGTAATGTTGGTTATGCGTTTGTGAACTTTATCCATGTACAGGATTTGCTTGGGTTTGCAAAGGCTAGGTTGGGTGTAAAGTGGTATGTTCTGCCGTATTGTCTCGTCTTTTATTTTATTTTATTGTTTTATTTTAGGAATATGTTTTCGAGCGAAAAGGTGCTTCAAATGAGTTATGCTAATTACCAGTTCGTATCAAGCTTTCTCTTACCTGACCAATGACTGACTATGTGCATCCAGAGGAAAAGAAGCGCTCGTTGAGAAATTCAAAAATTCTGCGATCATGGACGAAAGAGAGGCCTGGCGACCCAGGATATTTTATTCTTCAGGGCAGAACCAAGGTTTTCCCGAGCCGTTCCCGCCGCCTACACATATGAGGAGGAAGGAGAGGAGTTTTTTTAATAGAGGGGCGTTGTTTGTTCCTGCCGGTGGTGTGGGTGCGGATGGGAGGAGAGGGATGAGAGTTGGAGGTGTGTTGAAGGATGGAACGGGGGCCCTCGGCTCGAGGAACCTTTCGGTTGCGGGTTTGACGTTTGGCAAGGGTTGGTTGGGTCGCGGTGCGTCTGATCAGGAAGCGGAGGTGGTCGGTGGTGTTTAGGGGTTTTTTAAAAAAAAGGTCGAGTGTCTTGTGTGCCATGATTTGCTTTTGCTCCCCTCTCCTTTCTTTAAGAAAAATCTTTCAAACTATCCTCTTTTTTATGTTACTTATTTAGTTGCTGTGTAATTATTTTTGCTTTCGCCTCGCTTTGCTTTGTTAGAACTAGTTTTTGCTGTCGTCGTTTTTGCTTTCCAATAATCTATTTAATTTTTCATGCGTGGTCTACTCCGCCGTTTTTCCTGCCCGAATGGTCGCTTCGAATGACCTTCTGGACGGACGACCGGCTCCTACTGCCAGTGGGTCCGTGGGTGAGTGCCCTGAATTTGAAGCTTTGATTGATCCCTTCAAGTTGATTATACTATCGGCAGGGGAGCTTGGGGAGATGGGTGAAGTGTGTTGATGATGGTGATGGTGATGACTCGGAGTGGGTTGCAAGCTCATGCTTGTACTCTTGAGAGAAGATCGTCGGTGTGGCGGTGGATATGTGACGGGTGTGGTGTGCATCGACTGAGATCTTGGGTTGTGAGTTCGTGCAGGTCTTGTGCTCGAAGGGGTAGCGGGCGGACCCCATAACGGCCCTGATTGTTGGTGGTGGTAAGACAGATATGTGTCCTCGAGCTGGGTCCTGATCTGTTCTTCCTTCTCCAACCTTGCAACCTCCAGCTCAGCATCCTCAATCTCACCTTCAATACCCTGAACTTTCGCTTCCAGATCAGGGATAACCATCGTCTCCATCCTCTCGCGTTTTCCATTCAACCTCTCGAGCTTATTCGTCAACCCGTTCAGCTCTCCACGCATACACCCTACTCTCTTTTTCTCCTTTTCCTCGACTTGACCGCGCTGTCTCCTCATCCTCCCCGCCTCGTCTTCCACCCTCATATGCTCGTTCTCTTTTTCTTCTTTCCGTTTTGTCAATTCTAGAATCTCACTTTCGACGTCTCTCTTCGACTCTTCGCTCTCACGGGCCGCGTTCTGTGCGCGTTTTACTGATTCTTGTAAAGCGAGCAGTTTTTGTTTGCTACGGAGTTCGAATGAGGCGTTTTTGTCGAATGTACGTTTGAGGGTGTCTATTTCGGCTCGGAGGGAGGATTCTGCTTTTTGGGATTCGCGGCGGTGGGATTTGAGGGAGGTGAGGAGGGAATCGCGTTCGGTGGTTAGGTGGGAGAGGGATTGGTGGAGTTGGGTGAGGCGATCGGTTAGGGTGAGAGATGTTGATTGGGGTTGGGAGAGTGGGAGTGGGGGTGGTGGGGGTGGAGTGGATGGAGGGGGTGATGTGATGAAGGAAGAAGTGGTTAGAGGGGTGGAGCTGGAGGGAGATGAAAGGGATGAGGAGGAGGAGGAGGAAGGGGAATCGTTCTCCAAGGTGGAAGAGTCGGGATCGTTGTTGTGACTCTCGCTTTCTGTGTGGAGGGGATGTGGAGACGTACCCTGGGTGATGATCTGCTTTCTTAGAGTTCTAGTGATAAAGTCACCCATGATAGCCTGCTCTTGTTCCTGCTCTGTGATGTTATTAGTCTGGCATGAGGCAAGTCCGAGTTCGATATCGTATTGCCTTCCTGGCACGAGAGCATAAATGATGATAACGGCCTCATCTATCTGTTCGTCAATCCGGATGAAAGTTCTAGGCCAGGCGGAACCGTTGACTGTGACAGAGAGACCTTTGGACAGCGCGTCTGCGATAAGAGAGGAGGTGTTTGGGATTATAGGTTCGTCTGGCACGATCGATTCGTGGTCGGGTGAGAGACCGAGAGAGGATAATGGTGGGTCGGTGGAGGAGTGGAGGTTTGAGGAGAGGATGAAGGTGGCTGATACCGAGGTTATTTCGCGGACGGAGAGGCGGAGCATTTGTTTTGTGTGTTTGGTGGGTGGAATGAAGTTGTATAACACGTGTGTGATCTGATGGTATTGAAAGCGGCGGTATGAAGTCGTGGTTCTCAACACCCTCAAAATATGAATTTCGTGCTGTATACAGGGAGTTGAAATATAAAGAATGTATGGGTGCATGTGAAAACCTCAAAAAGACAGGCCGGAAATCTTTTTCAAGGTGCGGAAGCCAGCAGCTTGGATCTAATCATCTCTCATGTTTGGATCTGTCGGCGCGCCACTTTCGTTCCTTATTTCGACACGCTCCACGTACTCAGCTACTTCACTGCGTGCAAGAACCTCTGCAAAGGCAGCATGGACATTGAGGAACTGTGGATTTGGGGGCGGAACCTCCATATTCGCCGGAAACTCGACATCGGCTGGAATGTTCATTATCGTTCATATAAATGCCATTTTCAGGTGCATTTATCTTTGGTCCTGCAAGATCATGGATGTCGATCCCCGTCCATGAATGGAGCATATCCCAGGTGTAGGCGCTCACCAGGCCTTTTTCGTCAAAAGTTGTTGAGCGAAAACGGGATTATGTGCGCGGCTTCCATCCGCATTTGAGGTACACCTGAGGGGGACTTCATGTCGCCTGCCCGCTTTAACAAGATATTTCACACGTGTTGAATCAAAGGAATGGGTAATAGCACATCGGTATTGCTCGCGTTGACCAATCTGAATATTGTTGAAAGAGCAATATATGTATATCAGCAAAGTGTACTCACAGCAGCTCTGAAACCGTTGAGCTTGTTCGGACCGGGTGGAAGGCTCGATGTCGTTGAAGGTTGGAGTTTGGCTGGTGCTCGGCTCCGTTTTCACAACCTTGGTATTAGATAAAGCCAACACTTACAGTAAATCGAGGATCAGTGACCTTGACATGGGTACGCAGAAAATGGATCTGACTGACTCGGGAGGAACAGATGGTCAAACCATGCTTTGGCTGCATCTATTACTGCCTCACTTCCCTTCCCACTTGCAATATGAAGAACGATGGCGACATATCGTTGACCAGAAGGATCCGGTGCATCATCTAACATACCCAATAGCAGTTCATCAATGCGGTATCGATCTTGACTAATCTGTTGTAAGAGTACTTGGTTTTGACAAATGATTTTTCTTGCATCCTCCACGAGGGTGTCAGTCGCGTATCCGTTATCATAGAATTCGTTAAACTCTTTGCTTGAACACGAAAGTATACTGAGGATTGAATTAGCAGAATTTAGACGCTTGTGAGACATCGTGGTGAATATGCAACTGCGTCAACAGATGAGGTTGGATTATAGTGGCGAATG
>Ga0307517_10008959_pt1 | contig 14274 bp, 20 predicted proteins | sample 23_EM_MG_FD_194515 | JGI IMG/M metagenome (GOLD analysis project Ga0307517, IMG submission 194515) | Populus trichocarpa ectomycorrhiza microbial communities from riparian zone in the Pacific Northwest, United States - 23_EM | ecosystem: Host-associated > Plants > Roots > Unclassified | place... | reverse complement strand
AGGTCAACAAGCTCAAACTGTCATCCAATTTGGGTGTCCAGTTTGCTGGATGGCTCAGTTACCATATAGGTATAGCTCAGAAATCCAAGAAACAAAGCTTGTGGACATGCTGGTTGCTACTGAGTACAGATCCTCATGTCAGAAAGAAAAGAAAAGAAAAGAAAAAAGCTTGGAAAATATTAACCTCCGAATGACAAACTCATGGGAAATCTGGGTTTCTCTCTCCCTCGTTTCACTTCAGAATCAACAAAATTTGACTCGTTATCTTATGGTGGTTTTTTCTGTTCCTTTTTTTTTGGTGCCCCGAAGAAACATCTTAGGGATGGTTTTAGAATTACATTTTATGAGCCATGCCATACCCAAGTGTTAACAACAAACTGTTTTCAGTGCCACCATAAAAAGGCAAGCCCTCAACCACCTACAGATTTTATGAGAATCCAAGGACATCAATGATCTGTTAAGCCATTTCACAACTTGAAATAAGCAGTTGCATGGATTTAAACATCCACCAGAAACCAGGCAGGCAGGAAAATACAAAAAGATGGTTAAGCTTAATGAAACAAGAGCAAATCATCAAGTAAGCCTGAAAAACTCCATTTTTTGAATTATTTGAGACAGCATTTACCATAGCGCTTTAGCAGGCATCAAGATCCCGACATGGAGGAGGTTTTGGTTCTCCGTGCAGAGTAGTATTGCCTCCTTCTGGTCCACACTTAGTGCGTTGTGGGTTTTGTGTGCCATGCTGGAATGCATAAGAGAAATTGAGTTTACAGCAATAATAGCGCTAGTCATATGAGAAAAAAAAAACCCCAGGGAAAAGTAAAGATAATCAAAATCCCCTGCCAGTAGTCTTACCGGTGGCTTCTCCCCCTTTCTTAGCATCTCAACTATCTCAACCACTCGTTTTGGAGTAACATCTTCCTGCAATTAAAATGAAAGACCAACATAAAATTCTGAAAGTTTTACATAATCTGAACACACGAATACTCAACTTTTAAAGACAGAGTAATCATTGACCCACGTAATAATTGTAAGTATATCCTTCAGATCCATTGGAGTAATCGGCAACTGTAATCATAGGAGCATTTACGCAACATCCCTGCAGAAAAGCAATAACTAATATCACACCATGCATCCATAACAAAAGATGATCAAGAGTATCATGAAAGACCTGTATTTATTTATCCATGTTCATATAGTTTTTGTACTTTTTAAGTGGATGGATTGCCACCCCTTAACCACCAATTGCCTGTGAAATAGGTTTCGATCTCTCTGCTAAGATGGCAAGAGCCTTTACAATCTAAGCTAATCAATATATTTGCATTTGATCACCTTCTAATACCCTTATACAATTCCATGCGGTTACCCCACAGGACAAGGAGCACTCAAACAGTAATATGTGCAGCAAGAGAACTGGGTAATCCATAATAAAATACCCATAATTTCTGTTGCTAGTTTTCCTCTTTGTATTTGTTAATTAGAACTTGAAGATTTCAACTAAACCTAGCAATAAACACATTGAAATCCATTTTCCAAAAATTTCATTGGAGCATCCAGCATGGATGTAGTTCTTTCCAATTACTGAGTCCTGATTCAAGTACAACCTAAGGAAAACAGCGCTTCATTTAATAAAGATGGATGAAGAAATACTCACCATACATTCCATTTCTCCAACAGAGAAAAGGCCATCCTTGGTTACTTCTGCACGTTAAAAATTGGAAGCAAGGGTTTATTCTCCAAATCTCAAGTCAAATTCTAAATAACATGTGATCCACTGTAACGTGAAAAGAAGCCAAGCATGTTATTTAGAACTCACCATTGCGCTTCACTCCCAAGTGTTTTACTAATGCATCTTCAATTTCACGTGAACCTCGTATCATACATGGTGTTGTGCCACAAACCAATAGGTGATATTTGCCCACCTGAAAAACCAATTAAAGAGGCTCGTGAAATTGCATTTCGCATACGTAGAGAAAGCAAGATGTAAAAAAGGATAAATTTTCTTACAGGAGACCGGTTGAACATTGAGTAAAAAGTTGCGACTTCATACACACGGATAGGAGCAACTTCTATTACCTTAGCCACCTAGAGGATCCACAAAACATTTCAATACTGTTAATCATATATCAGTCTGCTTTCCAGTAAGATTATCTTTCTTTTAGTCACATGAAGATATCCAAAAATTTGAAATTTACAGCAAACAGGTTTAAAAACTAAGAAAAACAAAGTGGCAACACATGTTAGCAAAACAAGTTCGTGATCTGATTATATGAACCAAAGAATCCAGTAAATCTCACTGAAACTCAGAAGGAAAAATAATAAAATATTTGATATAAAATAATACAATTCATGGCCATCTTGGATTTTTATCAATCTATCCATTTATGTTCAAGATATCAATTATTTTGCATCTCCTATAATTTTGTGCTCTACAAATAAGAACAGAGGGACAAAAAGAATGTCACACCTGCTGAAGCAAGAATACTATACATAGTGCCAAGCATAAAACCATCCTCAAACTAAACAGGGTAGCTTTAATGCTTATTCTACTAGGTTATTTTTTTCCCCTGATAGATACAACAATATTAGGTACAACCTTCAAGAAAATAAATTGGCTCCAAGTTATTTTTTCCTTTTTTTGGTTTTTTTTTTTGGTTTGATGGTCAGGAGGTATCCCAAGGCTAGCTTGCCTGAATCTCCATCGTCCAGTCACAGGCATGCCATCAATACCAGGATTATGGAGTATGAAATTCACTAGAAAATAGATCCTCATAACTTGGCCTTGGAATTGAAGAATGGTTGACAAAGTGGGGAGCATAGCCATAAACCCTTGTGGTTATAACAAGTTGATATGAAAAAATGTGATCATTTGTGAATTTTGGATACACATCCAATTGCTTATGTGATTAAGAAATGCATTTTCTAGTTCTCCATTAGCTTAGGGTTGGGGGGTCGGATAATGCCAAATCATGATTTTGGAGGATTTTTTTAGCTTGATTACCATCGGAAGAGTCATGTGAAAAAAGGGGGAAAATACAGTAACTAAAGCCAGATTTACCCTTCGAACCAGATGTAATCCCTAAATGATTCGACAACAGACAAGCAACCAACAAACTGTTAACACAATATGATAAAATATCATATAACACTTCATTAAAATAGAAAGGCGCCATGATATGTTAGCATCCAACTCTCCCCGCAAATATTTTGTTTACCACAAACATATCAAATGTGCCATTAAATTCCCTGTATTTAACAAGACTAGCTCAAATTTACTGCTAGAAGTGTATACATGTGAATTAAAATCAGTATTTTTTGTACATCATGTCCACTTACAGCATTCATTGCTGAAACAGGGAGCCATCCTCCATGCTGTTGCTGTGCAAGATCTAACAGAGGAATAACTGCGGATTGCTTGTAGTTGGATGGATAATGAGATATTATTTCTTTAACCTGACATCAGAGGTTATGAAAAATGAAATGTTAACATCTAAACATTAATAGAAAATCAGCTAAGAGAACAATCAATGTTTTTGGTGAAGGGAGTTAAAGATAGGGGCTAGGCAAGCTTCTGGTCGATTGAGATTCCAGGGTTATAAGGGCCAGCATTCATACTTTGATCGACTGCCCTGCTACTGCAGTACAAGAATACAAGGCTAATTGCCTCACCCATTCACACTAATAGAGAAACCCTTCAAGCCTACAAGCCACTTAAAAATTGGATATGCACTGCTGATTTAAGGAAACAAAGTTTTATCCTTATGAATAGCTAATGTTTTTTGGTGAATTCATAAGTGCATGATCCTAACATAATTGAAGAACGTAAACAGTTGTCTTTGTGATTTACAGAATTTTAGGTACAAGCTGCTGATGTTATGTTTCACTCTCATCTTCCTCATAACAATGATGAGATCATTATATCACCATGGTCACATTAAAGGAGAAATAGCTACAACCAGCAAAATTGTCTGTACATGTTTAACAGTCACGCTACCAAGACAAGGAAGAAAATTACCAAAACTCTAATTGAAGACAGCAGAAGAGGAGAATTATTCCTCATGTATGAATACATTACTGTATGGCCAGCGGTAATAACAACCCCCAGAAAGAAGCCTCCTTTAAATGCAAAGAGTTCACTATCATCTACTAACACAGAGTTTTAACTTCTAAAAAAGTTGTTACATCAGCACCCCAAGAGAGGAAAAGAAGTTACAGCCTAGGAACCCTGCGAGTTTCACACAATAATATCCCACATCACCCTCCAATGCAGTTCCTCTATGACACTGAAGAAGAAGGTCACCGAATCATAAATTGTTTTTATCGATCACCTTTCTCATATATTTGCTAAAGGCAATAAACTTCTTCAAGCCCATAAACGACGCTACTAACATACCAACAAAATGATCACTCCACGCCAAAGTCTCCTATAACTAACCAATATTCTGCACAAAACATTTAATTCCAAACCTGCATTTATCATATAATACTCCCATTTCAGTGGCCCAACTTACATAGCATCATCATAATTGTAGATTCTTCTGATTTACAAGGTCATTACCTTCATGACCAGGCTCTAGTTTAGTAAGGCTACCCATTTCAGTGGCTTGTCTCCGCCGATTACTACTAATAATTATGAATATAAATGATCAAGATTTATTGAAAATACATGTAAAACTAAGTGAAAATGCCATATACACAGACCGAGAGAAAAATAATAAGAGTGAATTACTTAAAGATTAAAACTATTAGCTATTTCACATTACCTTCTCTTTGTTCGCCGCCGTAAACTCCCATGGAAGGTCCGGATTGTTTTCCGGAGTATTAAGGTGCTGCACCAAACCCCAATTTAATTTCACACAACAGTAATTTCAAAATTAAATAATGAAAAATTCAATACAAACAGTCAAGATTTCGTAGCAGGGAGGATTAGTGCTTACATAGTTCAAGGCAGTGGAGAAGGATCGAGATGCCTGTGGAAATGAGAGACGGAGAGAAATGAGATCGAAGGAGGCGATTGGATGCAGAGAAAAACGATAGGAAATAAAAATCGAAGGAGAAAACCTGAGGAGTTAAGCGGAGAGCTTGACGGATCTCGAGGAGACGCCTGGCTCCGAGACGAGCTAGCATTTTCGGGGGACGCTGAGCTCAGTGGAGAGTGAAGACGATTTGGTTGGGTGGGACGATGCTGATGATATTGACCACAAATCCGAGAGAGGAAATGAATGAAGCCAGCATATTCCGAGTATGATGCGTGTACAAGCTAATCGGCGAGTGGTAGGCGAGCTTCTGTTTTCGTCAGGCCCATTAATCTAGTCTGCTCTTTGAATCTGGACACGTGAAGATTGGTGGATGTGGATTGTTTTAAGGCCCGGCCCATAAAACATAGAGAAGCTGTCCCTTTTTTTTCGGATTTCTAAAAATAAAAATAATAAATGAGAATTTAATCAGTTTTAATGTGATTTATCGATTAGATAAAGTGACACACAGTGTATTATCTGGAATATGATTAATTAAAAATTGATTTTAATTTATTATTTTTTATCAATTTTCATACTCGGAGAGAATTTTTTCATATTAAATTAAATTGGATCAGATTTGCCCTAAAACTTTTTATGCTTTTTTTTTTATCAAAATGTATTTATTAGCCGAATATTTGCCATTTATATTGCATTCTATGTTTAATTTGTTGTCAACTCATATTATTATTTGGAAAAAAAATTAATTGAAAGTTCTTTCTAAATCAATTATTTTATACAATTTTATTAAGTTTTTTTTTTGAAATACCTTTTGCGAAAGACGGTTGTTCTAATCTTAATATATATATTCCTCTCTAATTTTTTTTATTTATTTCAAAGAGACTAACATATTCATTTAATATAAATTGTTTTGAAATAAAAAACAGGGTGCTAGTACGGATCCATGCCAAGCCCAAAGACAATGCCAAAACTGAAACTAGCCCATCTTCCTCGCGAAAGGGGACACCATTCATCTCCTGAACAAGGATAACCAGAAGAGTGCGGTGAAAAGAGGAGCCAAAAACCCTTGAAAGATATTTTCCAGCAAAACCAAACTCCCCACCGCATTCACAGTATCGGCACCTTTAAAACTCACCGTTTCATGGCCATTCACTGCCATAAAGTCTAAATCTAAATCACAGCGAGACCAAAATGTTTCAACTTCCAACAATGGCTCTAGAGCAAACACTAGCATTATCATCAACAGCTAACCTATTTTTTCCCATTCCAAAAAACCCTCTCACAAACATCAAAATCCCTACTTTACCCCTAAGCCCCCTCTCCTCCTCCTCTAAGAAGTCCCTCCCCAAACGCAGCTTGAAATGCTCCATTGACTTCAGAGACAACCACTACAGTCAAACGGTTACGCATGCTAAACCGGCTGAGATTCAATGGAACAAGGAGCTCTGTAACTCGGTGCACCTCATCGGCATCGTTGGGATCCCTGTAGAAATCAAGCACCTCCCCTCCGGCAAGGTAGTCGCTTGGACTCGACTAGCTGTCAAGAAATCTGCAACCGACACCTCCTGGTAAACAAAATGCACATATGCAAAACATAAGTGAATTTTTTTTTTAATTTAACAAGTTGAATTTTGTACTTTTAATTATTTACAGTTGCATCTGCGTAGCCTAGAAATAGGTACATTTAATGGCATGTGTTCAGTATCTGTTACCTTTTACTTGTAGGGCTCTGTCACACATTTGTTTCCTGCTTTCCTGTGATATTACAAGCATTGCAGTTTGCTTCACAGGGTTTAAATTTCATAAACCCTTTATGGAAATGATAATGCGTGTTTCCCAGGATCAATTTGACTTTCTGGGATGAGTTGGCCCAAGTTGTTTCTCAGCATGTAGAGAAAGGCCAGCAAATATACGTGTCTGGTCGTCTGATTTCAGATTCAGTTGAAAATGATGATGGGAAGCTGCAGACCTACTACAAGGTTCTGCTATGGTCATATGTGCTTCTGGGCTAGTTTTTTTAATAAGCTTATTCAATTGGATTGTTATCTTGTTCCAACTTCTTGCAGGTGGTTGTCCAGCAGCTGAATTTTATAGAGAGGAGCTCTCCGACAGGATTATATGACCGAGGCTTTAATAACATGGAAGCTGGTAAATCACATGTCTTTTATGACATAAGATTTCGAATGTAAAGTTATTGTTTGGTTGTTGACGTTATTCGATGTTTAACTGCCTGCAGGTAGAAAGTTTGGTAATAACACTGCAAATGACATGGGTTCCACAGAAGAACGGTGGCAAGCATTTTTTGCTAGTCCGTTGGAGTGGTGGGATAACAGGAAGGACAAGGTAGTCGTCTTAGTTAATAAATTAGAAAATGCATGCATACATATGCTTCTTGCCATCGTGTTTGATTGGAAAGTTCTTGAGTGCTTGCATTTGATGCAATGATCGTTTTGTGTTTGTATGTTCTGAAAAAAAATTCTTCGTGCATTAAGATTCTGTTTTATTGTTGTTCTGTTAATCCATTTTCAGTTTATGGTGTTTTTCATAATTGTTTATGAAAATGGATCAAGAGGCCTGAAGTAGTCTGCCTTTTGTTAATACTGCATGAGGACTTCAAATTGATTGTTTGCTGCTATATATTCCTATATGCTTCATTCATTATGTTAATTCACCATTATTTCTTTGATTTACAGAGGAACCCAAAATATCCTGATTTCAAGCACAAAGACACTGGAGAAGCTTTGTGGGTTGAAGGCAGGTACAATCCATCCTGGGTGAAGTCACAATTAGCTATATTGGATGAAAGAATGGGGTCTCTTCGTGATCAGGACTCTAAGTTGCGTTTAAGTTCAATGTCTGGTGATGATTTCTTGTCCTTGTCATAGCTTGTAGTGCTTTCCCCCCCATTACTGGTGTCACTTATGGTGGAATTCCTGCTTATCAAGTTATTATCCCTCTTTATCTGAGGTAATTTTTGAAAGTTCCAGAATAGGCTTTGTATTTATATTATGTGATGTAGAAATATATTGACTATGAGTTGTAAGTTTAGTTGTGGCTTTTGAACCATTTAGAACCGTAATCAACATGCTTGTCATTATAAAACATGGTTCTTCGTTTTGGCCTAAAGAAACATGTCCAACATGGACTGGTATTTCTTCATGGATTTAATCAGGAGCATTATATAGCGTATTCTATGTAAGATTGGATTATTTTAGTGTTTATGCATGAGTGCTTGGTTGGACCTCAATCCATCCAGCTTATGTAGAGCTAACAAGCCTAACATAATTAAGGAAATCAACACGATATTTGTTGAGATATGCATATAATCCCACGTCAGAGTTTTTGTATATGAAGATGGACACATAACCCATGGCTTAGACTTTATATTTGGCAGCGTCATACCTGAGCTCTTGCGCCTTTACTACGTCCTCAACAATCATGTTTGACGTTTTGTGCTTTGCTCACTACTAGTAGCTTACAATAAAAGTAATTAGAGAAGACATGACTGATGATGAATAGATGCCTCTGTTGTCTTAATCGCGATGTTTCTGTTATTCATAATGATAAGAGATACTCTTTCAGCTTTTTAGTAGCTTGCTCTATTGAAACTCAATGTCCGTAGATGATAGAGGTAGCAAGGCTTCAAGAATACAGAAATTCTAGAACTGGTAGCAGCTCTAGTGTCTCCTCCCCAGCTACCATTTAGAATAGGAGGGAATCAAAGAAATTTATTCTCCTATCAGCAATCTCTCTAGTCATTGTTGATGACGAGTAATTATAAATACTGAAATACGTTTCTCGCCGGATCATCTTTCTAGATTTTGTTGCCCTCTCTTCCTAAAAATGGAAGTTTGCCAGAGTCATAATCATGTGCCTGCCCCTTTTTTCATTTTTCTTGTTGTCTTGGTCTTGCATATACATGAAGTTTCAATCTGAATGTTAGTAACGTACGCTCATAGAATCGGGTAAAGCCCTTCCAGGCAATCTGGCTTGGATGGGATTCATTCTCCAGCAAATTGGTGGAAAGGTATCTGCAATTTTTCTGTACATTCCTGAAAACCCAGTTTCATCTCCTCTCTGTATGAATGAAGTGTGATGTTAGCATCCATCCTTGTAAATGATCATCTAGGTATTTAGTGCTCGAACTGGTTTTTTTTATTGGACTTACCCCCATTTCTCCCTGTTATGCCAAAAACAATATTTGTTAGATGAATTGAGATGTACAGTTTTAGATGGAACCCTAATGTGGAATTAAAATGCTCTCAAAGTAACTCTTCCTATCGTGGGATTGAAGAGGGTATGAGTTCCTGCTGGAATTTCTCTTTTGAACCATCAATGGAAAAAGGAAAATATTGTTGAACTAGATTTGGAAAATATTGTTGGAAATAAGGTCTTTGGATTTATATCAAAGTCCATTCAATCTCTCATTCCCCTACAAATGCTATGGCTCATGTATGACGATACCAAATCTCATTTAGACTGTTAAGCATAAAAAAGAGCCTCAATTACCAAGTAAAAGCAAATATTTTCTATCTCTGTTTCTAGCACTGAATATTGAACACTCGTATATGATTCAGATAAAAAAAAAGTATAATCTTTTGTATCTGTAGTGTAATTGATACATATCCAAATCTAGGAAGAAAGCGATACATTTTCTCTGTGCAGTTGGATCTCGAGAATTTCCATTTATTCTCTTTCCCAGCTGTATTAATTCTTTATGATTTTAGAAAACAAAAACAAAATGAAGGCAAAATCAAGCTACACGGAGAAGGGAAAAGAAAAAAACATCTGATCAAATATGTTTCTGTTCCTATTACAGTAACCTTGAGAGACCTCACAATCTCTTGTAGAACCCCAAGGCAGATTACTCTCGTCCTAAACATCTCCAAATCTCCTTTCGTTGACACGTTTTGAACAATTGTGTTCTGTATATGCTTTTTGTTAACAACCCAATCCTCTAGCTTCTGATCCCTTCATAATTCTCAGCCTCTTGCAGGTGGAGATAAACATACTGCAATACGATCAAAACCCTTGTAAGTTTGGGGAAACAGATAGCTGGTAGAGCACTAAATCTATATAAAAGATAAAAAAACCATGGAAGATGGAACTTACTCCCATGGAACGTCTCCAACAAGCATCCAGTCTCCATCTTTATCTTCGTAAGTAGGAGCAAAGTCAGATCCATTGTATCCTTCCTTCTCCGAGTACTCTCCTGAAACATTTGTTTAGACTCTAATTAGGAATTACGATGAAACAATATTTAATGCATCATCATTACTTTTATCATATATGTGATAAGGGAGTTTGCATATACTTACCGATGGTAAGCTTGAACATATCTTCCAATGCTTTGAGGAGCTCTGGGTAGCTCCTGTACACCTTAAGATCAATCTTCCTGAGATAAGGAGCTCCATCCACGCTCACTTTGACGTACATTCCAGCACCATCAACTCGATCGTTTTTCTTTGGTTGCAAGCAATTTTTCCTGTAAGATCGGATTGGTGGCCATCCCACTACTTGTGCCCTGCCATCATTAGCCAACACAAACATGTTATCACAGGAGATATTCGACACCAAACAACGCAGTTGCTCATCTTGATCACGTCTAGCAGAAAGATTCGGCTGTTCAATATGTTAGAGGTGAAAGAACTTACTTGGCAGGAGGAGCATCATCTCCTTCACTATTTTCAACATTGGAGGACAGACTAGAGCTGCCCTTGGACCTAGACTCCTCTGATATTTCTGGTGATGCTCTCTTGTTACTCCTAACACTAGGAGTAGTTGATGGTTTCTCTGGCTCATCGCTTCCAGGCAACCCTAATCTCAGTTCTGTTGCCTTTAGATTTAGATGTCTTTCGTATGCCATTGACCTCTCCATTGCTTATCACAAATCTTAGAGCAAAACTTGATGATGCCAAACAATAATTAATCTCTCTTTTGGCTACAACCTCTTGCGCAGAGGGAATTCTTGAATATTCCAAATCAATCAAAGTTGAACTATTTCTTGAAACTGTTGTTGTGATGCTGAGAAAGAGGCGATACAGAAATAGTTTTATAAGGGTTGTTAACAAGGGACAATATCCAGGTGACTTATTCTGTTCGTGCATGAATTTCATTGATCAGGAATGATATCCCCACGAACCTGTGCCACACGCTCTACCCTCTGGACCAATCACATATTGCCAAGTAGGGTTCGCAGGTTGGGCTAACAGAAACTCGCCTGAGTTTTGCGCGTGTAGCTGAATCATTGAAGTGAAAGACGGCAACAGATATCATTGCTTGTCAAACGAGACGCACAATGGAGTTTGGTGTTGTCAGTGAGGGGGACAAAGAAGAGACAAGCACGGCCGATGGTATTGAAGGCTGGGGACCAGGAACGAACGGATGAGATTTGATTCTTTGAGAGGCAAATCAAGGAACGTTGGATCATGAGGGTTTGATGGGGACATCCCCATGTGACCTGAGGGTCCCTCGTGGATGTCTTTGATTGGCAATGCATGGTCATATGGGTTTGACATAAATGGGACCCTCTGTGTTTGGAATTTGATTTGGTCTCGTGGACGGTACATGACATGTGTAATGTCATGTGGCATGGTCAGCTCTTGCCTTTTTGAGCCTTACATGACCTTAAATGAATTATGCCATTCTCTTTTCTTTTATAAAGGCTGTACTATTATCTATGTTGTGTGCTAGATAAGAAGTTTTTAATATAAAAAATATTATTTTTTTTAGTAGAAGATTTTTTTAAATTTATGTTACATTTAACTTATGTTCAAAGATAACCTCAATAACCATTAAAAATATAGCTTAACTTAAAAAAATTCATGATATTTTAAAAAAAAATACTAAAATGATAACATATTGGATTAATTTATAACAACTCAGGTTGCTAAATTCACGAGCCATGTTACAAGATCATAATAATCTCATATAAAGCAAATCGAAACAAATTATACAACGCAATTCTCAATCAACTCAATGTTAAATAATAATAAAAAAATATATATATAAAAACTCCCCATGTAAACTCAGGTTATGAGACTAGAAAATCTCATAACAAAAAATTATGAAGTTCAATTGTCAACAAATACTATTTGAATTATGAAATTATAAGAAAATCAATATAAGAAAAGGAACATAATAAAATGACTTGGGCAAGAATAATCTTATAGAAAGTAAAGTGAAACAAATTATAAATTTTAATTTTTAATCAATTCAATATTAAATGATGAAATTGAAAAAAAAATATCATTTAAAAAAAAAAAACTTAAGTCGAATCGGGTTAACTTGTCATGCCAACAATATAAAATAATGAAACCGATATAACCATATAAAAAATAAAATACAACAAAATATAAAACCTAATTTTTAATAAATCAAATGATAAAATTAAAATATATATATTATTATAATAAATAATATTTTGTGAAGTGTAAAACAGCAGAGTCACCATCCTTTTGGTTTTTGTTAATTGTTAAAAAAAAAAAAAATTGGGTTTCTGCTGCAAGGCAATGTAGGCAAGTAGAATTCAACATCAAGATGTTCCTCCTTCCAACAACACTGCCCCCACGTTAATTACAGGGAAAGATGCCACCATTTAACTTTGAGTCTATCTCCTAGCCAAGAGCACACATTAAATGCCTGCATCCATGGGAGCCCCATGACCACCTACTCAAGGCAAAATCTTTGTTTAGTCAAGTCTTGCGGCGTATAATTTACAAGCCAAGCCCATATGGCTCGCAAATCTTCTCGGTTTTGCAATTAATTGAATGATAGGAATGCGTAATAACTACAATCTGTTTCTCCGTAATGCGATAGTGCTGTCTGATTGTTACCTTTGTAATTCTCGTCCACAATTTTATTTTATTTTTAATTTTGGCCATGATATTTAGAATTTTGATAGGTGTAAAAACACAGAGCCGCCGCGAGTCCGCTATCTTGGCAGGTTTGAGATTTAAGTAATTTGGTAGCAAGATATTCATGTGCTCCTGCATAATTCTAGCTCCGACTGCGACTTCAATTTCTCCAACCAAATCATCAACCTTCCGATAAAGTCGACTGCTTTGCTGCCTGGGGTCGTGATTCACTACCAAATCATATTTGCTCTTTCCATGGACCATTTATTCATAGAAAAGTTCGATTAAAATGCTCCCTCTCCCAGTCGAAAATGAACTTGGTTGTGTTGGAGGAGTGAAACTCTTTCCAGGAAAAGTGACTGGCTTGATCTTTTCTTCTGGCGATGAGATTCCTGCCGATGAAAGTGCTTGGCATTTTCCTAAAACGGTACAGAAACATGAGCCAACTTGGTTCGGATATTGTCAAAAAAAATTAAATCAATCATGTGCATGTACGCATAAAGGATTCGTGGTGCTTACTCAGCGATGCTGTGTCTAGTCTTTCTCTGTCAGGCAAGCTCAAAGAAAGGGAAGATGAAGCATCTGGCAGGGATGGAACATGCTGCAGGACCAATTGCTTTTAATAAGATTGGAATAAATTCCCTGGTTCAAAGAGAGAGGAAGAATTCTAAGCATCCAAAAATCTTCAATTTAGTAATTTTCAAATTAACTGCGTTAAAAATCTGTTTATATAATACAAATCTATACTGGCTGGGTATTTGTATAATTGTCTGTTACAGCTCAAGTATTTTCTTATGTAAAGTAGAATTAAAAATTGAGAGAAAATCCTTTTCTAGTCTGTATTTGCCTCAAAAAGTTAATTAATTAGCCCCTTTTTATCTTTAATTTTGAGCAGACCTTCCAATTTGAGAAATAGCTTGGGATATGAAGCAGCTAGCTTCATTCTGGCTTTCAAGTAAAAAGTAGCTGGCAGCTGCCGGTGCTAGCACATAGCCACACGCATACAATGCTATGAGCCTATGTAGAAGATCAATTTTTGTTAAAGCTTAGAGATAAAGCTATATAGAAGTTTGATTTAAAATGTTATGATTTAAAATATTTTTTGTTTAAAAATATATTAAAATTATATTTTTTTTATTTTTTTAAAATTTATTTTTAAAATTAACACATCAAAATAATTTGAAAATATAAAAAAAAATTAAAAAAATTAAATTTTGAGGAAACACGGTTTCAACCGCGTTTCCAAATGATCTCAAATTTATCTCTGGAGTTCTTGTGATATACCTAACATGATTATTTTTAAAATATTTTTGTTTTAAAATATATTAAAATAATATATTTTTTTATTTTTTTAAATTTATTTTTAATATTAACACATCAAAATAATCTAAAAATACTTAATAAAAATTTAATTTAAAATAAAAAAAATATTTTTTTATAAA
>Ga0307517_10008958_pt1 | contig 14274 bp, 13 predicted proteins | sample 23_EM_MG_FD_194515 | JGI IMG/M metagenome (GOLD analysis project Ga0307517, IMG submission 194515) | Populus trichocarpa ectomycorrhiza microbial communities from riparian zone in the Pacific Northwest, United States - 23_EM | ecosystem: Host-associated > Plants > Roots > Unclassified | place... | reverse complement strand
GTTTAATTTTATAATTTTTTTATCTATAATATTTTAATTTGATAAGTTATTCATCACATCCTCACCGTTCATGTTGGTTTTATCAAATTTGTTGAATGGCTACTTAATAATTATATCAAAAGTTTAAAAGTTATTTTTTTTTTTTATATTATATGTGAGAGAGATGGATTTCTCGGCTGGGTAATTTTAAAGTTCTGACTTTTGTGATTTCCCTCATTTTAAACCTTTTATTTTATTTTCAGTTATTGCCTAAACTTGATGGAAAACAGATTCCGAACACCATGAAGTCTTGAACTCAACAAGTTTAGCTGACAGGTCAACTTTTGACGACACGTCGTTTGGTGGCGGGGATGCCTGGTAAGCTGCCAACCCATCATCCATTCGGTGGGTTCCGTCAGTGACTTGCCGTTTTTACATCGTGTCCCTTAACATACCAAGAAAGAAAAGGCTCTGCAAAGAGCTTCCCAACAATCAGAGAGAGAGACTTACTGTTACAACAGCCTCTTCCTTGGAAGAGGTAGAAATTCTAAAACTACACTCTGTAAGGCCTCAGGGTACAAAGAATTCTTTGAAACAGACATACAGCATTACAGCTTGTTCTTGGACTCGGCAAAGCAGAGCAAACCGAAGAGACATTTTCATTATCCCAAACTATGTCATGAAACCGTGGCAGATGCAACTTCTCTTTTGTTTTCAAGTTCTGCAAATAAGCATCCATGGCCATTGAAATAACAGCAAGACCACCAGATACAAAAATCAGTCCCGACTCCCGACTTGCATATCTCATGAGCATGTCGTGGCTCTCCGTGCAAAGCCCTGGCCTTGGAGGCCAAGGAAGGGGAGCTGGAGCGTTAGGGTCACCGGAAAATGTTTTAAGCAGAGGAATGAAATTTCTAAAACTCATCTGGGAGAAATGAACGAGGACGAGGGGGCAAGCCAGACACTTCAATAACAAACACGTTATTAGAAGCTCCATTGCTCAAACAAATGATAATATCATGAGGGAGAGATACAACTGATGGTGACAGCAGTAGATGCTTAATGCCACTACTGAACTTCAACCAGAAATGTAAGTTGCAAGAACATTGGTGGACAAAAACCCAAAACTCTATTTCCCAATACTACAGACAAATGTCAAAAGATTAAAAAGAAAAAAGAAAAAAAATAGAAGCAATATCATTAATGTCCTGAGAACTATCCTCACTGACTCATGGTAGAAAAAGCATTACTGTTGAGTGTTGAGATCTTGTAACAACGATGTGGGGCAAAAATCCAAAACCCTACAGTTCTGTCTAGAGAAGTAGCTTTTGTGTACAATGAAGAAGACAGCCAGCTAAATGAGCTCCAGCACATGTCAAAAGAGAAATGCCAAGTAGAGATCATATAGTTTTGAATTGTGTTTTAACTTTATCTCACACCAGCACCCTGCCTTGCCTTGATCATTCTTTTGAGCGTTGCCAGCCAGAAGTTACATTCGTCCCACTCACTTGTGGTAAGAAGCACCTGTTCCGAGCACATGAACAGAAAGAGTTATGGTGCTTGAAACTCACTTCAGGTTACCAGCACATATTAAAAGTGTCAAAGCATAAATAGCTCTTAAGTAACACATGCCTGGATTTGTAGAGCTGAGCTAAAATCATTTCTGTCCAATGCCTGGCATAGCTGAACAAGCTTATCAGAAGCATTTTTTGAAATATCCCCACTGTTGAGTTTGGCAAACAAGGCACCTATTTTCCTTGAATTATCTTCAATTTCACGCCTCCTGGCTGGATTTGCACGGGCACCACCCAAAGCTTCTGATGTCTCGTTAAACAGTCTTGTCAATGTTACAATGACTGGTTTATGGTGAGCTGAAACACGATATTGAAATAAATTTGTCAGTCAGTCACACATCATAGAAATCATTGTAGTATACAAACAAAGCATATAACCTCTGTTATCATCAAATGTTAGAAACCAAACTGGTTGGGATTCCAGCAGATTATTGATCCAGCCTAAGCCAACATTTAAATTTCAAATGCTCTGATAGCAATCATTTTCACTCATTTTAGTCATGCATGATTTCTAGTCTCAAACCATCTCTACATGCTACAACATCCATGACAATTGATTGCTAGAACTGCCCATCCGTGAGGAACTGCAGCCTAAATGTTTGCTAATACATGACAGTTATTATTTCACAGCCTTAAAGCTACACAAAGATAACCTCAAATTATATAAGATAGACAGCCCTAGTGCAACCAGAAGTTTTCTAAAACTATTAGTAGATTAAAGTCGATAACCAAAGTAGATCTATTTTAGCAAAAGTGCAATTTTGTTTTGGCAATTACCAGGCACATTTGATGTATCGACTGTTTGCACAGTTGGTGGTGGAGCAGCGGGAGCCACAGCTGGTTGGACTGGTGCAGACTGAGTAGGACTAGGCGGCTGCATCAAACCAATTCCAGGTCTTTGAGCAACCCCTGCATGTACAGGCCTAAATCCCATTGGTGTTGGGCCAGGAGCAGCAACTTGTGGAATTCCATGGCCAGGAATTGCACCCACCTGAGATATAATAGGTCCTTGAGAACCAGTTGGGGGTTGTACAGGATTATAAGCAGAAGTAGCAGTTCCCTGAAACAAGCAAGCAAATTTTTTAGTGTATCACTCAGAAACATTAACACCAGATTTGCAATCCACAGTAAAAACACAGACTGGATATAACTGAGAACCCAATGTGGGTTGCTGATACTGTTGTGCATTTCTTAGACTGGGAACATTTGCTGGAACGAAAGTCCTGGTGGCTTGTTGAGTACCAGCATGAGGTGCAGGTGGAGCAAAACTTGGCTGTAAGAACAAAGGTGAAGTGATGAGTGGTAGTAACAAGTAGCACTAACTATTGACACAATTGTCGTTATCTATCCCAAAGAACAAAGAGAACATAATTCAATCAACACATCTATATGCAAACAATCTCTTCCAGAAAAACTACAGTTTGAATGTCTTGGTACATCAAGGATATCACCAAGTCAGGAAATAAATCATATGTATATAACATGCAGGTGAACTATGTGATAAGTTATCTTTTACATCAAACAAAATCAAGATAAAGAAAACAGAATACCTGAGGTGCCTGAGGAGCAGAAGTTGGAACGAACATTTGGGGCTGTGGTGCAGGCTGATATGCTAGGGGCTGTGGTGCAGGCTGATAGGGAGTAGGAGCACCATATCCTCTTCCATATGAAGAGTCAATAGGTTGCTGATAATTTTCACTGTATGGACTGCCAGGAACACTCTGATGCATTTGTTGAGCTACTGCTCCCTAAAAAATAAACAAGCATAGAGTGGTCAATCATGTGAGCAACACATCACATTCTCTAGAAACATCAATTAAAACAAACAAAAAAAAACATGAGGAATGAAAAGCCAGAAAGTCCACCTGATAATAAGAATGAGAGGCATCAGCCACACCAAAACCAGACTGTTGGGCACCATAAACTGATCCAACTTGCTGTTGGCTGTTCTCAAAAGCTGGAGCCTTAGCTTCTTTTTCTGCATCAGAAATCAATTTCTTAATCTGATACCCAGTTTGAAGACAGCACTTAATGCAATAATGTCAGGGTCATGAGGCTATAGGAGAAGTTATGCTGGATTGTATTAGTGCTGGATTCAATTGGAGGGCCTACTTTAACCACGGTATAGAAGAGCTCTTTCTTGTTTCAACTAAGAAACACTTCCTTTACCACAATACACCAGAGTTATTAAAAGATGTCATTATATGACCTGAACATGACTCAAACACCAGAAAAACACCTGACTCAACTTTGACCACACCAGATCAAGCAAAAAGAAGTTTTCACACAATCCATTTGCTTTGTCAGTTCACTAAGAATGAGCTACACCAGGGGTAAAGGAAACCCTGCACCAAATGGTATGGACAAGGCTGAAAAGAAAAGCGGCGAGCTGAATGATAGAGCTAACATAGCAGGCAGCAACTACAAATCAAGTATTTCTATTGCCAGGTCTCCATACTATGTATTTAAACCTAAATTTCCCACTAGGATTGATAGAGGTTAAAGGGAATGAGATTGCAACATCGCAAGTTATACCACTTAGTAAAAGTATTTATATATATCATTGACAAAAATTTTGCTCCCTTTGTTTTCCCATTTCCTTTATTTTGTTTGGCTCAGTTTATATACTCCTATTAAAAAATTTAAACCAACAAAAAATAGTGCTCGTAGATTTGGAATTGAGATTGTGTTTTCAATGGCCATGATCTAGATAATATCCCATATTAATGTAACTGTTGTTGGAATATAAAATAATGGATGATCTCTCAACATCATAATGTCTGGAACTTGAGTGATAAACTACGATTAAGGATTGAAAACTGTGAAGTTTTATAATTCTGCATAAGAATTTTCAATCAACAAATGACGTACCAGTTTCTGTGGAGAGAGCAATACGGTCTCTTAAGATTGTAAGTTCAGGAGACAATTCATCAGACCCTAAAAGTTTCAAGTACTCCAGCGCTGTTGTTAAAAGGCCCTGACTGGCTAAAATTTCAGCATACTTCTCAACAAGCTTGCACAAAGAGGCACTAAATTGCTTTTGGCCACTTGCCAGAGCAAGTACGATAGTCTTCTCCATCAAATCCTAGCCAAACAAAGAATATAAATCAAACTTCCACAATGACAAACATAAAATACTTTTGAATTTCTACTTCACTGCAAGCTGACCTGAAGAAGATCAATGTACGATTTCCCTTCACTCTCGACTGTTAGACGCCTTGACCAAATTTCAACTGTTTTGTCAATATTGCCCGCACAGATATAACAAAGAGTCGCCGCCAATGTATTACCAGCAGCCATTAATTTTGAAGCAAGTGAATTGCATAGCATACTCCATTCCTCACTTGGTGCGAACTGTTATTTATGATGAAAGTAAATCAATATGGAGCAAAAACAGTGTCTTGCACATCTGTTTTAAGAAACATTTCCATGTGAAAACCTCTCCTCACCACAGGCTCACATAAAATTCAAGTGTAAGAATTGCAGGATCGAATATTTCATAATCAAAACGAACAGTTCAGTCCAAATATAAAAATTGAGGTGTAAGAATATCTCCACTATTATCTGCAAATAAATGTCCAAGCAGGCACCACTTCATGCACAGAAATTTAATTCCAACAGAAATAGCAAAAGACAAATAATCATCAATCAACAGTTAGATAATAACAGCAGGATATCTTGCAGTAGTCATAAACAATTTACTACTGAATTCCATCAATTTTTATATATGATATTCACTTCTTCAGGATTTGAGGAGCTTACTGTACAAAGGAGTGCAAGAGTTTCTTTCCAGTATTTGAGTGACCTGGAGCTTACAAGGGTCATTAGATCATTGTTCACCATCGCAGAAACAATCTGAAAATGAAAACAGTTGACAGTGAGGTGACAACTTCTAACCGATTGATAATAGGGGAAAGAATACAACATTGCAATACAGATACATGTATTTGCGAATACATTAATGGCCTTGGTGCAATAAAAAATAAAAACATAAAAGGGAAAAAATGTAAGTTAAGCTACCTTCAAGTAAGGTGAAGAGCTCATTTTAAGATATTGGTCACGTGTCTTCTCCCACAATGAAGTGCCACCAACATGAGCAATAACTAAAGCATCAGCCATTTTATTTGCCGTTATGCACTGTGCAACAGCCTCTTTGTAGTCTCCCAGAACCAAAGCACGCTGTATACAATCATCAAATGATGGGTCTGCACTCTCCTCGGGTGTCTCTGTTTCTTGTGATATTTCTTCTGCGCTAGGAGCAGATTTCTCAAGACCAACATTATCACCAGAAGGTACCGTAGAAGTATCAGCTTTGGGACTTGGAAGGTTGTTAAAAAAGTCTTCCCCGTCATCAGCAGAGAATATGGTGGCCTCTTGATTATTCTCATATCCCATTTCATCGGCTGGTGTATCATCAAGCCGAATGGCATTTATTTCCCGGGTGAGATCGTCCTCCAGTATAGCATCTTTTTCTTCAACTGGTACGCTAAAACCAAGGTGGGAGAGCATCCTAGTTCTTGCAGTTCCATCTTCTTCAAACATAACCTTCAAGAAACCCCAAGTTTCTCGATCGTCCTCTGACCTGCCAGGATGATTGACCAGACAGGCAAAACAGTTAGTCAATTTATTTGAAGGGAAAAAAAAAGAGTAATTGACTCTTTTTCTTGTCCTGAAAAGAAAAGGATTGCTTAATATACAGATGCATACTCAGACTCTTGAGATTTTTTATCACATAAAGCCTTCAACAATGGCTTCTCCCCATTTTGTATGGCACTTTCAAATTCAGATGACCGACTCACCAAACTGTCTTCTGTAACTAAGTTATGCAAAAAAACCTGAGAGAAACACTGAAAAGAGTAAGTACAAAGGACAAGTTGACAATACATGAGAAGAACAACTTCACCCAGAAAAGCTACCTCGGAAGCACCACCAGCAGATGACCTAGGGCGAAACGATACTAGCTTTCCTCCAAAGCCAAAAGAAACCCCAACCGGACGCTTATACCATTTTGGAGCTCTTAATTTTCCTGCATAAGAAAGACAGTAAAATAGATATTCTGAAATGAAACTCAAAATAGAGTATACAGGCTTCAAAGCATAAAAGAAACACAAAATAGTAAAAATAAAAAAGGACCATATATGAAATGCTCAACTTTCAAAGTCCCGAAACCCTAACATGCTTGCAGGGGACACTAAAATGATACTCTATCCCACTCTTTCATTAGATAATCACTTGTATACTATTTCAATCTCAAAGAAAAAAATTGAAGATGCAAAGTAATCTTAATCATCTTTTAATGTTGATATATCAAGTAGGACATCTTAAGCTAAACACAAACAATAGCACCACTTAAACTAGCTTAGCTCAGTCAAAGTTTTGTCCAACCTTGGAATTAAACGACAAACCTAAAACCATGCCTGGCTTGATACCAAGACATTATTTTATGGCGGTAAATGACCAAATAGAAAAATTTAAAAATTTAATATAGAAGGAAGAAGTTGGTGGTGTAGGCCATCAGGCTCAAAGAACACATCCCAGCCAGGATTCATGGGCATGTTATTATTTCGCAAAAGCAAATTAAATTGCTCCAGATCAACTGCTAAAGTTTATGGTATGATTATAATAAATTACACAGAAAACAGATGACAAATTTGACAACACCTCTTGTCTAATAAACTACATTACCTCTTCCAAAATCGCTCTCCCCGGCAATATATCGACTGCAACCCTGCAGAGAAAGATCCAAAACCAAAGACCTCTATAATGGAAATGAAATTTATTTTTAAAATGACAGAAACCATATCGCATTTCTATAGACTTTTTTAATTTCCAAGTAAGCATTCCATTATACAACCTACTCTTCCAAGCCAACACTATAAAGTTTCAACCCAGTGTATCATTTCTTTTTTTATCTTCTTTTTTTCTTGAGGTGCGATATAATTTTATAATGAGTGCATGTTTCCCTTCCCTTACTTGCTACGTGCTGGCCCGCAAGAAGACGAAATTTGGTAGCAGCATGACATAAATGCTTACCTCAATGTTGTAAATGCCAATCTTTCCATCAAAAGAAGATGCTGATATAACTCCAGGCATCTTGGGATACCAGTGAACATCAAAGTTCCAGTTCGTGCCAGCCGGTAATTCACAGGCAATCTACTCCAAAATTAAAAAAATAAGCATCAACCAAGTTTAAGAAAAGCATAGGCAAGTGAGAGCTTGCAAGGGGATAAAATATTCAAATTAAAATAATCTCATAGCTACCAAAAAGAAACTTATACGACTAAACTTATACTGCTGCAGTTGTACGAGTTTTGTAGCAGCAATTTCCTGCTGAGTTTATGTGATAAATCAAATTTTTATTCTTAAAAAGAAAAAGGCAGAAAAACAAGACTGTTCGATTACCTCTCCAGTTACTGTGTTCCAGCAGATTGTTCGGTTATCTTTAGCGCAGGTAAGCAAATATGAGCTGTCATTGGGACACCATGACATTCCAATTACACCTGGTGTAACAAGAGATGAGTCATAAAAAATACTAAGCCGCAAATTGTCACTAAAGGTTTTAAAAGAACAGAATTATTGAGCCTCAGTGTAAGAATCGGCCCATGGAATACTGCCAGGATAAGAAAGTAAGGACCATCGAGGATGAAGATATTTAATTAAATATCACATAAAATGCTACCCTGATTGGTGCACATACATGAGAAAAATAAAACATTTGCATTTTCTAGGTCAGAGATGATTTTTGTAACACAGCATATCCTTTCAGCCTCCAATATTACAAAGGATCACGAAATCAGAGAAGTTAAGACAATTGTTTCTAGTGAGCCTACTTGATTTTATACCACACAAACAAAGGAGAATGAAACAAAAAGAGAATCTGAAACTGCTATGAGTTCTATAGAAATCCGTAAAACATCTGCAAATTGAAAATTATGCAGAAACAAGATCCAGGTAAGTTACGAATTTCTTCCCAATCATTTTGTAGGTTTTGGGAGGAAAAGGATTCTAAAGTCTTAAGGAGGGGTGCTTTGTCAGCTATGGTTTGGACTTTTGGAGTATTTGGGTCAAGCATAGCTGATGCATCTTCAAAAACTATCCTCTAAAAGCAGCTTTGTGGGATAGGATAGTATTTCTGGATTCTTTATGGTGTTCCCTCTCAAAAAGATGATAAAACACAAACATAGCCACACTATGTTTATGTTTGTCTTCTTTTTGTCTATTTTTCTCTCTCCTCATAACCTAAGAAAAAAGAGTTTGAAATATCATATTATGTCGTACCTTTTGTGTGTCCCACAAACTCCTTCACAGGTTCAAGTACGTTTCGCATATCCCAAAGCTGCAAGCAAAAAGCATTATGAACTAGGAAACTCAATGGATATTAATACTTGAAAGAAAAACACTAGCAATAGTGAAGACATTACCCGCAGAGAAGGAGAGCTATCTTCATCTGATGCCACAACAAGCTGAGTGGCAACATCAGGATGCCACTGCAAAACAGAGCACCGCCTTCTAATTGAATCTCCAAAACTGTTTAAGTAGAGGTCTAAAATCAGTTTAGAAGGATAAAGATTTAAAAGATGGTATGGAGAAGGAATAGAAAGCAGAAACTTACGAAATCGCTGGTTTCTGCTTCTTTAGGTCCCAAACCACTGCAAATGAATGAAATGGTCAGCCTTCCACACTAAAAGAAAATAACTATGTGATCAATGGTAAGTGAGGCCATTTTGCTATCTCACCAGTTATTCCATTGGAAGAAGTGGATGCTAATATATGTTGAACTCTGCAATTCCAAGAAACATAAGAAATTTCTCCTTGGGCAGCAGAACCAGTACCCTACATAAAGATCCCACCAGACACAGCACAAAAAACAGAGAAAGAATCAGTAGGTACCAATAAGAGAGCAGGAAAGGGAGAGAAAAGGAGGTAGACAGGGGTTCTTTAAGTTGAAACCCTACTGCTACTAGTCCGAGAAAACACTATAAAGAATAAGGCTTCCAGCAACAACGAAAATCAATTTAAAATTTAAGGAAGTTCAAAAATACAGAAGCACAAGCTTTCTTTGATAAGGGATGAAATCAAATTCTTGCCAGCCTCAAAATCTAACTCCTATTATAAATGCGGGCATGAAACTACAAGAAAATGCAAGGAATGACACACTTTGGGCCTTACAGATGATATCAAACTTGCCAGGTTTTCCCTCTTCCTTCCAAAACCACCCTACCTTACTAAATGGTGACACCCTATCTATTAGCCAAGTCAGTGGAGCGTATCCTGAGAAAGAAAAGACTTCGACAATAAAGTCTTGCTGCTATTTGCAGAATGACCCCAGTTTGCATCTTCCAAAGGGTTAAACACCATTATCTCAACATCCTCATGTGAGATTCCAACCAGAGGCAGCGCATAATCAAGTCCAAATATATATCAAAATACCATGGACAACTCTCAAGCTAAAAGAGAGACATTCCCGAAAAGAGATTTCTATTCAGAAGCTTCCTTCAGAGCTTATGACAGGAGCTTAATTGTAGTTATGCTACAATGCATGCAAAACTCGGAAGGCAACAATGCCAGACAAAGGAAGAGCACTTTTTTTTTGGAGGGGGGGGGGATTGCAAAGATTATGAGATTACAGCATCATTACAATTTATCAATACAAAAATTTACCATCAAAGACTGGTACTTTGATAATTTAAGATTGTTTTGGGCTATGGAGGCATTTAGGTACAGTAATCCTTGTTATACTTCATCTCAATCCTAATACAATCATTTAGAAGCTTTTGATTGTTGAATTTAGATTTTCTGGTTGGGAAAATTATATTAGCCATGTTATTATGTACTTCTAGGTAAGCAGGCATAAAGAAACAAATAATTGGATTTTTTTCAGCGCAAACAAACCTGTTGTCACATGGTTTTAGTCCTTATCCAAACATTTTGAAGCTTTTACTTGTTAAATTTGGATTTTCTGATTAGGAAAATTATATCGGTGCGTGTTATCTTTACTTCAAGGTAATGATGAAACATTAAAAATCTTCTACATCATTTTTTCTAAAAAATTTGTTGGATTCTAACACTATATAGAAATGAAGGAAAATGAAGACTAAGTGTTGAGCAGTCAATACTTCCCTTCTTGGGCATACAGGTTCCTTATAGTTGGTTTGGTGGTGAAGAATAGACACTTAAGAAGGTACATAATTGAACAAACATTCCAGCAATGTGAGATGTAGGAGATTGTAAGGTTAATTTCCAAACACGGGTAACAATATTATACACCAATTCCCCTAGATTTTGTTTCAGGATTTATTGAAGTAATTAACAAACATCATACACCTCCAATCTCATCCCTTTTACCTTACAGAAAGATCCTAAAAGGGATTCGAGGGATTAAAACTCCAACAACACCATGTTCAATCCAATCAAATCTTCATAACAATGCCAATAAAAAATATCTCCTTGACCCATTTTGTAACCAATTGATTAGGACCTGTAACTTTTCAGAGGTGTCATGGACTTATTAACAGATTTTCCTGCCACTCTGCCCCCTCTAATAATCTAATAACCAACAAAAAGTCATCTTTTCTGTCTCAAGTCAAGATATTTCAGCAAGCTTCCGAGGATCTCATATCAAAGCCAAACACACAGCCTGAACCAAGTGTTCCATTGTTTTCCAAAGCACATAAATAAGAAAATACAAAATCTCAACCTAAACACCAGTCCTTGCTCATTACAATAAGATTGCATAACTCCAATGTTGCACATAGACAACCACACTGGAGAAGTATCATGGATTGCAATGGGTCTCCTAAATTACTTGTAAGGAAAGACTTAAAAGGAAGTAGGCATCAGCTGGAGCTGCTGGGTAGCAAGCAAAGATTAATGGATACATGAAAGGAGTCTCAGAAAAAAAGAAAGGGAGCAAAAAGGATCCCAAACACCTCTTTACATGTACATCTAGCAATAAAGAGCACTTTATAATAAATTTCTTCTTCATCAGTAAGAGTTCAATTGAGGGAACATGGCAATTAAAAGACAAAGTACAAGTGCAAAGAAACTTTAAAATGGTTAAGTGTCAAATGTAGCATACTTTGAGAGGTGGAAAATGTGAAGGTTCTGCAGGTGCAGCCAAATCCCATATGCAGATTTCACCATCATCAGCACCAGACGCAAGTAAGTTAGGATTGATGGAGTTAAATTCAAGGCCACGAACCTGAAACAGGGAGGAAAAGTGACAGGCATAAAATCCAGCCATCAAACATCTAAACCATGAGAGTGCCAGAAAAAAAAAATTATTTATAAAAGAATAAACTTACAGGTCCTTTGTGTCGCGAAAGATGACTAACAAGAGCACTTTCACTTGGCTCAGAACTGGGAACAAAAAATAAAATACAAAATAAGGGCTTCATCGAACAAAAGAAAAGGAATTTAGACAAGATTTACAGTGTAGATTTCCATAACATCTTTAACATGAAAGATTAATTTTTTTGAGAAAAATTACATGCAGAGCAGAATTATATTTCTTAAATGCAAGAAAATAGGGAACTTCAAAATCCACCAAAGAAATCTATCCATGTCAATGCAAAGTATAATTCCAACTGGTTCCAGCCAAACCATCACCTGTCCAGTAACTCATTACCCGTATTAAATACCAATCCTCTACTTTTATACATTTCCAACTTCACAGAGAACTCAAACTTCAAAGCACAGTTAAAACAACCAAAAGATCAAGGCACGAAAATAAAAACCAAAACAGAAAAGAAAGGTGAAAAGCTCTCGTAACAAAATTTTAAAATAATAAATTCTTATCAATGCCAGCTCAAAATGAGATACAATCACCATCTAAACAGCCATTCCAACAACCAAATGAAATGCATTGCCAAGAAGTTCTACTACACTCAACTCAAAATTAGGTTTCATCCGAAATTTAATTTGAAAACAATTAATTGCACGGAAAACAAATATAAATATAAAGTTCATGAGAATAAAAATTTCCTACAGACCACATAAACTTCTACATTCCCTCCTATAAAATTACAAACAAAACTCAATTTAAATCAAGCTGAGCATTCCCTGATATACCAGTTTTACTGTTTTAAATCTGAACACAACCTTACCAAATTCCCATCTCTCCCTATATTCCCAACTCGTAAGAAACAACTCTGATCAAGACAATTCTGTTCAATTCAAATCCCATTCAACGCAAAACCAATCCATGCACAAACAAAACTAACGAAACCGCCAAATTAGTATCAGATCTCACTATACTTCCGAAATCCTCCCCTTCACTCCCAATCTCACTGACATTTCATCCCAATTAACAAACTAATCTCAATCAATGGTGGCAGTAAACCGCGGCCGAGGCGTCATCAGGAGCCGGATAAATTCAAAATAGATAATACATAAAACAAAATTCAAAGAATACCTTATCAGGGACAAAGGATTCCAAATATCGATGTTGCCATCAACAAGACCACCAGCAATAAGTCCAAGACCATAAGCATCAGAGCCGGATCCATTCCTACCCCAAGCGAGACGATTAAATCTCTCAGAACTCTGACACTCACCAACAACAGGGAGATCATGATCCTCCGATTGGAAATCAAGCTTAAAGATCTCAAGATTCGCAGACGAACTAAAGGACAGATCCACTGCCCCCGCCATCGTCCCCGCCGCCATGTAGGGCGAGTCCGGGGCTAACGCCACCGACGCCGATCTATTTACAGACTTAATAGACGCCATAATTCACTCCTGTATAACTACAAAAACGCTAATCGATAATTGGATCTGATTATGAAGAAATAAGAGAAATGGATTTAGGTTGAATTTTTTTAGGGTTTGATCTAGATTTGAGAGAAAATTGATTTATTATTATTTTTTCTATATAGACGTTACACACTTGGCTTCGCTCCTATCTCTCTCTCTCTTTCTCTGTGTTTGTTTGTGTTGCGAGAAGAGAGAGTGATGTGTTTGTTCGAATTTTTTTTTTTTGTTCTATTTTTATTATTATTTTCATTTCATTTTTGTGCCTTTTTTCGGGTTTAAGTTTGGTTAACTCGAAAAAGGAAGGTTTTTCTTTGCCCTTCTGTTTGTGATTGTGTGCTCTTCAGGTTGGACCTTGGGAGAAAGTGTAAGGGATGAGGGTTTTTTTTGTCTATAAGGTCTATTTTGTGACGGTAAAACTCTCTTATGTCATTAACCAATTGCTTTATGACATGTGTCAGTAGTATCTCGCCCTCTATTTGTTTTGCTTGATGGAAAGGGCCCTGAAATTGATATTAAAACTATGTTTATTTTTTGAAATTTATTTTTTGAGAAATTATTTTTTAAATATTTTTATATTTGTTTATCATTATAAAATTTGGTCAATGAAAAACACTTTTCAGTTAAATAAAAATTTGGCTTTATTTACAGGAAAGTGTTTTCCTGAAAAATTTGGGCGGAAAACACTTTTTAAAAGTTGTGAAAAATTTAGAAATGTCATATTATTTGCTGATTATATCAAATTTGGTCCTCAAACTTTTGATTGCTATATATATTTTGTTTTGAATATTTATTTTTCAATTTCATCTCTTAAAGTTTAATTTTTATATTAACTTTGGTCCTCATTTTTATAATTGTTATTTGCTTTTTTCTTATCATTTTTTTATTGAAATTTTTTATCTATCAAATTTGGTCCTCGTTCTTTTGATTGTTACTTATTTTATTTGAAATAATTTATGAAATGTTAATT
>Ga0307517_10008957_pt1 | contig 14275 bp, 5 predicted proteins | sample 23_EM_MG_FD_194515 | JGI IMG/M metagenome (GOLD analysis project Ga0307517, IMG submission 194515) | Populus trichocarpa ectomycorrhiza microbial communities from riparian zone in the Pacific Northwest, United States - 23_EM | ecosystem: Host-associated > Plants > Roots > Unclassified | place... | reverse complement strand
AATTCATATTGTTTTTTTTAAAACTATAAAGCTAAATTCTCAACCAACTTAATATAAAAAATAAAATCTACAAAGATCATTTTGAAAAAAAAATAAATCATAAAAAGAAAAAAAACAATGTATGAGAATATTATAGTAATCTATAATGTTTTAAAGAAAAAAACTACACAGCTAAATTTTCAACCAACTTAATATTTAAAAAAATTAGCAAAGATAATTTTTTAAAAAAAATTAAAAAAAAAGAAGAAGTCAATTTTAGGTTAAAAAAAAAAACATATAAAAGAAAAGAAGAAACAAAAGCGGAAAAAAAATGCTACAGGAAAAAAAATGAAACAAAAGCAAAAAAAAAAAAAAAAAAAAAAAAAAAAAAAAAGCCGTGTCAGTGTTTTCAATTACCTAACACTACCCAAAAGCTTTAGGCCTTTGCTTAAGTCACCTTACGTTAGCTTTCCTTCCTAACCTCACTATAATAGTTAAATATACTTCCAACCCTCTCCCCTCTCTCCCCTCTTCCCTCTCCTTCTGGCCTCTCCTCTCGAGTTAGAGAGAACACACAAAAAAAGAAAAAAGAAAAAAGAAAGAAAGAAAGAAAGAAGCCAAACAAACAAAAAGCCAAAACTGTTGTGTTCTTCTCACATTCTCACCTCCACTGCCAAAAACCCTAACTTACTCTCTTTTTTTTTACTCACTTTATAGTAAAAAAAAATCTTTGATCACTCATTTCTCTTACTTTTTTTTTTTTCCATTTCTGCTTAATATTTATTATTTATGTCAGAATTCATCATCATCATCTCTTTAACGCCTATCTATTTATAAGCTAATTACATTTCTATACATTCCCTATCTCTTTATCTCTTTCTTTTTTTGTTCTTTTCACTGATAGAAATAAGAAAAAAAGAAGAGAACTTGTTGTGGGATTTTCTGTTCAGTAGTGGTTGTTGCTGATTTCCAATAAAGAAATAAAGTTAAGGTCTTTCTGGTTTCTGGGTTTTTTGAGTATCTATCCATGGCTGCGGTTGTTGAGATTGCCAGTGAGGCTGCAGTGGCTGCCAAAAGCAACAGCAACACCACAACCAACAAAAATGATAACAACAATAATTTGGATTCAGAAAGAAACCCAAAATCAGAATCTGAATTCACTGTTCAAAAGCTTGTGGATATGTTCACCAAGTTGAATCCTTTGGCTAAGGAGTTTTTCCCATCATCTTACAATAAAAACAATCCAAAACAATTTCATATCAACAATTTTCCAGTGCCTAACAAGCAATCAGCCAATGACAACTTCCCTAAAAGGGTAATTCCTTTTTTCTCTTTGATCATTTCTATTTTGATCTTGAATTTCTGTTTTTTTATGTGTTTTTTAACAGGTTCTTACTGCAATCCATATAGTTTTGACTGGTGGGTTTTGATCAAATTTTTTTGATCAATGTGTTATTTGGGTTTTATCTGTGTTATTCACAAATGGGGTCTGCCAGATTTTGCAGTTTCAAATATTGGTTTTTTGTTGATATCACTGATAAAGTTACCGAATTGCTTTTTTTAGACTATATCTGCCTATCAAAATTTGAATTTTGATGACTGATACATTTGTTTTCAGCTATGAAAATTATGTTGTTGATTTTCTAAAATTATTTACCAATTTGTTGTAATGTTAGTAGTAAATTGAATATCATAACTCTCATTATGATTTCACTGATGACTGGGGTTTTATTATTATTATTATTATTATCAGTATGATTTATCTGGGTATGCCACAAGGGCTTTGTTATCGTAATCCTATTCTAAATTAAGTAGGTTGGTTGAGTTTGAAGGTAAAAGAATTTCCATCTCCAATATGAGTTCTCAATTTCAATCTATCCTTTTGTTTTATTTTTCCTATTTTCTGGCAGTTTTAAGTAATTCCAAAATGAAAATAGGTGTTTCTATTTTTTTTTCTCTTATTTATATATTTTAGCTCTTCCTCTATACTGTTCCTTCTTTATAATATTAATTTATATGTTATGAAGTGGGTTTCTGATCTGGTATTGCCTTTAAATTAATAAATCTATTGGGTCTTGATTGGGAATTTGTTTCCTTGACCATCGCTAAGATCCCTCTGTACTATGATTGTTAACCAATTGCTGCTTTCCCTTTCATCTGACAGGGGATAGTTCTTTTCCCTCTTTTGTCTTCCTCTTCGCTTGAGTATGTATTCTATTAAAGTTTTAAAATTTTGGCAATGTTACAAAAATTTCTTTTTTGAAAGTAATATGGCAATGCCACTTGAAAGCTATGAGAAAAGCTGCTGTGATGTGCCACACTTTTTTGTCTTTTCTTTTTCTTGGTTATGCTTGCTGAAATTTTACTTGTGTTTTATACAGCGAAGAAATGACTTTAACCAGGGGAGGAGAAGGTTGAATGGGAGAGCTTATAGAGCCCAACGAGAAGACAGTATTAGACGAACAGTATATGTTTCTGATATTGATCAACATGTAAGTTTCTGATACCTATAGCAGAAGTTTTATGTTTATTTCGATGCATTGATTTTTATAGCTATTGGTTTTGCTCCTGTTCTGAGTTTAGAGAAACTGGTCCACAATTTAGGTAACCGAAGAGCAGCTTGCTGGCTTATTTAGTGGTTGTGGACAAGTAAGTTACATTTCTTGTTAATATTAATTGGTTTATTTTGCAGTTTCTACAATAAGGCTAATTAAGTCTTGGTGATCCATATTAGTTCTCATGAATTTTATATTATGATGGCTCTGTTTCACTTCAAAATGATCTTTCTTTCTTCCAAAGCAAAGCGGATTTCATCTCCTTATTGTACTGGGTTCATCCTACAGAATGAGAACTTAGAATACAAACTTAGCTCTCTTATTGTAAATCTAGAACCACACCTATATTTTTGGGGTTTTTGGAGTTAACAATCTGTACATTTTATATTGTTTGTTCAACGTATCTTTAATGAATTGATCTTTTAAGATTTGCAAAATCAATTGGTGTCCAGCAATGTATCCCACCATAGCATCATTTGGCAGTGAAGCTCTTCAAACTCTCTGATTTTTTGACTTATTGCTTAGCATTCTGGTTAGAAGATGCTAATAGAAGTCTTGGTCAATTTTATTAGTCAATTTTATTTTTGTTGGGATAATATCTTGTCTCTAGAGATTTAACCATGGGTTATAATCTGATATTTGTGTGAATTGAAATCCTAAAAAGCCATGGTTGTGTTGATATGAATTCAAGCCAGATATGGTAATGTGGAGTTGTTTTAATTCTAAATTTAATTTTCGGTTTCGAGTGATGGTCTTGCCCAAAAATTTCTGTGCAAACTGAGAAACAGATTTACCATTATATGAAAAGGGAGGCCTTGCCAACAGAACATGACAAAAGAAAACTTGGCTTTGCATCTTGATTATGCTGATGATGGCATGCTAAAATTATTCTATATTAGTAACGTTGTTTGTTTATACTTGATGCATCGAGTTTAGGTCTATCTCAACAATCGAGTCAAATGCAAGCTATCTACACCCAAACTAGGAGATTCATGAGAAATTTCCTTCTCATGGCTCAACTGTAAGGAGCTGATAGGGTTTGAATAGTGTGAACAAAACTAACCATACATTTTTTCTAAATGCAATTGTATGATCTATTAATGCTATTCAACAATACTGCCGAAACAGACGATTTACAGAAGTATAATGATAGTACGTGATAAATGAGCATCAATGCTAGATTATCACTTATGAGTTTTTCTTTTTATATTGGATTTGCTTCTTTTTTCTTTTTGAAATAAATTTGAATATGTGCAATTTATGGGAATAACTTTTCTTTTATTTTATCAAGGTTCATGGAAGGGCTTTAACTTTATTAAGTGTGCTTCTATTAATACCTTCTACTAATATTTAGGAGATCTCTTAGTCGGTGCATAAGCTGATACAAAAAAAAGAAAAAAAAAGAAGAAAATAAAATATAGAAAAGAAAGTAAGTTAGATGGCACCCACAGCTTCTTGTTAGTTACATAACTCATGATTGTTTTTAGAGTTTGCATGCGAGTATCTTTTAAATAAAAGTTATTTGTTTCATTGTTACTTTACCAATTCAATCTATTTGTTATATTAACTGGTCATGCCATATTCTTTAGAATTACTGATAATAGTTTCACACATTGGTGAGAATCTAATGGACTTCATAAAATCAAAGCTAGTTACGGTAGTATGAAGATGTATTGACTGATACATTTATGTTTCACTTCCTGATCTCATCTGGTATGATGTTTTCATAATGGATGCTAATTATAGAGCTGGGCTCATTTGCTCCTGTTAGTGACAATTTTTTTCTTCTCACCTTTATGAACTTCTGCTAGAGAGTTGCAATTTATATTAACAGTTCTAAATTGCTGGTTTCATTATATTATAATGACATTATGTTGCATAAGAGCTTGTGAAGTCGGTCTTTTCATACTTTCAAAAATTTGTAGTGTCAATACATCTCTTCTATCATTTTCTATTAGACAATATAGTTTCCATACAAACATAATTGCAGGGATTCTTATTTCTTTCCAGAGGTCATAGGGTGTATTGTTTGCATACACAGATATCTACATAATCACCTTGTGGTGAGTGTTTTGGTACTGTCTTGTATTTCTTTATTTGTCAATTTGTGCCTCATTTTTTTATTGTCTTTATTTTAATTTTTTATGATATGTTGCAGTGTTCATGAGTAAATTATATCTTAGCAAATTTAGATTGTATTTTTGAAGGATGTTTAAAAGTCAGGTTCCACATTTATTTGGATTGAAGAACGAAAAAGTGACTTAAATTCTGCACCTGGGCTATAAACAACTAGGTAGCCTAGGATCATTTACCAATCATGTAATAGACAATAACTGGTTGAAATTTCTTGTAACCCCTGAACCAATCCAGTTTTTGTGTGATTGAAGGTTTACTTACTTTCCTAATACTGTCTATTGGTTCTCGGAGTTCATGAGATATTTGGTTGTCTGCATTTAAACGGGGTTGAATCTGAAAAAAAAAATTGGTTCAAAATCTGCTCACAATTCCAATTCCTAGGACTCATTACCAACCAGTGCTACTTCTATTCCACATTTAAAGCGCCCCCCCTCCGGGTCCCTGATGTGTTTTGTGGTTTATGCAACTTTAGACCCATGTGCTTTTTGCTTGAGACTTTGCCTTTATGGTCATATCAAAACGAAATGCATTACCTTGTACCTTTTTTGTGAACATGATTTCTGCAATCTCATCATCATTTACATTCTGGATTGAAGGTTGTTGATTGCCGGATTTGTGGTGATCCGCGTTCAGTTCTTCGTTTTGCCTTTGTGGAATTTGCTGTTGAGCGTGAGTTAACAGCTGCCAGCAATATTTTATTTATCTATTGTTTTTTGCACAATCTAATATGTAATTATAAGTGCTCTTTACATATGAAGTTGAATTTGTTTCCACAGAAGGGGCAAGAGCAGCTTTAAACCTTGGCGGGACCATGCTAGGATACTATCCAGTCAGAGTGCTACCTTCAAAAACTGCTATCCTTCCAGTGAATCCTACATTTCTCCCTCAGGTATGAATGAATTTTATTATGGCCTTTTAAAATTGTGTAATTCTGTATGATTTTGCTATTTTAGCGAAAACTTAAGTTTTGATGCTTGAGAGGTGGCTTTCTTGATGATAGCAACATTTTAACTAAATGCAGTCTGAAGATGAACGGGAGATGTGCACTAGGACAGTCTATTGTACAAATATCGAAAAAAAGGTTGGACCCCCTCCTTGCATTAAATAGATTAATGAACTCTTGAGTCCCATGTAGGGCTGTCTGCTGCATATTTTCCATTGTACTGTTATGCTTGGTGATTTAGTTCACAACTTCACTCCTACGTAATTTCTTCCAGTTAATGAAGTTAATTTAAATACAGGTTTCTCAAGCTGAGGTCAAGAATTTTTTCGAATCAATATGTGGTGAGGTGAGCATGGCACCAAAGTATCCCCATCCTCCCTCTTCAGACAAGTGGATGCCAAGAGCTCTTCATTGAGTGACCGCACTTTTTTTTTCTTGTTTTATTGACAGGTCACTCGCTTGAGGCTTTTAGGGGATCATGTGCATTCAACTCGTATAGCTTTTGTTGAATTTGCTATGGTAAGCTATAATGTTTGAAGTTATTGAAAATTCTTGAAATTGCATTATGTTCATGAAATTGATGGCTAGTGTGGTTTTACACACTCACACTCATGTAAATACAGAGCCATACTGATAACATGTCTGGCTTTTATTTATGCTGGTTTGCATGAATAACTGAACTTATTCTTTCATATGTGTTGTTCACACACATAACAATAGCTGCCATGGTGTAAATATGTCTGCCTCTTGTTGTTGCTGGTTTGAATGAAATGCTGTCATTTTTTTTTCATATGGAGTTTTGGGGGGTGAGGGGTTGGGAGCTGTCTTGATTATTTTGATATAAATTTTCTCAGTGAATTTTTGTTTTGCTTATTTGGAGATGTAAGCAGTCATTCATCATTTCTGTTTCATGGTTAGACTTGAATTAGTGAGAATAAAACTTTTCTAACACCTCCTCCTCCTTCCTTCATTTACTTGTGAACAAAGTACCTTAACCAACCCTTCCTCTCTGTTGTGAATTGCTACGTGCCCTTTCTTTGCTTGTTGTATGTTCATTCTTGTAGGTTCAGCCTGTGTGTGTGGTATGACTGTGTGATGCATGTCCATGTGCTCAAGGTTCATTTTCTTTCAGACTTTTATTTGTTTGCATTGAAGGAAATTAAATTGATAGAAATTGCATTTATTGGATGAGTTATATATTATTATGGTATTTGTGTTTGTTCCTCATCTAAAAATATCATGTCTGTGGTCTCAATTGAAAGAGAGATGCGTTCTAATTTGACAGTTCTAAGGTTGAGCAGGCTGGAATTCTTGAAAATGAAAAAAAGAAAAAGAAACAAGAAAAGATCAGGAATAGAGCTCAGCATATAGTGAACAATTTAAGTAGAATCTATGGATAGAAGTGAACTAATAATGAAAATTGATTGGTGGGATTCACTGGTATACAAATTGATTTTTGCAAGTTACAACCGTGCTCTTTATCTATGAAAGCACTGTTTAAATTTGTGTGGATTTAATTCCAAAGTTATTCAATTTGACAAAGGAGAGTAATGATTCATTATGAAGAGAGTGAGATTTAGCTCACCTCGAAAAGTATGGTGTTGAACTAGATTGAATATCTGATAGTTGTTTGAGGGAAAAATGAGAGGACTGGAGAAGATATAAAATAGCAATAGTAATCTCTATAAGAGCTGCACTAGTACGTATCATACCATGTGTTGGTGATAAAATATTTATAGTAGAGCTATTAATTATGTGCTTACATTTAAAAAAAAAGTTCTTTCTCCTGATATTGATGGTATTGTCTGCATTAAATTTTCATTTAGCAAGGGCTGTGAAACATTTAGCTGTGATGCTCCCAATTGATCTCATTCATTCATGCAAACAATTGCCATTCTTTTTCTATTGGATTCTCTCTTTTCTGATTCCTTTTGTTTTTGTAAACAGGCAGAAAGTGCCATAGTTGCGCTGAATTGCAGTGGGATGGTCCTGGGATCCCAGCCTGTCAGGTATCATCATTGTACTTGAAGTGAGTTTTGTTTTCAAAGGATTTGAGCTAAGCCAGTGCCAACCTCTCTTAAATGTTTCAAATTTTTTAGGGTAAGTCCTTCAAAGACACCAGTGAGGCCACGAGTTACTCGCCTAGCATTGCATTAACTAGTCAGAGTCAAAGACCCTTGGATGGAATTCAGTGATTTCCTGGTTGAGGGGAACTCCGTTGTGCCGAAGGGATGGTGAAACTTTCCCTTGTCTCAGTGCTTCCATCATTTCCATCGCAACAACTGAAACATTTTAATGTGACTGAAACATATTGTTGCCTGCTTCAAATTGAAGTTTTTACAAGACTGTCTCAGTCTCCGAGAACTTTTTACCTTAATTCCACCCCCCCTGTTCGAACCATTTCATCAGTTGACTTTGGTAATTGTAGTGGTTCTGATCACGGTTAAAGACGCCTATAACTTGAGCAAGTAATTTCTTTTATTCAATTTACTGCAAATAATTTGCAGTGGTAATTTGGTACCCAATCCTTGTAGTTATGGAGGGCATTAACTCAGACAAAGTTCATGAAGCAAGCTACCAGGAAAGACGCAGGACCTGTTTTTGATCAAGGTTGGCAAATTAAAGTAGATTTGATGGGTTGGGGAATGGTGGAATTGGCTCCAGGCCTGGGATGCCTTTAGCTAAGGTTGCGCATTATACAAGTAAAGCAGTAAAGAATCAAGGATCGAATATAAGATGTTTAACGGTGTAAAAAAAAACTCATCAACTAAAAAAACCAAAGAAAAATTAACCAAAAAAAGCTAAACCAAGATGAAAAACTGATTAAATTGATTTTTAAAACCATAAATCAAAACTTAAACTGATAAATTGAACTTGAGGGGGTATAAATAGAAAAATTTTAAAGTTAACCTAACCCTAACATAACCTTCTCTGCCCTTACAAAAAGCTACCGCCCTGATCCTTGAGAAATTGAGAATATTTATCTTAATTAATTCTCAATCTTTCTTTTCGTTTCAAGTTTCAGCTGCTCTATATCTGTCTTTATCTTAAAAGTCTTATATTATATAGATTCTAACTGAACACAAATTCACCTCTCCATCTCCCTGGCTTCTTGCCTTTTGCGTAAGCCGTCGCGATCCTCTTCTATTCTTGCAAGTTGCAACAGAAGAAGAGGGCTCCTTCATTAGAGAAAAGACAACAAGGTAAATTTTATCCCTATGTCTCATTCATCAAATATCATGCTAATTTTAATTCTGCTTTTTAGATTTTGCTTATTTGCTCCTAAATAATTTTTCAACACTCTTGTGTTGTTCTTCCTTCTGGTCATTAGAGCTGGTTTTGGTTTGCTTGAGTTTACATTTAAGTTAACATAATTTTAATCCTATGATGATTGGCAAGTTTTGCTTTGTTTGAGTTTGGATTTTTTTTATTATGTTAATTTGTTTCAATGGAAGATTGGGTGTTTTTTGGATTGTGTAATTGATTTGATGTTTGATTAATAGTAATCTTCTTGTTTTTTTTTTTGTTTCAGTTACTGTGTTTTGGTGAGGGAGGGAAGGAGTTTATAACATGTTATTAGTATTTAGTATTGATACTAGAGATTGGTAGTAAAGCCGCTGGACATCTTCCAGTGGAGATTATCTTCTCAGAGTTTAAAAAAACACTGCTTAGTGTTAGTGAAAAACAGAGGATTCAGTTTGATCATTTGTGATTGATATGGCATTTATTGCGTTTTAGGTTTTTTTTTTTTATGACTTGTGGATGACAATTGTGTTTTGTTTTGTTGATGGAGGAGCATCTTTATGCTGGTTAGTGTTACTGAAACTAGTTTTGAGATTGATGTTCTTGGATTGTGAGGGAAATGCTAGTGAATCAGCTGTTGTGACATCTACTCGCCTGATATTTCATGGGTAGATTTTCATTTCGATAACATTAGTTTCCAAGACAGCTAGCAAAATGTATCATAGGCTTTTTTCTTGCTTTTGCATTAACTGGCAGAATAGTAGGCATGAAGCTTAGTGATTAGGGTTGTCGGATGTCATTTTGCTAACAGTTGAATTGCTAACTATTACCTTTTCATCAACAAGTTAATTGACATCTACATAGTTGAAAATAATTACTTGATTTATGTTGTTGTTGTTTTTGTAATTTCAGATGGATAATCGGGAAGATCCTACACCAAATGAGTCAAATCCTTCAAGTTCGGAACTCAATCCTTTGCCTATTCCAGTTCCAGTCAGTACCTCTAGTATAAATAGCAACATTGAAGGTAATCCACCTTCTAAATGTAATAAAAGAAAAACATCTCAAATTTGGGATTACTTTAAAAAACTAGATGGTAATCCTAAAGTTTCTAGGGCTGCATGTATGTATTGTGAAAAAGACTATGCATGTCATACTATACTTAATATGACTAGTAACATGTGGAGTCATCTAGGTGTATGCAAAAAATTTTCTTTTGTCATACTATAGAATAGAGGGGGTGATAATGGAGAGGAAAATCTGGTGACTATTAAGGCAGTGAGTTATAATTATGAAGAGTGTAGGTAAACCATTAGAAAAATAATTATACTTGATGAGTTACCTTTTAACTTTATAGAAAACCAAGGATTTAAATCATTTTGTAAAGTAATGCAACCTAGATTTGATGTTCCTTCTTATTTGACGATTTGGAGAGATTATTTGAAAATTTATGCAGTCAAGAAGGACAAATTAAAGAAAGCTCTTAAGGATCAACGTTTATGTTTAACAACTGATACTTGGACATCAATCCAAAATATTAATTATATGTGTTTGATTGTCCATTGGATTGATGAAGGTTGGGACTTGAATAAAAGAATTCTAAACTTTTGTCAAGTTTCTAATCATAAAGGTGAAACAATTGGCCGAACGATTGAGATTTGTTTGTTGGTACGAAGAATTGATAACAATTTAACAGTTACAGTAGACAATGCAAGTTCAAATAATTTGACAATAAATATCTGAAAAGAGTAACAAGTGGTTGAACAATTAATATATTGTCAAATGACTTCATGCATGTTAGATGTTGTCCACATATTGTTAATCTTATTGTATGTGTAACAATATAAAGGTTTTGATGTACCAATATAAGTATGATTAAGGATTGATGATTTTGAAGTTGTTTTGCTCTTAAAATATATTGTATATGATATATGTTCAAATTCTCTGTTTAATTGTGCAACTAGACAATATATATAGCAAAAACTAGCCATTTTATAGCCGTTATTATTCCTTTAACAGATGAAACGATCGATTGATTCATATTGGTCAGGACATTTGGTCAACCGGTTCTTGCAAATTCCCAGGTGTTCATCCCTGATGAACAAATGGTCAACCAATTCACTTGGTATAGCTAAACGGTCGACCAATTCAACTTAAAACCCATATTTGACAGTTTTAAACCTGGTAAAACTTGAACCGACTAAATGCATATCAATCTTATAATGCATGCAATGTGAAATATATGGATTCATTTTAATTTGTGCTATCAAGTAAGATACAAAGATTTATACAATTTGCACTAAAACAAATTCTTAAGAATTAAATCTTCATTTGCTTTGCTTCTTGAACTTGTTTGACTGATTTCTTCATTCAATTCTTTATACTTGTTGATGTGTTTTTCATAGAAAACCTGTTTACAATTATTCTCAGTCAAACATATTATTAGTTCTATTTCATTTAATTGTTATCATCAAAATATATAAATATTAATATGTGATCCAAAGGTCAACATGATATTATAATGAGCCATAAATAGGTATAATAAATAATTGAGTTGGAAATTTATTGTAATGTGTCATAAATGGACATAAAAAATAATTGAGGTGGAAAGATATTGTAATGTGCCATAAATGGATAAAAGTAATATTAGTTTGAAAAAAAACATTGAAAAGTACCATAAATGAGTCTAAGAAATATTCAAGATAAAAAATATATTGAAAGAGCTAGGTGATTGTAAAGTACATGAGAATGAAAGAAATATATATAAGTCAGAAATGAACTAGAAGCATATTGAGTTTGAAAATTTATATAGATGAGCTATAACAAATATAATAGACTTTGGAATTGATATTATCGAGCCAATAATGATATAATCGGAGATCAGATTAACTATTGAAATTAGTTGGTTGAAAAGAACCAAATACTTGGGAAAACAAAAAAAGATTAAAATTAAAATTAAGAGACAAAATATGACATGAATAAAGGGTGTTGTAAATAATGGTATGAACTAAATACACTCTTAAGATGAAATATAGTATAAATAAAATATGATTTGAAAAGGGAACATGATATGAAAACGTTACAATGAATTCAATGAACATAAAAAAAAGTAAAAAATTGTATTGAGATGAGTTATGAAATAGTTGGTAAATTCATTAATAGCTATATATGTGATGACGATAAAGTAACGTGTTTAATAATAATAATAATAAAAAGAGTTCTTCTGTGATTAGCAAGAAAGTATTAAATTGAAAAGGACCTAAATTGTTGTGCTTATGAAAAGGTCAATATTGGTTTTGTTCATATATTCATAAAAATAAAATAACCATGATAATGTAAATATTTATGATAATTTTCATGATCCTATGTGTTTTATAAGTTTTTTCTTTTGAATGCTTCATTTCTCATAAAAGGGTTATCGAGTTAATTGGCTTTTTCTATCGGATAGGTCTTGGTATTGTCTAAACAAGTTTATGCATGTAGTTTATAAAGTCTTGTAACCGTACTATTGTGTATCATTATACTTGTGGATAAAGTTATTGGAATGTGAGCTTAATGGTGTCCTTTTATATATATATATATATATATATATATATATATATATATATATATATGCTCTACTTTTCACGTACATGAAAAATTACAAGGATGGAAATCACATTAAATTTTTAGGACGTTATATTTTTTAAAATTGATTTTTTTTCCAATTTCATCCTTCAATATTGGGTTGGTTGGAGATTGAAATTCATAATTTTTGTTCACTTTTTTATGAGATTATCTTGATTTCATATCATGGATCACGGACTTGTCATGTTAACTTAGGTATTTTTTTATTGTTTTTTTTTAATTATTTTCTTTCAGTTTCACACTTCAACCTTAGGTTATTTAAGGTTTTAGCTTCGTAATTATATTCAATTGTTTTTTCTACGGGACTATCCTGGTCTCATGACCAGATTGCAAATTTGATAGGCTGACTTGGGTCCTTTTTTTAACTTGATTTTTTTAATTTTTTTCTTCAACATTTGATTTATTAGGAATTGAGTTTCAATTTGTTTTTTTTATGGGGTTATCATGTTATTATTTAATTTTTGTTTCATTATCAACTAAGATCATAGAAACCTTTTAAGAATATTAGGAGGATAACTTTTTATAATATTGAAAAATATTTATTTTTTGAGTAGATCATTGTCAAATTTTTTTAGTTTGGTTTATTTACTTTCGCTACCTATTTGTTTTTATAATATTATTAACTTAACTGAATTTATTGAATCAAGTTAAGTCAATGACTCAAGTTTAGGATTTTTCCTGCTTCTTTAAAAACGATACGTCACCTGAGCTTTCTATTTTTTACCTTGGAAAAAAATTGGTTCAGCCCACGCATACCACCAATCTAGTTAGTATTCACCTCAACCCTATTTGTCCAACTGAAAATTAAATAATAATAATTCCCAATCTGAAACCCACAACACCCCTAAATCTAGAAGCACTTAAGGTATCTGATATTCCAAGTTACAGAGACTAATGGTAAATATTCCTAATATGTTGCAATTAGTTATTAATTAGGAAGAAAAGAATGGAGTTGTCCAAAACAAGCAATAAAAACTCCAGTCTCATTAACTATATTTCAACTTCATTGTTTTCTTACTCTTCTTCTAAATCACATTGCTCTGTTAAGAGAGTTCTTAACATTCCATCAGGTTTTGGGCACCATTATCTTACCACAACATCACCTCCATGCAACTAGAGGACGAATCAAATCTCACCTTCATCACCTACTTAATAGGGCACAAGTTTATCCTCGACCAGTCACCAAAAAAGTAACATGAATGGATAGCACCATTGATGGCCTTAGGAGTATGATCCTTTTATTTTTAATGTTTAAATCATCTATTGAGAATATAAAATTATATATATCGTGTTGTTGATAGAATTATTCACTAATGATTTTGCTAGAGGTATTTGGATTTTATGGCGTGATGGATTGGTATGCTTCCTAGTTTACAACATCTATATATGCTAGCCCCCTATTATTCCCCATACTATAATATAATAAGTACTAAACAAGCTTATAAAATTCAATACATGTTAAATTTTATAGGAACAAAAAAATTAGTTGTCCTGCTAGATACTAAACAATCCAAGGCATGGGGACAAGTACAAGGACATGTTCTCTCAATAGAAAATACCTCTTTTCTAGGGGAATCAAATAATTAATAAAAAGTAATAATTAATCTATTAAAATAAATCTATTGTTGATTTTATCTTTTGATTATCGTATTTAACAATGTATCAAAGTTATGATAAAATTCAATTTTTATGTAGACTTAATATTTCTTTATATATATATATATATATATATATATATATATATATATATATATATATATAAAAAAAATATATATATATTAAAAAAGAATTC